>Ga0126332_10000002_pt1 | contig 166827 bp, 136 predicted proteins | sample InaspJWI42metaG_FD_94482 | JGI IMG/M metagenome (GOLD analysis project Ga0126332, IMG submission 94482) | Marine gutless worms symbiont microbial communities from Oahu, Hawaii - Inanidrilus sp. 2 OAHU.JWI-42 metaG | ecosystem: Host-associated > Annelida > Digestive system > Unclassified...
CTCGCTGGGGAACACGACGGTATCTGAATATGAATTTGCTAACGGAACTTAAAAAAGAAAAAGTCGCAGCTTAACCGATGGGCCACCGAATCAAAAGTGCGAAAGATTATTGACACTACCTCTTTTGCTGTTTTAATATGTAACTCTTGCCAATAGTTCTTTGTTGAGTCAGGTTTAACGCAACTCAGGTATGGTCCAGGTATTCTGTAGAATTTTGAGGGGGAATCTAGATTGCTTTTTCGACGAAGCCTTATTTGTAGTAACCGCTAGTTATTGTAGGCGAGATGATTTTCCGGCCAAATCGTCAGGTGGCCGGCCCCGAGGATATCTCCCAAGTCGATCTGGGGCTCCCGGCCCAGGGTGTTTTTCATGTATTCCACCATGAGGACCGATTCCATTTCTTCCTTTGTGAGCATCTGGACGTAGCGGTTGGATTTGAACCACTCCTGGAACCACTTTTGCGGGAAGTCCGCATCATTTTGATGGCGGGCCTCGAGGGTATTGAGGTAACTGCAGAATTTTTCCTGAAGTTGGTTAAGGCTGTAGCTGCGGATCTGTGAGTAGATTTCCGCAATTTTATCGACCCCCGGGAGGATTGGGTCTTCGATAATCTCTTTGAATGCTTTGGCGTATCGTTGCAGCCCGTTGTGAATATGGTCTTCTCTTACCATGTTGATTTTGGACCAGCCGGCATTTACCCATTTAAAGGTACCGCACCGGACACCGGCCCGGCCTTTCTCAAGCTGGGCATACACGGCCACCGAGTAACTGTCGTACATATAGGAACTGACCCACCCGAGCCCGGGGCGGTTGATGCCATTCTGGCCTGAATAAAGGTAGGTCCAGTTATCGTCCGTCCCTAATATAACGCCCTTTTTGCCTACCTCCGAGACACTGGTTTGCTTGGAAACGGCCAGCAGCACGTACCGCCCTTCGTGCTTTAGCAGAATGAGCAGCTTTTTTAGGTCATAGGCAAAATAGGCGCCGGAATTCAGATCCGGTGTGTTTTCTACGAACTCGATGCCGCGTATGGCGATCGAATCTTTCAGGTCCGGCAAAGCCTGCCAGAGTTTTGGTAACGGCTGATGCTTGCCGTCTATGGATTTCCAGTGGGAGTGCCTTACCGATGCCGGCATCAGCAGATAGGAAGGTACATCGGGGTTGAACGCGAATTTTAAAAATTCGTCGAAATGGGTATTAACGTCAAATTCACCGTAGGCCGAGTTGGAATTGAAGCTGTCACCGGTGGTATACATCACGTTGGCCGGCTTAGCGGCATACACAAAATCCATCAGGGCAGGTATCTGTGCACTGTCAAATCCGGTTTCATCCCCGGCGTCAAGCAGTGTCAGCAGTGTGGCCAGGTCTTTGGAAACGGCTGGAGAGACGCCGGCTTTCATGGGTGCAGCCGCCTGGACGGATCCGGTCGGTATTAGCCCGATAATGAACGTAACTACCAGTATTGTACTTATAAAGCCAATTCGCATGCAATGTCCGATCAATGTTTTTTTTCTGCGCCCGGTCAGCGTCTTTTGGATATTGTCGCTAAAATAGGACGGATTTAACTGTTTTGCAAGTAATTCCATCGATTTTTACCGTGGTTTCGTTTTAATAGTGAAGACCTTTGAACAACTGTCCTGGACGGCAACCGACAGATTGACACCCGTGCCGGCCAGGGTCTGCTGGACTGCTTGCAGGGCTTTATCCGGCGTGTTGTTTTGTTCACTCAGATGGGCCAAAATGACGTGGGTGAGCCCATCGTGCAGGACCTCAAGCAACAATTGCGAGGTGTCGTCGTTGGAGAGGTGCCCTGAGCGGCTTTGAATTCTTTGTTTCAAGGGCCACGGATAAGGGCCCTCGGACAGCATGGTGCGGTCGTGGTTGGCCTCGATGATCAAGGCCACACAGTCTTGCAGATGCGTTTTGACCATGGTGGTGACGATGCCCAGATCGGTGGCAATACCGATGCGGGTGCCGTTGGCGGTCACCGTAAAACCGGCCGGGTCCGTGGCATCATGGGAAATGGAAAACGGGTGCAATTTAAGGGAACCGACCTGAAAAGGGGTCCCGCAATTGAATCGTTCGATGGTGTCTATTTTGCCCAGTTGCTTCTGGGCGGCGGCATAGGTGTTCGCCGAGATATAGACCGGCAATTTGAAACGGCGGGCCAGGATGCCCACTGCCTGAATGTGATCGTTGTGTTCATGGGAGACCACGATGCCATTGAGTTGTTGGGGGTCCAGTTCCCGGGCGGCCATGCGGCGCTGGATTTCGACCCCGGAAAGGCCGGCGTCAATTAGAATGCTGGCGTGACCATCGCTAATGTATATGGCGTTACCGCGGCTTCCGCTGGCGAGCAGACAGACGGAAATGGCGTCATCGAACGGCATGGGTTTAAACTCCCGTGTGACCGAAACCACCCGAATTACGATCGGTTTCATCCAAGTCGGCCACTACTTTGAGTCGGACCTGGCAGATCGCATTGATGATCATTTGGGCGATGCGGTCGCCCCGTTGGATGGTAACCGGGTCTTTGCCGAGGTTGATCAGGGCAATCTTGATCTCGCCCCGGTAATCGGCATCGATGGTTCCCGGGGAATTGATGATGCCGATACCGTGTTTGACCGCCAGGCCGCTGCGCGGCCTGATCTGAGCTTCATAGCCGGAGGGCAGTGCCATGGCCAGGCCGGTGGGGACCAGTACAATGGCACCGGGGGCAAGCACCGTGTCGGTGGTCACGGCAGCGCAGATATCCATCCCGGCGGCTTGGGCCGTCATGTAGCGCGGGATGGGTATATCGGCGTCCCGTTCGGGATGTAAGCGCGTTATTTGTAAACTTGGACGCTTGTCCATGATTCAATTAGGTCTTTTAGGCCGCAGACTGAAGGCTGAAGTCGATTGGGACCATCAGCCAGGGTCGCTCTGTCGCCTTCTTCTACAGCCCCTTGAAATCCGGTCCCAGTTCTGTCAAAGGACCCAGCAGGGTTAATGAGTATCGCCGGTTGCCGAAAAGAACTTTGGCCAGGATCTGGATATCGGCCGCTTTGACCGCATCTATTTGCGCGACCACATCCGAGACGGGTATATACTTTCCGAAATTTATCTCATTCTGGGCCAGCCGGACCATCTGGTTGTCGTTGCTTTCGGCGGCCAATAAAAGATTGCCCTTGATGAACTCTTTGGCATCCGCTAACGCATCAGGCCCCACCGGTTCAGCTTGCAGGCGATCGAGCTGTTGGAGCATCAAATTCAAGGTCAGCTCGGTGTTTTCCGGTGAAACCCCGGCATACAGACCGAACAACCCGTTATCCATGTAAGAAGACGCGAAAGAGTAGACCGAATAGGCCAGACCCCGCTGTTCACGGATTTCCTGGAACAGACGGGAACTCATATTGCCGCCCAGGATGGTGTTCAAAACGGAAAACGCAAAACGCCGCGGATCGGAAATGGCGATGCCCGGCGTGTTGATACAAAGGTGCTCCTGCTCCAGATCGCGGTGGAAGATACCCGTCACCGAACGAATCGGCGGGGCGGTCCGTTCGGGGAAACCGTTGCCCGGACCAATTTTCTCAAACCCTTCGCGAATCAGGTCGACGAACTGATGGTGATCGAGATTGCCGGCCGCCGAAATGAGGATGCGTTCCGGTTGGTAGAGGCGTTTGAAAAAGTGCCGTACGTCCTGAGAGGTAAACCCGCTGACATTCTCACGGGTGCCCAGAATTGAGCGCCCCAGGGGGGTGTCGCCCCAGACAGCCCGGCCTGCAAGGGTTTGCAGGTAGTCTTCGGGGTTGTCTTCCGACATCCCGATCTCCTGTAGGATGACGGGACGCTCCCTTTCGATTTCGGTCGGGTCGAAAACAGAGTTCAGGAAAATATCCGATAGGATGTCCACCATCGATTCGAGGCGGGTATCCATCACCTTGGCATGGTAGCAGGTGGTTTCGAAAGAGGTAAACGCGTTGGTATGACCGCCAATGGCGTCGAATTCCTTGGCGATGTCATACGCGCTTCGACGGCGGGTGCCCTTGAAGATCATATGTTCGATCAGGTGGGACAACCCGTTTTCGGAATGGGACTCATCCCGGGCTCCTACGTCCACCCAAACACCCATGGACACAGAGCGCACATAGGGCATGTGCTTGGTAAGAACCCGGATACCGTTATCTAAAACTGTCCTGTTAACGCTTGCTTTTGTCATTTTCCTCGTTCAGGACAGCCTTGCGGCTTAAACGGATTTTACCGTCGCGGTTGATTTCAAGTACTTTAACCCGTATCTGGTCGCCTTCTTTTACGATGTCGGTGACTTTGGATACCCGCTGCGGAGCCAGCTGGGAGATGTGCACCAGACCGTCGGTTCCGGGCATAATCTGAACGAACGCACCGAAATCCATGATCTTTACCACGGTGCCTTCATAGATGGCCCCGACTTCCGGTTCGGCGGTAATATCGTTGATCATCTTCTTGGCCGCATCACCCTCTTCTTTGTTGACGGCTGCGATCTTGACGGTACCGCTGTCGTCTACCTCTATACGGGTGTTGGTTTCGGACTGGATGGATCGGATCACCTTTCCACCGGGGCCGATGATATCCCTGATCTTGTCCGGGTTAATCATGATGGTTGTAATGGCCGGTGCGTGCGGTGAGATCTTATCGCGCGGCGATTCGATGGCTTCCAGCATCTTGCCGAGAATATGAATCCGGCCCGTGCGGGCCTGCTCCAGGGCTTTTTCCATGATATCTTTGGAGAGCTCATGAATCTTGATGTCCATCTGGAGCGCGGTCACCCCATCCTTGGTTCCGGTGACCTTGAAGTCCATGTCGCCGGTGTGGTCTTCATCCCCGAGGATATCGGAAAGGACAACGACGTTGTCACCTTCTTTTACCAGGCCCATGGCAATCCCGGCTACCGGTTCTTTGATGGGAACCCCGCCGTCCATCATGGCCAGGACCCCGGAACAAACAGTCCCCATGGAGGAGGAGCCGTTGGATTCGAGGACTTCGGATACGATGCGAATCGTATAATCGAAGTCTTCTTTGTCGGGCAGAATCGGTTGGAGAGCCCTGAGCGACAGGCCGCCGTGGCCGATATCGCGCCGGCTCGGGCCGCCGATGCGTTTCACTTCACCAACAGAGTAGGGCGGGAAATTATAGTGCAGCATGAACGCGCGGTTTTCCTCACCGCTGAGTGTTTCGATGCGTTGCTCATCCTGGCCTGAGCCCAGGGTCATGACGCCCAGGACCTGGGTTTCCCCCCGGGTAAACAAGGCGCTGCCGTGCGGCCGCGGCAGAATGCCGACCTCACAGGTGATCGGCCGGATATCATCGAAAGCGCGGTTGTCGATACGGCGGCCTTCATCGAGGATCAGCTTGCGGCAGGTTGTCTTTTGCAGGTCCGAGAGGATTTCGTAGACTTCTTTGCGCCGCTCCGCATAGTCTTCACCGAGGCCTTCAAAAATCTCTGCTTTGACCTTTCTAAGCGTGGCGTAGCGCTCCATTTTTTCCGGAATCAAGACCGCCTCGCGAATAGGCGTGGCAGCCTTGCCTTCCACCATTTGAACCAGGTCGGCGTCTTTTTCCGGCGGTATGAATTCCCGTTTTTCCTTGCCGCAGGCTTCTTTCAGCTCAACTTGCATGTCAATGATCGGCTGCATGGCGGTGTGCCCGAAAAAGATCGCGTCCAGCATGTCTTTTTCGCTGGCTTGCTGACTGCCGCCTTCCACCATGACCACCCCGGTCCGGGAGCCGGCCACAATGATGTTGATATCACAGTTTTCCAGCTCTGGAATCGTCGGGTTGACCACAAATTCACCGTCAATACGGCCAACCCGCACGCAGGCGATGGGTCCGGCAAACGGGATGTCTGATATTTCCAGAGCGGCGGAGGCCCCAATCATGGCCAGCGAATCCGCGTCATTTTCCCGGTCCATGGAAAGGACCGTGGCGATCACCTGGGTTTCATATTGATAGCCCTTGGGAAAAAGCGGGCGGATGGGACGGTCGATCAGGCGGGCGGTCAGGGTTTCCTTTTCACTGGGGCGCCCGATTTCACGACGGAAATAGTTGCCGGGAATCCGTCCGGCGGCGTAAATCTTTTCTTGATACTCGACAGTCAGGGGTAAAAACCCCATGTCGCGCTCTTCGTTGGCCGATACTACCGACACCAGCACCACAGTCTCGCCGTAGCGCACCACAACCGAACCCGACGCCTGCTTGGCGACCTTGCCGGTCTCAATACTTAGGGGTTTGCCCCCTATGTCTGCTTCTAATACTTTCTTCATTTTCTTCTCCAATTTGTATCGCCATGCCCGGGCAGCTACCTGTGAGACCGTTGAAAGACACCCATTTTTGATTCGATTGCGGCTGGTCGGATCTGTGGAAATCTGGTGCGGAATCTCCCCCGTGAGGGGTGAAGCAAAAATGGACATGTTTCAAAGGTCTCAACCTGTCACCGGTTCCGGCCGGTATAAACTTACTACTCCTGCTCGGGAAACCCGGTTGTCTGCTGCAATACCTCGCTTTCCAGGCTGATCAGTGGCCCGGATACAGCAATTGCCGGGGCGGCCGTCTCGGTTTGTTTGATTACCAGAGCAGGGCCGGATCCCAGCAAGCTTGTTACCATCGGGCCGGTGCTTTCCAGGGGTATGGCGATGGTTAGTTTCCCCGGCCTATCTGCGTAGGCCGAGGGTTTCGATGATTGTACGGTATCGATTGACGTCCTTGCTTTTTACGTAGTTGAGCAGCCGGCGCCGCTTACCCACGAGCATCAGCAGACCCCGCCGTGAGTGGTGGTCTTTTTTATGAACTCTGAGATGTTCGGTCAGGTATGAAATCCGGTGTGTCAAAAGACCAACCTGTACTTCCGGAGAACCGGTGTCACTTTCGTGCAGCTTAAACTTTTCAATCAATTTTTGCTTGTCTTCAGATGTGAAAACCACTGTCTTCTTGCCTTCTATTCATATTTTTACACGTACATTTTTGACTATAGCCTTATCCGGCATGAACCACAATACCGAATTGAGTTGCCCGCCTTCGATTTTCAGGCGTCCCCCCGGTGGCGCCGGGAACCTGTATCAGCAGGGGCGTTTGAAATCAAACCTTACATGCCAGTTAACGGTTGAAAACACAACTATAATTCAACCGCTGGCCGTCTTTGGGCAGCGACATTACCGCCAGGAGCCGGCCCGCATTGTCCAGAACCTTAAAAGCCGTTTCCGGCGCAAGGTCCAACTTTTCAATCAGATCCGACCGCATTACCTGCTGGCCTTGAACAATCCGGTCGGCCATGTGGCGGTCTGCGGTTACTTCCGGCATACCCCGCAAAGTGTCCGCCATGGGGATTAGGCGGCTTGCCGGATTACCATCAGCCGCCAGCTGTTCCAGATCATCAAGGCTGACGGCTTCATCCAGAGTAAAACCGCTGCTTTCCAGGCGCTGGAGGGCTTGCAGGTGCCCACCGCAGACGAGCCGGCGGCCTACATCGGCGCACAGGGTCCGGATATAGGTTCCCGCCGAGCAGGTCACTTCGAAATGGACCTGCGGAATCGCGACCTCCAGGATCGTCAACCGGTCGATCGTAACCTGGCGCGGCGGTTTCTGCACCGGGTTCCCGCTGCGAGCCAGGCGGTAAAGCGGGGTCCCCTTGTGTTTCAGCGCCGAATAGACCGGCGGAACCTGCGCGATGGTTCCTTGGAAAAGAGCCATTGCCGTCTGGACATCCTCAGTCTTGATTCCGGCCGTACTCTTTTCGGCCAATACCCGACCAGTCAAGTCCTGGGTGTCGGTATCAATCCCCAGGTGCAGGGTTCCCCAGTACTTTTTACGGCCGTGCAGAAAGAATCGTGCCAGCCGTGTGGCCTGGTTCAGGCAGCAGACCAGAACCCCCGTCGCAAAAGGGTCGAGGGTGCCGGCATGCCCGGCCTTTTTGGCCCGGTACAGGCTTTTAACCCTGGCGAGCACTTTGGCGGAGGTGGCACCGTCCGGCTTGTCGACAATAACTACGCCGCTTGGATCGGGCTGCATCATCAAAGCTTCTCAGCCAGGCTTACGATCTGCGCTCGAATTTCAGCGAGCGGCGAATCTATATTGAAACCGGCTGCTTCCTTATGTCCGCCTCCGCCGAAAGCCGCCGCAATTTCGGATACATCGACCCCTCCATCCGATCTGAGGCTCACATGAAAGCGAGGAGCACCCTTGGCCGGTTGACTGCCGTTTTCGATTTCCTGTAACAGAACCGCCAGTTTCACATCCTCGATGCGCCGGGCGTAATTGATCAGGCCATCAATATCCTCAGGCTGTGTACGGGTCTCTCTCAGCATTTCCCGAGTCAGCGTCATGATGGAGACCTTGCCGTCGGCGGCCAGTTCAATGGAGTCCAGGGCCAGGTTCAATAGTTTGATGCGACCCAATGAGTAGGTACCGTAAACGTTCTGGGCCACGCTGTACGGATCCATGCCACTGGCGACCATTTTCTCGCAGATAGCAAATGCGGCCCGATTGGTATTGGAAAATCGAAAAGAGCCGGTATCCGTTAAAATTCCGGTATAGATCGAAGTGGCCATATCCGGAGAGATAGCGACGCCCAAGGCCCTGAAGAGCCGATAGAGTATTTCGGCTGTGGCGCTGGCCGCGGTATCCACTATCTGGAAATGACCAAACCCGGTGTTGGTGTCGTGGTGGTCGATGTTGATAATCGTCGCTGTTTTCTTGATGTCCGCATAGGCCGGACCCACGCGCTCGAAATCACCACAATCGAGAATGACGGCCGTATCATAGTTCTCAGACGGTTTGAATTGTTCGGTTATTCTGGTCGTGCCCGTTAAAAAACGGTAGACGGCCGGTATCGGGCTGGCGCAGTACAGCGTGGTCTCCTTGCCCAGGGCTTCCAAGGCCAAGCCCATGGCCGTCAAGCTGCCGACGGCGTCACCGTCCGGGTTGATATGGGTCACCAGCACCAACCGACGGCTATTTTTCAGATGGCTGAGTATCCGTTTCATCTTCTTTATGCAAAGATTTTATAAGGCTGTCGATTTTGGCCCCGTAGTCAAATGAGTCGTCATAGTAAAACTTCAGATCGGGCATGTAGCGCAGGCCCAGTTCACGTGCCAGGGTGCGTTTCACGAACCCGCTGGCACTCTTGAATCCCGCCAGGGCATCGGCCCGGGCCTTTTCCCGGTCGGGCAACGTGTAATAGATCTTGGCGAGCTTCAGATCCGGAGACATCTTCACTTCGGAAATAGTGGCCTCCTGCAACCGCGGATCGCGAATTCGTTTGTGCAGCAACTCCGAAACAGCTCTTTGCACCTGGCCACTGACTCGGTCGGCCCTTTTAAAGGGTTTCATATATGTATAATCTCCATTTCGGTATCGGTTATTTCGGCCAGTCCCAGGTCATCCACCATATTGAAGACCTTGTCGATTTTCGAATTGACCAACGGTGCTGAGTTGCCGACCAGCGCAAACCCGATTTCGGCCCGCTGATAGATGTCGTTCGCTCCGGTTTCAGCCGCGGAAAGGTTGAAATGGCTGCGCATCTTTCCAATCACCGACTTGACGATCTTGCGTTTACTTTTCAAAGAGCGGCATTCATGTAATCTGAATGTTATGATCCCAACGCCGACGACCATGGTATGTCTCCCCGCTGCGCCACAACTACGAAGGCCCCGGTAACGGGCGCCCTTTCTGTGCGGTCTGAGTTACAGCGTCGGTTTGACCTCCTCGAGGTAGTAGCACTCGATAACGTCACCTTCCTTGATGTCGTTGTAATTTTCAATGCCGATACCACATTCATAACCGTTTTGAACCTCTTTGACATCATCCTTGAAACGTTTCAGTGACGAGTTACGGCCTTCGTAAAGGATAATACCTTCCCGGAGCAGCCGCATCATCTGGCTGCGTTGGATCTTGCCGTCAGTTACATAGCTACCGGCAATGGCACCGACTTTCGGTACGTGAAATACCTGGCGGACTTCCGCCCGGCCCAGGACATGTTCTTCAAAGGTTGACTCCATCATACCCAGGATGGCGCCTTCTACTTCTTTGATTACATTGTAAATGATGTTGTAAAAGCGCATGTCGACCTGTTCTTCATTGGCCAGGGCCTGCACTTTTGTATTGGGCCGCACATTAAAGCCGATGATAATGGCATCCGAAACGGCGGCCAGGGACACGTCCGACTCCGTGATCGTACCGGTGGCGGCGTGCACGATATTGATTTTTACCTCTTCATTGGACAACTTCACCAGGGATTCGGTCAGGGCTTCAATGGAACCATGCACATCAGCCTTGATGATCAGGTTCAGATCCTTAACCTCGCCCTCCTGCATTTTTTCAAAGAGGCTGTCAAGGCTCATCCGGCTCGATTTGGCCAATTCCTTGGACCGCTGTTTCTGGCTGCGGTGCAGGCTGACCTGTTTGGCCGCTTTTTCATCTTTCACGGCGACGAACTCGTCGCCGGCATTGGGTACCCCGGAAAGGCCGATGATCTCTACCGGCACGGAGGGTCCGGCGGTGTTCACAGTCTGGCCGGTGTCATTGATCATGCTTCTTATTTTACCGTAGTGGATGCCACATACCACGGGGTCGCCGGTATGCAGGGTTCCCTGCTGTACGAGAACCGTGGCAACTGCGCCCCGGCCGGTGTCCAGCTTGGCTTCAACCACGTGGCCGGTGGCCAACTTTTCAGGGTTGGCTTTGAGTTCCGACATTTCCGCTTGCAGCAGCACCATATCGAGCAGGTTTTCAATGCCGGTTTTCTCTTTCGCAGACACCTGCACAAAGATCGTGTCGCCCCCCCAATCCTCAGGGGACAACCCGTTTTCAGCCAGTTCGCGCATGACTCGGTCTGGCTCGGCGCCGGCCTTGTCCATCTTGTTGACGGCTACGATAATGGGAACTTCCGCAGCTTTGGAGTGGTTGATGGCTTCGATGGTTTGGGGCATCACGCCGTCATCGGCGGCGACCACCAGGATGACCAGGTCGGTTACCTTGGCTCCGCGCGAGCGCATGGCCGTAAAGGCTTCGTGGCCGGGGGTGTCCAGAAAGGCGATGCGCCCTTTATCGGTAGCCACGTTGTAAGCCCCGATATGCTGGGTAATGCCGCCGGCTTCATCATCCGTAATACTGGACTTGCGAATGACGTCCAGCAGGGATGTTTTACCGTGGTCGACGTGACCCATGATGGTAACCACCGGAGCGCGTTCAACCAACGCTTCGGGATCATCTTTCTCAACTTTCAGCAGGGTTTCCTCTTCGAAGGCGATTCGTTCGACTTCATAATCAAATTCCGCGGCCACCAGGGTGGCGGTATCAAAATCGATGGTTTGATTAACCGTGGCCATCACGCCCATTCCCATGAGCTTGGCAATCATCTCGTTGGCCTTGATTCCCATTCGTTTGGCCAGTTCGGCCAGCACGATGCTGTCATCGATCTTGATGCGACGCTTGATGGCCTTGGCCGTGGTAATCTGGGTTTTCTGGCCGGCGAAGGCCTGTTTGCCTTTGATCTTTTTGCGTCCCCGTCCTCGGCCGGAACGGGAATACAGGGCCGCGCCCTCTACAATCTCCCTTTTCCGAAAGGAAATTTTCTTTTTCTTGTAGGGCTTTTTGTCGCGGCGGTCCCCGGGTCCCTTTTTACCCTTGCGGGCATCATCCAGCGGTACAACTCCGGCCTCCGGTTCTGCCGCCGGCTTCCGGCGAGCAGCGGTAGCCGCCCGCTCTTTCAGGGCCGCCTGCACTTCGGGAGCCGGGCCAAGCTTGATAATCTTGGCCGCGGCTTCTTTTTTGGCCTTTTTCTTGGGTGGTGCGGGCTTGGCTTCCGCCTCCGGGGCGGCTTTTTTCTTGGCTGCTTTCTTCGGCTTTTCGTCGGCAACACTCTCTTCCGGCTGTGTTTCAGCGTCCAACGCCTCTTCTGCCTGGGTTTCTTCCCCTTCGGCCGGTTGGGTCTCTTCGGGCGTGGGCACCGCTTTGGCCGCCGGAGCCTTTTTCTTCTTCTTGGCTGCCGCCTTTTTAGGCGCTTTCGGTTCGGCTTCAGCCGATGCGGACTCCGCTTCTGTCGGCTCGGCTTCCTCAGTCGGGGCCTCTTCCACCGGTTCTTCTTCAACCGGTTTGGGCTTGACGACTTTTTTGCGTCTCCGGATAACGGTCGGCTTAACCCGGACTTCCTCAATCTGGCTGGCCGGTTTGCCGCGCAGATTGTCCTTGACGCGGTCGACCGTCTCCTCGTCGAGGGAACTCATGTGGGACCCGACCTCGATTTCCATCTCCCTTAATTTTTCAAGGAGATCCTTATTGGTCATATTAAGGTCCCTGGCAAGTTCATACACTCTGGTGGTCTTAGCCATCCATCTCCTCCAAGCTCAAGTTTTTGGGGGCCAGCGTCTCGCCAATTTTCGGCCCCGGTATCTCCTGTGTACACAGTGCCTGAATTACTTTTCAGGTTCAGGCATATTGTCTTCATCGGTTGCAGCCGACTTGTCGTTCTCGGCGTCCTCAACCGCGGGGGCGTCGGTGTCCCCAACCGTTTCCGGCTGGGCATCTTCGTCAGCCTCTTCACCTTTTGTTTCCGTTTCGTCGGCCGTTTCTTTGGCGGTTTCTCCCTTAATGTCGGTTTCCAGCGCGGATGCGTCTTCTTCCGTCTTTTCGGTCGTCTCTTCGGTTTCGTCCTCAGCTTCCAGGGCGGCCTTTTCAGCGGCGGCCTTTTCAGCTTCAGCCTCAGCGGCGGCACGTTCCGCTTCGGCCGCTTTTCTCTTTGCTTCCTCGATCACCCATTGTTCTGCGGCCTCAGCCAGAGCGGTGGCCTGCTCTTCATCCTCAATGCCGTTGATTTGCAGGAGTTCATCGATGGGTGCCCGCGACAGAATCTCGGCCGAGTGAACGCCTTTTTCGAACAGTACCCCGGCCAAGCCGGTATCCACGCCAGGCAGCGCTTCCAGGGAATTGTACCCGTCCTGCATGGCCTGGTTGTATTTTTCTTCACTGATGACATCCAGGTGCCACTCGGTGAGCTTGGATGCCAGGCGAACGTTTTGCCCCCTTTTTCCAATGGCGATGGACAGAAACTCATCGGGGACGATGACTTCCATCGTGCGGTTTTCCTCGTCGATGATGACCCGGGCGATTTCCGCCGGTGCCAGCGCGTTGCAGACAAATTTAGCCGGATCGACATGCCAGGTGATAATGTCGATTTTTTCACCCCGCAGTTCCTGGACCACATTCTGAACCCGACTGCCTTTCATGCCCACGCAGGCGCCAACCGGGTCGATGTCGCTGTCGTTGGAGGCCACCGCAATCTTCGCGCGTACGCCGGCCTCGCGGACAGCACCCATGATCGTAACGATGCCTTCACTGATTTCCGGGACTTCCGTTCTAAAGAGGTGCACCAGGAATTCACTGTGGGTGCGGGAAAGGATGATCTGCGGTCCCCGGGATTCATAGAGAACGTCCATGATGTAGGCCCGGATGCGGTCGCCGCGGCGGTACGATTCCCGGGGCACCTGTTCCCGAACTGGTAAAACCGCCTCTGTATTGCCCAGGTTCACGATAATATCCCGGCGGTCGATACGCTGGACGATGCCGTTAATGATCTCGCCCTTGCGATCGATGTAGTTTGAAAACACCACGTCACGCTCGGCATCTTTCATTTTCTGAATAATCACTTGTTTGGCCGACTGGGCCGCAATCCGGCCGAAGGTGGCCGTGTCCATTTTGGTGCCCAGACTGTCGCCGACTTCGCACTCGGGGTCCAGTTTTAAACCCTGTTCCAAGGTGATCTGGATATCGGGTTCGGTGATATCCTCCTTGGTGGCAACGACCTCCATGAACTGGAACACTTCTATTTCCCCGGTGTCTTCATTGTACTGGACTTCGATGTCGATCGTATTGCCGTATTTCTTGCGGGCCGCAGATTTAAGGGCTTCTTCAAGCGCTTGGATCAGGACATTGCGATCTATCCCCTTGTCTCTGCTTATCTGTTCTACGACGCGTTTTATATCAGTGATCAACATATGTTTTCTCCGTTGTTCAAACCCTGCTTTTTTGAGGGGGCTAAGCCGTCAGCCGCCCTTTGGCTATCTGTGAAAAATCGAAAGAAACGGCACCGGCGTCGGTTTCGATCTGAACCGTTTCATCGGTGGCCGTGGATATTACGCCTTTAAATTTTTTCTGGCCGTTCACCGCTGCATGCAGTTGGATGCGGGCCGCCTTTCCGGTAAAACGCTGGTAATCGGTCGGCTTGACCAGGGGGCGCTCAATGCCGGGCGAGGAGACCTCTAAATTGTAAGGCCCGATGTCCTCCAAGCTGACATCCAGCAGATCCGTTACCTGGCGACTGATGTCCGCACAATCATCCAGCGTTACGCCGCCGTCGGGCCGGTCGACATACAAACGCAGAATCCGGCCGGTTGATTCTCGCCTGAATTCTGCTAGGACCAGTTCCAGTCCAGCGGCCGCACAAACCGGTTCCACCAGGGCCGTGGCCGCCGTTTCCAGCTTGGCAGCTAGCATCGCCGTGGTTGGCAAAGCCTTCTGGGCTCCCTGACGACGAGCTGATTTTTTCTTTTTTCCTTTCAATCGTTTTCCTACCTGGCCTGGGATCAACGGCCCTAAACGCCGGCGATACCCCGCTCAGAAAACAAAAAACGGGCAAAACAGCCCGTTTTTTTCATTCTGGTAGTTCTTTTGCTGGTCGCTTGTTAATATCAGTTCATCAAGTTAACCACCCAGTGTTAGCGCTACACCGCACAAGGTCAAAAGACCTACCCATGAAAAAAAACCTTTCATAGCTGAAAAGGCTGACAATTCTGGAGCGGGCAACGAGACTCGAACTCGCGACACCAAGCTTGGGAAGCTTGTACTCTACCAACTGAGCTATGCCCGCTTACCAAAACGGTTAATTAAGACAAATGTATAGAGATGTCAACTGTTTTAATGTGGGTATGCTTAAAAAAAACGGCGGGCCCCATATCTGGCACGCGCTGACACTCAATACCCGCTGAATGCCGCTGTGCGGCTAGGCGGCAGGTCGTTTCAAGACAGCATTTTTTGGATGGATTCGAGTTCCGCCCTGATTTCGGCCAGGGTAATGGCGTCCGGCTGGCTGTTTTCTTTTTGGCGGCGGGCTTTCAAGTGCTGGCGGGCGCCTGGAATCGTGAACTTCTGATCATAGAGCAGGTGCTTGATCTCCAGGATCAAAGCCACGTCTTTCTTTCGATACAGGCGTTGTCCCGAGGGGGTTCTTTTGGGCTTGATGCGGTTGAATTCAGTTTCCCAGAAACGCAGGACATAAGCCGGCACCCCGGCAATTGTGCTGACTTCACCGACTTTGAAATAAAGTTTATCGGGCAGTTCGTTGTCTGGCAGGGCTTCTTCCGGCACGTTTACCCCCGGGAATCACTATTTATGGAGGCTATCTCAAAAATGTCTTTTGGCCCAATCTAGGCGTTGGGCGTTCGGTTTCGGCACGGAGTGCCGGGTTTCAAGCCGCCAGGCGCAACCGTAAGCGCTATCCTCGAAATACGTGAGTATTTACCACGCAAGGCACTGGCTTCGCGGGCGCCTCCGGTTGTGACCCACAATCGGGGAATAACACAGCGGGAAGTTCCGCAAAGCAGGGGAACCTCACGGCCGCCTTGAATTAGAACCAAAATCCTATTTTTCAGATAGTCTCCAATGATTGGGTATGAAAATAGCGCACTTGCAGAGGACTGTCTACCTAATTGTAGCCACCAGCCTTCAGGCTCGTCGGGATGGTGGCTTTCATCTATACATCAGGCCGGCAGGGCGGCATCGAATGCGCCGATGACTTTTTCAGAAATAGACGTATGCAGGTCATTCACAGCACTGTCTTCCAAGGTTTGGGTAGCAGAGCGATAGGTAATTCTGACGGAAACGCTCTTTTTGCCCGCTTCGATCGGCGCACCGGTATATACATCGAAAATCGTGACAGACTCTGCCAGGGGCTCGTTTAGTTTTTCAACAAAATCAGTTAGTTTAACGCTTTCGATGGTATCAGCGATGATCAGGGTGATATCCCGTGCGGTGGCCGGATATTTTGGTATGGGGCGTGCGTCGATTTCCTCCGTGCCCGCTTCCAGCAGGTCCGTCATGTAAAACTCAAGAATGAAAGCGACCTGCTTCAGGTCATTTTGCTTCAATGCGGCGGGTGCAACTTCTCCGAGGCGACCAATGGTTTTACCCGCAACTTGAATTATGGCCGTGACGCCCGGGCGGGTGTAGTCGCATTCCGAGGCCGGAACACGGGTAAACGCCGCATCCTGTATACCCAGGTTTTCCAAGAGGGCTTCGGCAACGCCTTTGATATCGAAGAAGTCGCAGGTTTCAGATTTGCCGTGCCAGGAAAAAGGTGACCGCGATCCGGTCCACAGGGCCGCCAGCATCTCTCTTTCCACCGGCAGGCTGTCGACCTGGTCCGTGGCGAAAAAGGTGTTGCCGACCTCATAAAGCCGCAGGGTTTTGTTTTGGACCGACAGATTGCGGGCCATGGCCTCGAGTAAACCAGGTACCAGAGACGTCCGCATGACGGCCTGTTCCTCGGAGATCGGGTTCAGGATGGGTACGCACTTTCGGCGGTCATCTGCATCCGGCAATCCCAGGCGATCAGCAAAATCGCTACCAATGAAACTGTAATTGACCGATTCACTGAAGCCATGACCGGTCATGAATGTCCGCAGGCGGTCCCGCAAAACCTGGACCGGTTCGGGTTTGCGCCCTTCGGCCGGCACCAGCGGAAACGTGGTGCTGATATTGTTGTAGCCATACAGGCGGGCAATCTCCTCCGACAGGTCCTCCGGCCGGGTTACATCCACCCGATAGGAGGGCGGTTGCACCGCTAGCCCGTCGGCCGTGTCGCTTGCGGTGGCCACGAATTCTATGGAGGCCAGGTAGGCTCTCATCTGATCGGCCGAAAGGTCGGTTCCCAACCGCCGGTTGGTCGCGGCGACCGAAAGCGCAATGGTCTTTTGTTCGTAAGGCTGCGGATTCTCATCAATGGTGCCGTCTACCAGCTGCCCGCCCCCTAATTCGGCTATCAGGTAAGCGGCGCGATTCAGCGCCCGAACCGTGCCGTCCGGGTCCACACCGCGCTCAAAACGATGGGAGGCATCGGTGTTCAGACCGGTTTGCTTGGCCGTCTTCCGGATACTGATGGGATTGAAACAGGCGCTTTCCAGCAAGACCCGCTGGGTTGTATCCTCTATTTCCGAGTTCAAACCACCCATGACCCCGCCGATACCCACCGCTTTCTCGCCATCACATATCATCAAGGCGTTTTCCGGCATGATCCGTTCTTTTTCGTCCAGGGTGATAAACGTTTCCCCGGCGTCGGCGGCGCGCACGACGATCCGGTTTTCAACCAGTTGATCGAAGTCGAAAGCGTGCAGGGGCTGGCCGGTTTCGAGCATGACATAGTTGGTTATGTCGACGATGTTGCTGATCGGTTTCAGGCCCACCGACAACAGGCGGTCGCGCAGCCAGAAGGGCGAGGGCGCGACCTCGATATCGAGGATCAGGCGGGCGGTATACCGGGGGCAAAGGTCGGGATCCTTTATTATGACCGAGGTCTTTTCCGTGATCGATCCGCTGGTTGCCGGTTCTACCGGTTGGGGGTACTGCACCCGGGTCTCCTGAAAGGCGGCCACCTCCCGGGCCACCCCGATAATACTCAGGCAGTCGGGCCGGTTGGGAGTAAGATCGATTTCAAACACCGGGTCGCTGAGGTTCAGGGCGCGGTTCAGGGATGTGCCGGATTCGAGGTCTGCTGCAAGTTCCATAATTCCGGCGGCATCATCTCCCAGGGCCAGTTCAATCGCGCTGCAGAGCATACCGTCGGACGTTTCACCCCGGATGACCCCGGCTTCAATGGTTCGTCCGTCCGGCAGGACGGTGCCCGGCAGGGCACAGGGCGTGAGCATGCCCGGTTTTACATTCGGGGCCCCACAGACCACGGTGGTGGTCCGGCTTCCCAGGTCGACACGGCAGCAGGTGAGTCGATCGGCATTGGGATGTGGGCTGACGTCGGTTACGCGGGCCACCAGCACGGTTTCCAGGTAGCTGTAGCGGTCCTCCACCGAGTCTACTTCGAGGCCGGCCATGGTGAGTGCATCCGCTAGTTCCGCAGGCGGTAGATTGACTTCTACATATTCTTTTAACCAGCTTAGACTGACTTTCATGTTCGAAATTGCCTTAAAAATCTTAAGTCGTTTTCAAAAAATTTCCGAATGTCATCCACTCCGTATTTGAGCATGGCAATCCGCTCCACACCCATGCCGAAGGCAAACCCGGTATATTTATCGGTATCGTACCCGACATTTTCAAATACCGCCGGATGGACCATCCCGGAGCCCAACACCTCCAGCCAGCCGGTGCGGGAACAGACCCGGCAGCCTTTGCCCCGGCACATGACGCAAAGGATATCCACTTCGGCACTGGGCTCGGTAAAGGGGAAGAAGCTCGGCCTAAAGCGCAGGCTGGTCTGCTTGTCGAACATCTGGTGGACAAAGGTCGTCAAGACCCCCTTCAGATCACCGAACGAAATGTTACGGTCCACCAGCAACCCTTCCACCTGATGGAACATAGGGGTATGGGTCAGATCGGAGTCGCAACGGTATACTTTGCCGGGAGCGACTATGCGCACCGGTGGTTGCTGTTTTTCCATTACCCGCGGCTGCGTGGGCGAGGTGTGGGTGCGCAGCACCACGTTGTCGGAGATGTAGAACGTGTCCTGCATGTCACGCGCCGGGTGGTTTTTGGGGATGTTCAGGGCTTCGAAATTATAGTAGTCCGTTTCAATTTCAGGCCCCTCGGCAATATCGAACCCAAGCCGGGCAAAAATCCCACAGATTTCATTGGTGATACGCGTGACGGGATGCAGGGTGCCCTGATTGAGTGGCCGGCCGGGCAGGGAGACATCCAACTGATCGATGGATGCCGCCTCCAGCGCCGCGATGCGCTCTAAAGCCCGCGAGGCCGCTATTTCGAGGGCCTTTTTCACCAGGTTGGCTTGTTTGCCAGCCACCGGCCGTTCCTCCGGCGGGAGTTGCGAGATGTTGCGCAGAAACCGGGTTACGCTCCCCTTGCGGCCGAGATACTTTACGGTAATCTCGTTGACGGCATCTCCGTCAGCGGCAGTGTCCAATTCCGCGAGCCCGTCATTTTTTATCTGTTCGATTGAATTTTCCACTTTGTAAACTCTGTCTGCTGGCGTGATTGGAAAATAAAAAAAGCAGTGGCCGGGCATGATCTGCCAACCACTGCTTTTGACATGTCTCTGATTTAGAGCTGTTCAGAAGCCAGGTTGACAACCTGGCTAAAGCCCGCGGGGTCGGAAATGGCGAGTTCCGCGAGGACTTTGCGGTCCAGTTCGATATTGGCCTTTTTCAGGCCGTGAATCAAGCGGCTATACGTCAGGTTGTTCATGCGGGCGCCGGCGTTAATACGGGCGATCCACAGTTTCCGAAAATCTCTTTTTTTGGCCCGGCGGTCCCGATAGGCATACATCAGGGCCTTATCCACGGCGTCAGCCGCGGTACGAAACAGCTTGCTCCGGCCACCGCGATATCCTTTGGCCAGTTTAAGCACCTTCTTTCTTCTCTGTCTTGCTTTGAAACCTCTTTTTACACGCATTTCAACTCTCCTTCATAGCTGCGCCTGCGGTCGGCGGCTGCCCAATGCAGCCGGCCAGTTTAACCGTTTGGCAGCAGCAGTCTGAGTTCCTTCATATCCGTTCCGGCGATCATGTGGCCTTTGCGCAGAACGCGTTTTCTTTTGGTCGTCTTTTTGGTCATGATATGGCCGGCGTTGGCCTTGGCAAACTTAAATTTGCCGGATCCAGTCTTTTTGAATCTCTTGGCCGCAGCGCGGTTGGTTTTAATCTTAGGCATCGTTCGGTTCTCCTATCACCCTAATTAGGCATTAAATTCGAATCGTCAAGATCGTGTATTCTGTACCAGCGGTGCAAATGCAGATGGCGCAGGCAGTCAACCTCACTGCTCGCGCCATTTGAATATGGACAATTGGCGCAGTCGCGCTGTCTTCTTGCAGTCGTGGAATAAAAACGCAGGTCAGCTGGCTTTGGCCGCCAGGATCATGAACATCGTGCGGCCTTCAAACTTGGGATACTGCTCAACCACAGCAATATCTTCAACTTCCTCGGCCATTCTTTGCAGCACGTCGCGGCCCAGATTGGACAGCGTAATTTCCCGGCCCCTGAAAATGACGGTCACTTTGACCTTGTCTTTCTTCTCAATGAATTTTCTGATGTGCCCGAGCTTCGTCTGCAGGTCATGTTCACCGGTTTTGGGGCGAACCTTGATCTCTTTGACCTGGAACGTCGTTTGCTTTTTCTTGGCTTCCTGCTTCTTTTTGGTCTGCTCGTACTTATAACGGCCGTAGTCCATTATTTTGCAGACCGGCGGATTGGCGTTGGGGGAAATTTCCACCAGGTCCAATCCGTAATCTCCGGCAGTGGCAAGCGCTTTATACGTTGGAAGAACGCCAACCTGGTTACCATCAGGATCGATCACCCTTACTTCTTTGGCCCGGATGTCGCGATTGATATTGGTTCGATTGGCTCTGTGCGGTCTTCGGGCTCTTCCCGCAATAGCTATGCCGGCACCTCCTTCAAAAACATAGGTTAATACCAATTGCCCACCCGCGCGGGAGCGGGCAATCTTCTCCGGGGCAGGGTGCACCGGCCCCGAAAAATGTGAAAACGCAATATCCGACAACCATAAGAAATGCAAGTAAAAAATGCAACATCAAAATAAATGCGGGCAACTTTGATACTTTACGCCAAATTACCACCGACCGGTACAGCCTGCGGCAACTCTACATAGCCCCTTAAAGGGGCGTGCGGCTACTACATGTGGTGTTTCTCGGGCAGTTGGGCCAGGGTGTAAGCGGCCAGGCGGCTAGCGCGCCAGTATGCATTTTCCGGAGCCTGGAAAAAGGTCTTAAAAAGGGTCAGGCTTTCGGCGCGCATGATGCCCGGTATGATGGAAACCGGGTTGTCCCGGTATAGTGCGGGCAGTCCGTTCAGGTCACAGTGAGTCGCGCCACCCATAACATCCTCATACGCATATACGATTTCACCGATGCCGGAGATCAAGAGCGCCCCAAAACACATCAGACAGGGTTCCATGGTACAAAAAGCTGAGACCTCTCTGGGATCAGGTGCGTTTTCAAGGGCGTAGTATTCCTGTAAAGCCAGGATTTCGGCATGGTCCGTTTCATTGTGTCCCCCCGCAGCGGTACCCCGGCGTTGTCCCGTGGCAATGACTTTGTATTGATGCACCAGAACACAGCCGACCGGAAATTCTCCGGCCTCTAAAGCTTGGGCCGCCTGGTCCAGGGCGGCGGTCATGAAATGTTGATAATCAATTTCTTTTTCGAGAGGGCTCATGTTGGTTCCCTGTCAGGGTGGTTACTTTATTTATAGAAGCTATCTCAAGAATGGATTTTGGTTCAAGGTGCGGCGGGCGCTACATTCGAACCGGAGGAATACTATACAGTATTTCGAGGATTGGAATTCAGCGCCCAACGCCGAGATTGGGCCAAAAGACTTTTTGAGATGGCTTCTAAGGTAGCCGACAGATATCTGTATCGCAGGGACAGCTACCGTCGACCTCAAAGGCATAAATAATTTTGTTAGCCATTTCAACCATTTTAATTGAAACAGGTTCAAAGTCATGCTCCTTCAGCCGGGCCGCGAGGGCTTTTTGGGACGGAATATTGACCAGACCTTCGGCCAGCAGATCCCCCGTGCGGCTGTCGAGGATATGGGCATCTTCGCCATTGGTGACAACGGCAACCGGGATGTGATAGGGGCGGATGACCCGCGCCAGAGCAAGGGCCGGGGTATGGCGGGTAACCAGAGACCCCGGGCCATACTTGATCACCATGCCCACCTTACCGGATACGTCCACCAGATAATCAACCGGTATGCTGGCCCGCTGATCGCAAGCCGAAACCGTCAGCCGGAATCGGGGTGTGATGGACGCTTTGTCAAATCCGCAATGCTCAACCAGATGGCGGGCCAGTTTCTGCCGGTAGCGTTCATCGTGCGTATCGGCCAGGAGCCGGCCGGTTAGATAATCGGACAGTTCGCCCATGATGAGGTGGTGCTCGTTCATGGTCTAATGATAGGAATTGGGGGGGGATGTGTAAAGCCTCAAAAAGAGCTTTACATATCTGAATTGTTTTGGGTAGGTTAATGAGTTCTAGCAACAGAAGCTACTTAGTAAAAGGACATGAATACAGGTGCATTAAATAGTGTCTATCCAGAAATGGTAGATTTTGGTTCAGAGCAAGGCTTGAGCGATTTTGAAACCGCAGGCATAGCGGGCTATTCCGAGAATAGCGCTGGCGGTTGCGCCTAGCGGCTTGAAACCCGGCACTGCCTGTCCAAAAGATGCCGTTTATGGATGGGCACTAGATAGCTTCTGGCAGGTTGCCCAATGACGATTAGAGAAGACTTTGAAAAACGCGAGCGCGGGTTCCTTTCCCCTTATGGATGTTTGAGTTCGGAATCCAAGGGAAGGCTCAGGCCCGAGGAACCCTCGCAATTGCGTACCGCCTTCCAGCGGGATCGGGACCGGATTATTTATTGCAACGCATTTCGCCGGTTGAAATATAAGACGCAGGTGTTTTTGTCCCCGCTCGGCGATGAATACCGGACCCGGTTGACGCATACGCTGGAAGTGGCCCAGATCGCGCGTACCATCGCCCGTTCGATGCGGCTGAACGAAGATCTTGCCGAGGCCATCGCCCTGGGACACGACCTGGGGCATACGCCTTTCGGTCATGGCGGCGAAACCTCGTTAAAAGAGATATTCTCAGAATCGTTTACCCATAACGAGCAGAGCCTGCGGGTCGTGGACCGGCTTGAGAAAAACGGGGCGGGGCTGAACCTTACCCGGGAGGTGCGGGACGGCATCCTCAAGCATTCCAAAGGGTACGGGAAGATCATATCTTCAAATCCAAAACTCAAAGCAATTACCGTTGAGGGCCAGATAGTCAGGATTGCGGACATCATGGCGTACCTGAACCATGACCTTGAAGATGCCATTCGCAGCGGGGTGATCAGGTCCAACCAGGTGCCGCCAGAATGTATGCGCGTCCTGGGTCGGACCCATTCCGAGCGCGCCACCACCATGGTGCACGACCTGGTTTTCTCCAGCCAGGTGGGCAACGGGGAACTGGTCTTGCAAATGAGCGCTGAAGTTCACGAGGCCATGACCCTGCTGCGGCGGTTTTTATATAAAAATGTCTACCGATCCCAGAAAGTTCACCAGGAGTTTGTGAAAGCCAAGAAAATTCTCCTGGAGCTGTACACCTATTTTATAGACGACGAGAAGATGCTGGCCCGCGAAATGGCGGTCTTAAACCTGCCGGCCCCCGAGACGTCCCGTGATTCCAAGGAGAGGATCGTCTGTGATTTTATTGCGAGCATGACCGACCGGTACGCTTTGGCCCTGTACGGGCGTTTGTTTTTCCCCTCGCCGATGGTTTAGCGCCGCATTGAAACGAGCTTTTGACTGTTGGCAAACGGATTGAGATATTGATTGTGATTGATATAGCCGCCCACCTGATTGCGCCCCCCAAGACGCTGGAACCCCATCTTGAAAACCTGGCCGATCTATTCCGCCGAATGGAACAAGCCTATGATAAGGTGGCTGCCGAATATGGGTTTCAATGTCAGGGGTGCGAGGATAACTGCTGCCTGACACTGTTTTTCCACCACACCCTGTTGGAATATATATATTTGTATCAGGGTTACGTCCAATTGCCGGCTTGCGAGCGTGGCCGGCTGCGCAAGGCGGCCATTAAGGTAAACCAAGAACAAGAACGCGCACAAGCACACGGCGAAACGGCGCGTAGCATGTGTCCTCTGAACCGCGACGGCCGCTGCACGCTTTACCGCTACCGGCCGATGATCTGCCGTCTCCATGGTATTCCCAATGAAATACGACGCCCCGGCGGATCCCCCACCAGGGGGCCGGGGTGTGGCGATTTCGACCGCCAGTGCGCCGACCACCCCTATATCCCATTTGACCGCACCCCGCTTTACATGGAGATGGCCCAGCTGGAGAAAACCCTGCGCGAGGCGCTGAATTATAAAGAAAAGACCCGGCTCAGCGTGGCCCAGATGATCGCTGGATTTCCGATCTGACCGGGCTGCGGTCGAACCGGGGAGGCTGATATGAAATACGTCGACACTGAGAAAATTGAGAAGTTGCCGGGGCGCCGGTTGCAAAAAGGGGATACCTTCGCATTTCGCTGCCACCCGGAGGTAGCCTGTTTCAATCGTTGTTGCCGTAACCTCAATCTCTTTTTATACCCTTACGATGTCCTGCGGCTAAAAAACAATTTGGGCCTGACGTCCGGCCAGTTTCTCGACGACTATGTCGATGTGGTCCTGCGCCCGGGTGCCTTTTTTCCGGAAGTCCTGCTGCGCATGGCGGAGAACGAAGAGAAAACCTGTCCTTTTCTGACCACCCAGGGCTGCTCGGTTTATCCGGACCGACCTGACACCTGCCGTACCTTCCCAGTGGAACAGGGCAACCTTTACGATGCCGGCACCGGCAAGTCCCGCCTGGTGCATTTTTTTCGCCCCCCCGATTTCTGCCAGGGGCAGCACGAATCCGACCAGTGGACGGTCGACACCTGGTGCAGTGATCAGGAAGCCCGGGACTACAACCGCATGACCCGAGCCTGGGCAGAGATCAAAAGGCTTTTCCAGAACGATCCCTGGCGGGGAGAAGGCCCCGAAGGGCCACGGGCCAAAATGGCCTTCATGGCTACCTATAACCTGGACGACTTTAAAGAATTCGTGTTCGAAAGCAGCTTTTTCAAACGTTACAAAGTCAAGAAGGATGTGCGCAAAAAAATTGCGGCCGACGAAAAGGCGCTGCTCAAATTTGGATTCGAGTGGGTCAAACTGTTTGTCTGGGGACTAAAGTCCAAGCAGATAAGGCCGCGGTAGGGCAGGTTTAAGGTAGAAGGTATAAGCTAAAATGCTTAGGGCCCAAGGTGGAATGCTGTCTGTTGCTGGAAGGCTTGGGTCTTGCTTACACCTTATACCTTATACCTTCCAGCTCCTCCCTACGCCGGCCAGCTCTTGGGTCTGTTTTTGAAGGATTTTTCCCGGTATATTTTCCAGCGTCCGCCCTTTTTCCGGAATTCCAGGATCTTATAGCCATCGGATTTAAAGGCGTCCGAACGGTACTTTTGTTTGAACCAGGCTCGGGAAGTCCCGCCGGAAATACGGGTTTTCAATTCCGAAACCTTGACGGATATCCGCTTGTATTTCGTATTCAGGCGCTTTTTGTACCGCTTCCATTCCTGCAGGTTGCGGCCGTTGCCCACAAAATCGGGGTGGTAGTGGGCGATATAGGTCTCCAGGCGCTTGCCCTCCCAGGCTTTTTTCCAGGATTGCACCAACAGGTCGATGTCGTTTTTTTTCGGCTTGGCGGCCAGGACCGGGGGCGGCTTTTTCTCTTGCCACTCGCGTTTGACCATGACCATGAGCCCTGCTTCCGGTTCGGCTAAATAGAGGCGGGAAACGGCCTCAACCGGGGTTTTGGCTGTTACCCGGATGGCACCGAAGGACACGAGCTTGTCCTGGTAGCGCAAAATGGTGATACCGGGGAAATCAAGCTTTTGCCCGGCGTATTTTTTGGGGATCATGGCCTGCCGGAAATAGGTCGCCAGTTTCGTAATATCCTTTTGCGCGCCGGTGAAGGTATAGGGCAGGCGGTCTCCAATAATGACCGGCGTCTTGTCGAATTCGATCCGCTGGTCCAGGTCTTCCAGGTCGTGGTTGTCCAGGGCCACGCAGCCATTGGTCGAATAAGGCGTGACTTTGCGGTTTGACCCGTGAATGTAGATGCCGTGCCCCCGGTTGCCGGCAATATCGTCGAAGGCATTGGGGTAATTGAGCTCAAAGGCCCGGTCGCCGAAAACCGTCACTTGCCGATCACGATAGATTTTGGTGTTGAAATAGATGCCCTCGGGGGTCTTTTCATCATTTTCCACCCGTTTGCGGCCCTGACGTTCACCGGTGGCACAACTGTACGTCTTGATACGCTGGTAACGGCCATCGAAACGGTATAGATGCAGTTGTTGCAGTGCTTTTTCAACCAGGATCAGATGAATGGGGGCCTTGCCGGGGGAATGATAGAGAACCGGCCCCTCCCACCCGCTTGCCGGCGGGGTGGTCTGATTGGGTTTGACCGGAGCCGGTTCGCGTTTTATTTTAATGGCCGGGGGAGCCGGGAAAGCCTTGTCAGCGGTAGTGGCCGTGTGGCCGGGTGGCGGGGGTGTGGGGGTATCACCTCCGGTGAAAAACACCCCGACCGCCAGCAAAGCGGCTATGGCAACACCCGCCAGACCGTACATGACGATGGGTTTGGGACGACGCTTGTCGGCGGCTTTCTTGGTATTGGGCCTGACCCGGGAAGGTGTGTAGGAAGTCGATTTGCTGGATTTGATTTGCAAGGCTAACCACGCATCGTTAAGAATGAAAAGGTCCGGAAAAGATATATAAACCCACAGGGACTGTGTCAACCCTGGTTCACTGAGGAAACCCTATACCCAATCGAACCACTTATGACCCGATCCGACCATGGCTATACGTTCACCTGGGAATCAGCGCTGAGCGGACTCGATCGAGCCAGTTGGAATACGCTGGCGCGACCGGTAAAATCCCCTTTTCTGGAATGGGAATGGCTGGAGTTAATGGAGTCGTCCGGCAGCATCGGCCCCGAAACCGGCTGGTATCCGGCCCATCTTACGGTTTGGTCCCAAAACACCCTGGTGGCCGCGGCTCCGCTTTATCGGAAAATCCACAGCGAGGGCGAATTCATCGATGATTATGTCTGGGCCGACCTGGCGTACCGGATGGGGGTCGCCTATTACCCCAAGCTGGTCGGTATGAGTCCGGTCACCCCAGTCCAGGGTTATCGGTTTCTCATTAGCCCCCGCGAGAATGCCACCCGCCTGACCAGCCTGATGCTGGAGGAGATAGAAAGATACTGCCGGTCGAATAAGCTGTCAGGTTACCATTTTCTATATGCCGATATGGAATGGGTAAACTCGCTTCCCAGCAACCCGAGCATACCCTGGCTGCACCCGGTACTTATCTGGAAGAATCCTGGGTATGCGGATTTTGACGACTACCTGGCCCGCTTCAAAACAAACCAACGACGCAATATTATCCGCGAACGACGACGCGCCGGCCAGCAGGGGATCAACCTGCGGCCTTTGACCGGCGACCAGTTAACCGATGCTCACCTGGAGTTGATGTATCGGTATTATGTCGGAACCAACAGTAAGTTTGGCTCCTGGGGGTGCCGCTACCTGACCCGGGATTTTTTTTCCAGACTTGCCGGCCGGTTTCGCGAGCGCCTGATGTTGATGGGTGCGTTTGGGGACAATGCTCCGGAAGTCCCGGTTGCAATGGGGATGTTCGTTTACAAGGGCGATCGATTGTACGGCCGTTACTGGGGGTGCCGGGAGGAAGTGGACACCCTGCATTTCAACACCTGTTATTACAGCCCGATCGAATGGGCTATTCATGGCGGTATCAGGGAGTTCGATCCCGGAATCGGCGGCGGCCACAAGATCCGCCGCGGTTTTGAATCGATACCCGGCTGCAGCCTGCATCGATTCATGGACCCGGAAATGGAGACGCTCATGCGGATGAATATTGACGCGATCAACGGCCATGCGCACGATTACATCCGCAAGATCAACCAGCGGATTCCGTTTGCTGCCAGAGATTGAATCCATCGGCAGTTCCCAAACTGACTCGCCATCCCGTCCTGCAATCGAAATCGCTATCGTTATCGGCATCGAAATCGGTAAGGCCAGCGATCAATATGGAATTCAGTATCGATTGCGATAGCGATATCGATCCCGATTGCGATCATGCCTTTTGGTTGAGGTTTTAATGCGGGGCAAGACTGTAGATATAGGGGGCCTCTGATAAGCGTTTAAACTACCCCTTTGGGCATTTCACCCACCCGATCACCACCCAGGACATATCCACCGTCGATGCGCAGGCTGCTGCCGGTCATGAACGGGGCGTCGCCGAGGATGAAGTTCACGGCCCGGACCACATCGGCCACAGATCCGGTACGGCCCAACAGCGTATGGTCGCGGATGGCCTGCTTTTCGTCGGCGTTCAATAGACCCCAACCACGGGTATTCCGGCCGTGGCGGGTATCAACCACCCCCAGGACAATTTCATTGACCCGCACTTCAGGTGCCCCCAGACGGGCCCAAGTTTCGGTAAGCAGGCCTGTCCCGCGGCTGGCCGCGGCGTAACCTTCGTTGAAAAGCAGGCTGGCCGGCCCACTGCGGCCCACAATCCCGGCGATGGAAGAAAAGTTTATAACGGCACCGTCACCACTTTTTTTAAGATGGGGCAGGGCCGTCTCGAATACCCATTGTTTGGCCCGCAGGGTGGTGGCCATTTCCAAGTCCCACTGCTCGCGGGTATAGCGGCCATGTACGATCGGCCAGCCCCCGCGCTCGATGTTGTTGATCAGGATATCCAGACCACCGAAACGATCGGTGGCCAACTGGGTCAACTCGGCCACCGCGCTAGTGTCGGTCAGGTCGATACGGTGAATCAGGTGCGGCGTACCGATGGCAGCCAGGTCCTCTTCCAGGCTTGCCAGGCTTTCCGGCCAGTCGTACCAGGTGGCCGCCACCTTTACACCCGCCTTTGCCAGGGAGAGCGCGATGCCTTTGCCGATACCTTTGACCGCCCCAAGTACTACGGCCGTTTTTCCCTTCAGTCTCATAGGGACCCCTTGTTATTCGGCCTGGCCAAACAGTCTGAGTCGGACCCATTCCAGGCCAAATTTCAACAGTTCAACATCATCGGTCTTAACCTTTTCCAGGGTTTCGGCCTTTATGTTTAACCCGTCCAGCAACTTTTGATCGAAAATAGCCTGACGAAAACGGTCCAGGTCGTAAAGGGCCAGGTGCCACATATCGGCCTGGTGAGGCTCTAGCGGACCGGGCAGAAGACGGTTTTTTAGGCTGATCAGGGTCATGAGGCGGTCGTTCATCGCATTGTATTCCGCCAGGCCTTGCTGGTCGATCCAGGTGTTCACCGAGATGGCATCCTTTGCGTTAAAACCCTGGCAGTGAGGCTCTTTGAGCAGGGCATAATGTTCGCTCAGGTCTCCAGTCTCACGGGAGCGGGACACCGCGCGGGCCAGCGGATACATCCGGCAGGAAGAGGGGCGGTCCCCATAGACCGCACAGCCGTCGGAGCGGACAAAGGGGCATTCGAGTTCAGCCGACGAATCCGGTTTGAGCGCGATCACCGGCAGACCGGTCTCGGGGCCGACATAGCGGACGGTATACTGTTCCAGAAATCTTCCGGAAGTGAGCCCCAGAGCGTTCTTAAGGCGCAGAATGTCGTAGGGGGTCAAATGCTGGCTCAGGTCCCGGCAGCATTCATTGAAACAGGCTACTGCCGGGCTGCACCGGAAGCAGAACCGGGCTCCGGGATCCAGGGGGATCATTTCAGCTTCCATCATGTAAAAACCTCTATATAAGATTATGGTGTGTTATAGAAATCGGGCAGTTTCCAGTCCTGGGTCCGGTCTCACATTTAAAAGGCATATTTATCGGCGCGGCCCGCCTTGCCAGATGGGCACTAGGTAACACGCCGTGGTAGCAAGTCAACAAAAATCCGGAGCCCTGCGATCGTTGCGGACATATTTTTTTAATCCCTGAAATGGTGCTTCACGATGTGATTTGCGCGCTGGCTACACAATATATAGTAGTGCTGTGATAACCTCGAGCCAGATATGGAATCCGCCCCATGATTATCAGTCAAGACTCCCGGTTGATAGCATTTTGAGGCCATTTCAACGGTCCAAAAATTGTTGACAAGGCATAAGCCGGGTGATAGTTATCTATTCTTGTTTTACGCTGGTGTTTGAACCCGCATAGGTGCTTGATATTAATAGAGATACCGATCTATTTCATATGTGCGGAATGCTGGGTTGCGACAGACCCTGATGCTCAAATGCCAATCAATTTAGAAACACAAGTTTTATTAGATAGTTAATTTGGCTTAAGGCAGTATTTGCTTTTATATCTCAGATACGAAGGGAGGTGCAAAACACAGTTTCAAGCAGTTTGCAGCAGTAAGGAACATATCGTATTGACCAGAAGCAACAAACCAAATCAGGAGGTATTTTAATGCCAAGTTTTGTAATTAGCGAAAAATGTGACGGCTGCAAGGGCGGCGACAAAACCGCCTGCATGTACATTTGCCCCAACGACCTGATGGTTCTGGAGCCCAACGAAATGAAGGCTTACAACCAGGAACCGGATCAGTGCTGGGAATGCTTTTCTTGCGTCAAGATTTGCCCGACCCAGGCGATTGAAGTCCGCGGCTACGCCGACTTTGTACCGCTGGGAAGCAGCATCATGCCCATGATGGGTACCGAAGACGTCATGTGGACCTGTAAGTTCAGAAATGGTCTCGTAAAACGCTTTAAGTTCCCCATCCGGACCACCCCGGAAGGCGCTGCCAATGCCTATCACGACCTGAAGGGTCAGGATCTTGAAGGGCCTCTGCTGTCCACCCAGGAAGCGGATGGCTACGTTCTGCCGACCCCGACGGATCTGGTCTAGTAAACCCAGATTGATTTGTGCGCAGTAATTTGAATTTAAAGTTAAGACTATTTTTTAGGAGGATAAAATATGGCATTACCAAATAAAGTAATGGGTGAACTCAAGGCCGTAAGGGATCCTGAAGTAGAAGAGCGTGAAGTAGATGTTCTCATCGTCGGCGGTGGTATGGCTGCCTGCGGTACTGCTTTTGAAGTAAAGAAATGGCTCAAAGACGACCAGACCGTCCTGCTGTGCGACAAGGCCGCCATGGAAAGATCCGGCGCCGTTGCCCAGGGCCTGTCAGCCATCAACACCTACATTGGCGAAAACTCCCCGGACGACTACGTCCGTATGGTCCGTAACGACCTCATGGGCCTGGTACGTGAAGACCTGATCTTCGACCTGGGCTGCTACGTAGACGACTCCGTCCAGCTGTTCGAAGAGTGGGGTCTGCCCATCTGGAAGAAAACCGAAGATGGCAAGAATCTCGACGGTAAAAAAGGCCAGAAAATGGGAACCCTGAAAGAGGGTGCTCAGCCGGTTCGTACCGGTAAATGGCAGATTATGATCAACGGTGAGTCCTACAAGAGAATCGTAGCCGAAGCTGCTAAATCAGCCCTCGGGGAAGACAACATCATCGAGCGCTGCTTCATCGTTGAACTGCTGTTGGATGCCAACGTCGAAAACCAGATCGCCGGCGCGGTTGGTTTCTCCGTACGTGAAAACAAAGTTTACATCATCAAGTGCAAGACCATGATGGTTGCCTGCGGCGGCGCGGTAAATATCTACCAGCCCCGTTCGGTCGGTGAAGGTAAAGGTCGTGCCTGGTACCCGGTATGGAACGCTGGTTCCACCTACACCATGTGCATGAAGGTTGGCGCCGAACTGAGCATGATGGAAAACCGTTTCACCCCGGCCCGTTTTAAAGACGGTTACGGCCCGGTTGGTGCCTGGTTCCTGCTGTTCAAAGCGCAGACTCTCAACGGTCTGGGCGAAGCCTTTGCCGGCTCCGATGCCGCCAAAGCTGAGCTGGAAAGATACGCGCCGTACGGTACAGCGGCCATTACGCCGACCTGCCTGCGTAACCACCTGATGCTCTTCGAGATGAAAGAAGGCCGCGGCCCCATCATGATGGACACCGTGACCGCCCTGGCCGCCCTCGGCGAGACCATGGACAAGAAAGAACTCAAGCATCTCGAGTCCGAAGCATGGGAAGACTTCCTCGATATGACCTGTGGCCAGGCCAACCTGTGGTGTGCCCAGGACTGCGAACCCGAGAAGAAGAATTCCGAAATTATGCCGACCGAACCTTACCTGCTGGGCTCCCACTCCGGCTGCTGCGGCCTGTGGACTTCCGGTCCGGATCTGGACTGGGTCCCGGATGATTATAAAATCAAAGCGGCCAACGGTAAGGTCTATAACAGAATGACGACGGTCAATGGCCTGTTTACCGCCGGTGACGGCGTGGGCTGTTCCGGTCACAAGTTCTCTTCCGGGTCCCATGCTGAAGGTCGCATGGTCGCCAAACAGATGGTGCGCTATGCCACTGATAATGCTGATTTCTCACCGGCCCTGAAGCAGTCCAACGAAGAATTGGTTGACCTGGTTTACAAACCGGTCCGCACCTTCTTGGACAACTGTGACTACACCACCGCCATCGACATCAACCCGGCTTACATCAAACCGGAAGGCATGATGTATCGCCTGATGAAGGCCACCCACGAGTACGGTGCTGGTACGGCTACTTACTACCAGACCAGCTCCAAGTCTCTCGAAGTTATTATGGATCTGCTGGCCACCATGCGCGAAGACTGCGAAAAAATGGCTGCCGGCGAACTGCACGAACTGATGAGAGCCTGGGAAATCTACCATCGTATCTGGACGGTAGAATCCCATCTGCGCCACATCCAGTACCGTAAGGAAACCCGTTATCCTGGCTTCTACTACCAGGCTGACTATCCGGGACAGGATGATGAGAACTGGTTCTGCTTCGTCAACTCGAAGTATGATCCGGAAAAGGGCGAGTGGGATGTGTTCAAGAAAGACTACATCAAGATTATCAAAGACTAATTGATAATCGACTGATGTACCGTCGCTTTGCATAAATAAAAACCTCCAGGTGCCTGCCGGTGCCTGGAGGTTTTTAGTACCGGGTGCCCGCAACGGTGCTGCCCGGCATAGCTTACTAAAATCGGGGTTGGGCTTTGCGGGTGATATCCTTTTGGCCTTATCGTCTCCCGATACTCAAAGGATGTTATCGACAGGCGAAACTACGGACAAGATCCTTTAGGTATCCGGATACGGCAATAGTGGATATCGCCCCTGAGGTCATAGCCCGTTTATACATATGAACCTTAACGGTATTTTTTTGACGAACTTTCAAATGCACGGAGGGATAGCATGACAGAAGACAAAGCAGCCCCTGCTAGTGGGAGCATTATGGTCGTTGGCGGAGGTATCAGCGGCCTGACCACTGCCCTCGAAGCGGCCGAAGTAGGGTATGAGGTATTTCTGGTCGAAAAAAATCCTTATCTGGGCGGAAGAGTCGCACAGCTGAATCAATATTTTCCAAAGCTTTGCCCTCCGACCTGTGGTTTGGAAATCAATTTTAGAAGGATCAAGGACAACCCCAGCGTCAAGGTGTTCACCCTGGCCGAGGTTGAAAAAATCGAAGGTGCTCCAGGCAACTACGATGCCACGATTAAGTTGAATCCCCGGTACGTAAACGAAAATTGTACCGCCTGCGGCGATTGTGAAGCGGTCTGCCAGTCGGAAGTCGCCGACGACTATAATTTTGGCATGGACCAGACCAAGGCGGCCGGCCTACCGTTTCCAATGGCCTTTCCGTCCCGCTACGTTATTTCACCCCAGGTGAAAGGCACCGATGATGAGAAACGCATTGCCGAGGCCTGTAAGTACGATGCCGTGGATTTCGCCATGGAAGCCCAGACCGTCGAGCTGAAAGTGGGGGCCGTCGTGTGGGCCACCGGCTGGGAACCTTACGATGCCAACCGGATCGATAATCTGGGTTTCGGCCAGTACCCCAACATCGTGACCAACATGATGCTCGAACGCCTGGCCAGCCAGACCGGTCCCACGGAAGGCAAGATCCTCTGCCCGGCGGACAACAAGGAGCCTGAAAGCGTGGCTTTCGTGCAGTGCGCCGGCTCCCGGGATGAAAACCATCTGCCTTATTGTTCCTACATCTGCTGTATGGCCTCCATGAAGCAGGCCACCTACGTTCGGGCCCAGTATCCGGATGCCAAAATCTACATTTTCTATATCGACATCCGCAGCCCGGGACACCGCTATGAGCAGTTTTACAACATGGTGAAGGAAGACGAGAACATTTTCTTTATCAAGGGCAAGGTTGCCGAAGTAAATGAGGACCCGGACAGCAAGGCAATCACCGTGGTTGCCGAAAACGCCGTAACCGGCGAAAAGGTCCGGCAAACTGTGGATATGGCTGTCCTTGCCACCGGCATGCAGCCTACCGCCGCCGCAAACAAACTCCCGGCCGAGCTGAACTACAGTGAAGAAGGCTTCGTTATCAATGATTTCGAAAAGGGCGGCATGTTTGCAGCAGGGTGCGCCAATAAACCGGCGGATGTCTTTGCATCCAACCAGAATGCGACCGGTATGGCCCTGAAGGCGATTCAAACTCTGGCAAGGAAGTAGGAGGATATCCATGAGTAAAAAATATGGTGTATATATCTGCACAGGTTGTGGGATCGGGGACAGCCTTGATGTTAAAGCGTTGTGCGACGTGCCCGAGGAAGAAGGGCTGCCGGTTCAGACCCACCCGTTTCTTTGTTCACAAGAAGGGGTTGACCTGATTAAGAAGGACGTTGAAGAAGGAACCAACATGGTTGGCATCGCCGCCTGCTCACGGCGGGTGAATTTTGATGTGTTCCGGTTCGACGGCTGCGTGGTCGATCGGGCCAACCTCCGCGAAGGTGTGGCCTGGTCACACCCCCGGGATCAGTTCCCGGCGCTGACCGAAGAGGAAAAGGAAGACGAGGAAAACTTCGACGTGGTCCAGATGATGGCGGAAGACTACATCCGCATGAGCATGGCTCGCCTGGAAAAGAGCGAAGTGCCGGAACCGTTCAAACTGGAGACCCTGTCACGCAAGATCCTGGTGATCGGCGGCGGGATGACCGGCATGGCCGCGGCTCTGGATGCCGCCAAAGCCGGCTACAACGTGACCATCGTGGAAAAAGAAGTCCAGCTCGGTGGCCAGGCCCTCAATTGGCGCAAACAGCTGCCGCTGGACGTACCCTATACCGACCTGATCGATCCGACTGTAAACGACCTGATCAGTGCTGTGGAGGCCAATGACAACATCACCATCAAAACCGAAACGGTCGTCGCCCGTCTGGCCGGCCAGCCCGGTGAATTTACGGTGACGTTCAAGAAACCCGGAGAAAAGATCGAGTTCGACTGCCCCTACCCGCTGCCGGAAGAGATGAAGTTCGATGAGGACGGCAAGGAGTACGATGTCGAAAAGCAGAACGAACTCTATATGGAATACAACGAGGGCAAGCTCGACATCCTTCAGCTCGACCCCGACGGTGAAGTTTTTGGTGCCGTAATCCTGGCGGCCGGCTGGCGTCCCTACGAGCCGGAGGAGGGCGAATTCGCCCATCTCGGTTTCGGGGAAACCCCGGATGTCGTGACCAACGCCCAGTTTGAGGAAATCGCCAAAGCGGGCAAGATCAAGCGCCCATCGGACGGCAAGGAAGCCAAAAGCGTTGTTTTTATCCAGAGCCCGGGCCAGGGCAATGACAACGACTTCTCCTACACCGGCGCGGTGACCAGCATGGTGGCTCTCAAACAGGCCAAGTACGTCCGCGAAGATTATGCCGACGGCAAGGCCTTCGTGATCTACCAGCACATGCGCACCCCCGGCCTCCAGGAGAATTTTTACAAGAGCCTGCAGCAGGACCCGGGCATCTTCCTGACCAAGGGGGATGTGACTCAAGTCGCCAAGAACGGTAACCGCCTGGTCGTCGACGCCGCCGACACCCTGCTCGGCAAAGAGATCCAGATAAAGGCCGACATGGTGGTTCTGGCTGCTGGCATGGTCCCGGTGACCAACGATGATCCGGTTGTCAACATGGCATATCGCCAGGGGCCGGCTTTCCGCGATATCGGCGACTGTGGCAACTACGTGGACTCAAACTTCATCTGTTTTCCGTACGAAACCCAGCGGACCGGGATTTACGCCGCCGGCGCCGTGCGGCGCAGCATGACCGTGGAAGACTCCGTGGAAGATGCCGCCGGTGCCGCCTTGAAGGCCATCCAGTGCCTCGAGTCGGTCAACCGGGGGATGGCTGTGCATCCGCGTTCCGGCGATTTGACTTACCCGGACTTCTTCTTCCAGCGCTGCACCCAGTGCAAACGCTGCACGGTGGAATGTCCGTTCGGCGCCCTGGACGATGACGAGAAAGGCACGCCCCTGCCAAATCCGACCCGCTGTCGGCGCTGCGGGACCTGCATGGGCGCCTGCCCGGAACGGATCATCGGGTTTGCCGATTACAACATCGACAGCATCGGCTCCATGGTTAAGGCCGTGAGCGTCCCGTCGGAAGACGATTTTGATGACCCGCCCCTGCGGATTCTCGGACTGGTCTGTGAAAACGACGCCCTGCCTGCCCTGGATATGGCCGGCATCAAGCGCCTGGGCTACAATGCCAACGTCCGGATTATCCCGATCCGTTGCCTGGGCAGTGTGAACGTAATCTGGATCAAGGACGCCCTGGCCCAGGGTATGGACGGTGCCTTCCTGCTGGGCTGCAAACACGGTGATGACTACCAGTGTCACTTTGTCAAGGGCAGCGAATTGGCCGAAATCCGGATGAAGAAAATCGGAGATGCGCTCACCAGCCTGGCGCTCGAGGAAGAGCGGGTGGCCCAGTTCGAAATTGCCATCGATGAATATCACAAGGTTCCGCAGATTATTAACGAGTTTGTGGAAATGGTGGAAGACCTCGGTCCGAACCCGTTCAAGGGCTTCTAATCCGGGAATGGTAACTTAGTACGTTAATTATATTGCAACTGCCGATTCAGGAGGATTGATATGGCGGAAAAATATCTTGTAGAACCTGATGTAGGGTTTATCGAAGAAGTTGCCGGACTCGGAGGTCAGGACCTGAAAAAATGTTTTCAGTGCGCGACCTGCTCGGTGGCCTGCCCGATAGCCCCGGAAAACAAACCGTTCCCCCGGAAAGAGATGATCGCAGCCGGCTGGGGACTGAAAGACAAACTGGTGGGCAATGCCGACATCTGGCTGTGCCACAACTGCGGTGACTGCACGTCCCGATGCCCCCGTGGCGCCAAACCGGGTGATGTGCTCTCGGCCGTGCGTGCTTACGCGGTGGCCGATTACGCCACCCCCAAGGCCATTGCCAAGATGGTGCCCCAGCCCAGTAAGCTGCCCATCCTGCTGGGTATTCCCACCGTGATTTTCATCATCGCCGCGATTTTGACCAAGGTCATTTTTGGTGACCAGGGCGATGTCATCTGGCAGAGTCATTTCATCCATAACTACCTGGTGGACATCATTATGATCCCCACCTTTTTTGGTGCCGTGGGTGTATTCGCGCTGGGCCTGAAACGCTTTCTGGCCGATATACACGCCAATGCATTGGCCGAAGGGAAAACGACCAAGGAAAAGATCGACCCGGCGGGTATGGTCAAAGCGCTGATTACCGTCGTGACCACGGTTCTGAAACACAGCAAGTTCAATGAGTGCACGGATAACAGAGACCGCAGCACGGCCCACATGATGGTGCTTTTCAGCTTCATCGGGCTGTTCATTGTCACGAACTGTTTCTTTATCGCCGAGTGGATCCTGCACATCGAAGGCCCCTACCGCCAGATAAACCCGGTGAAATGGCTGGGTAACGTCAGCGGTGTGGCCCTGGTCATCGGCTCTTTGCTGCTGATCAAGAACCGGATGAGCAAGGAAGACCAGGTCACCAGCTACTGGGACTGGCAGCTGCTCGTGCTGGTCTTCGGGCTGGGTATTACCGGAATGGGAACCCAGATGACGCGGCTGGCCGGCATGGCCGGTCCGACCTATTTCATCTACTTTTTACACCTGGTATTGATCTGGTGTCTGTTTGCCTATACGCCGTTTTCAAAGCTGGCGCATTTGGTCTACCGCACCGTGGCCATGACCTACATGGAATGGGCTGAACGGAAATAAGGTCCATACCGGAGGGTAAAATATGAAAAGGGGCGGCTGGTAACAGCCTCCCCTTTTTTTATTGGTAGTCATCTTAGAAATGCCTTTTCGCCACTCTTGGGCTTGGTTGCCTCCAGATATCCAAATCAAAATCGCTATCGGGATCGGAATCAAACAATGCAGTCATTGTCATGCGGATAAGACGATTTCGATCCCGATAGCGATTTCGATTTCGAGTAAGACAACGATTCTAAAAATAAAAAAGGGGAGACGCCTTGCGGCATCTCCCCTTTGCAGTTTCAAACGTTCGCTGTTAAGCGGCTTCTAATTAACCACCGGTAGCAGCGGTGTGGGTCTTGATCTCAACCTTCTCTTCGAGATTTTCATAGTAGTCGCGCAGGATGGCTACTACTTCGTCCCGTCCGAAATGATCCGGAAGCGCCTCACCTTCGGAAAGCATTTTGCGGAGCATGGTACCGGACAGCAGGACCCGGTGCTCTTTGTCATGCGGGCAGGTTCTCAGGGAGGCCATGCCGTCGCACTTGTAGCAGTAGAAGGTCCAGTCGATTTTCAGCGGCTGGCAGACCAAGGCTTTGCCGGGCTCGGCCGGAGTCGGAATCTTGTCGAAGATGGTCTGGGCTTCAAACATGCCATAGAAGTCGCCCACACCGGCATGGTCGCGGCCGATGATCATCCGGGAGCAGCCGTAGTTCTGGCGGAACACAGCGTGCAGGAGGCCTTCACGGGGACCGGCGTAACGCATATCCAGCGGGTAGCCGCCCTGAACGACGTTGTCTTCTACAAAGTTGTGTTTTACCAGGGCATCGATGCATTTTACGCGAACCTCGGCCGGAATGTCGCCCGGTTTCAGGTTGCCCACCAGAGAGTGGATGTAGGCACCGTCACAGACTTCGATGGCGATTTTGCACAGGTATTCATGGCTGCGGTGCATGGGGTTACGCAGCTGCAGGGCGGCCACGTCGACCCACCCGCGGTTTTCGAAAATCTTGCGGGCTTCGGCGGGGCGATGGTAGATCCCGGCGTACTTGGTGGGATATTCGCCTTCGCTGAGGACCTTTACGGGGCCGGCGAGGTTCATCGGCTTTTCGTTCATGACCATCTCAACACCCGGGTGGTCTTCCTTGGCGATCTTCCAGAATTCTTCAGCAGTAGGGGTGCCTTCGCCCATGTAAACCTTTTCACTTTCCCAGGTCTTGTCGGCGTCGGTCTTTTCGAATTTTTCGGTGACCTGCATGGTGGCCATGATTTCATCGCCTTCGGGATCGTACAGGGCGATTTCGTCACCGGCATTAATCCCGTCGGCATCTTCCTGGGAAACATCCAGGGTTACCGGTACAGGCCAGAAAGTACCGTCCGCTGTCAGGAAGTCTTCACAGACGCCTTTCCAGTCAGCTTTGGTCATGAAACCGGTCAGGGGGCTGAAACCACCGTTGCCGATCATGATCAGGTCGCCTTTTACGCGAGGGGAAATCTCTACTTTCTTAAGGCCAGCAGCCTTGGATTTTTCTGCCTCAAGCTCAGCGCCTTCGAGCAGGCAGATGGTCAAACCTTTCCCGCCATGGGGGTCTACGAGTTTTGCCATTTGCTACGTCTCCTTTCATTATAGTTTATTCGCGATCGCTTGGACTACGATCAGATTTGTTTCGGATACAAAGCGATACCATTAATAGGGATAGGTAAAAATGTCAAGAGCAATCAGGGGGTAAATGCACCCTGCCGAACGACGCTCTGGGGCCGGCCAAACGCGCCTTGGAATTGCTTTGACAGGGACGCCATTTTGCAATACTGTCCCTCATTTCGAGACCGGTTGCCCAAACGTAAAAGGGCCTTGTCATCTCAGCATGCGCGGCCGTTGCGGCGCTTTTGACCCAATACAGATGAACACGTGGAACTATAGACACATGGAGTTATCAAAGCAGCAGCGCGCGGCGGTAGAGCACCACGGATCGCCCGCCCTGGTGGTCGCCGGTGCCGGCAGTGGCAAGACCCGGACGCTGACGGCTAAATTCGCACACCTTATCGAGCAGGGGTACGATCCGGAAAGGATCCTGGCGATTACCTTCACCAACAAAGCCGCCGACGAGATGAAATTCCGGCTGATGCGCCAGACCGGGCTGCCCCTGGACAAGTTCCCCTGGGTGCGGACCTACCACTCTGCCTGTTTCATCATCCTGAAGGCGCATTGTGAATTGTTGGGCTTTCAGCCCCCGCTGCAGGTTTTCGCAGAATACCAGCAGAAAAAGACATTGCAGGACCTGCTCGTCGGCCGCCTGAACCTTGATAAAAAGCACACCCCGGCAGTCCTGGCGGAAATATCGCGCGCCAAGAATTCGGGTGACCCCGGTGCCTATTTTGATCGCTGTCCCAAGGAGGCCCCCATCAACCTCGCGGATGCCTATGACCTTTATGCCGGAGCCCTGAAATTAAAAAACGCAGTCGATTTTGACGATATCCTGCTCCTGGCCCGGGATATTTTGAAAGTAAACGATCAGGTTCGGGAGCAATACCGGGACCTGTTTGCCTACCTGCTCGTGGATGAATACCAGGACACCAACAATCTGCAGGAAGAGATCACCCGGCTGCTGGTGAAAGACGGCCGCCTATTCTGTGTCGGGGATGACTGGCAGGCTATTTATTCCTTCCGGGGCAGCAATGTGGACCATTTTCTAACCTTTCAGGATAAATTTCCCGGGGCCCGGATATTCAGACTGGAACAGAACTTCAGATCGGCGGACGAGGTCGTGCAGATTGCCAATGAATTGATCAACTACAATGACAACCGCATGAAGAAGCAGTGTTTTTCCGAGAAAAGCGGCGGTGTGGTCGAACTGCACGAATTTTTTGACGAACAGCAGGAAGCCCGCTGGGTGGCCCGTAAAATCAATACGTTGAAATCCATGGGCATTTCTTATGAGCAGATGGCGGTCCTGTACCGGACCAAATTTTGCTCGTTGGCTTTTGAGCGGATGTTCCGGTCCCTGCGGGTGCCTTACCAGATGCTGGGCGGCAAAGGTTTCTTCGATCGCAAGGAGATCATGGATATCAACTGCTACCTGTCGGCAGCGGCTTTCCCCCAGGACGATGTCAGTTTCGAGCGCATTGTCAACATTCCCAAACGGGGCATCGGTCCGGGCACCATCAAGAAAATCGCCCGGATGAAGACCGGCGCGCTGGGACTTCAGGATGCCGCTCGGCAGGCTGTCAAGGAAAAGGTTTTGACCCCCAAAATTTACGGGGCGCTCAAGGGGGTCCTGCAACTGCTCGATGACATCCGCAATATGGCGCCGGCCGAGGCCATGGACGCCGTTATCGACCGGGTCGATTACCTGGATTACCTGCTAAACTACGCCCGGGGCAATCCCATGGACCTGACCGCTCGTGAAGAGAACCTGGAACAGCTGAGGTATGAAGCTTCCCGGAGGGAGACGCTTTACGATTACCTGGAGGAAGCAGCCTTGATCCGGGAAGACCATGCCGATGAGGACGATGGACAGCCTTACGGGGTGAACCTTTCCACGGTTCACGGGGCCAAGGGATTGGAATTCGGGGTTGTCTTTGTGGTTGGCTGCGAGGAGAAGCTCTTTCCCCACTGGCGGTCGCTGGATACAGAAACAGGTCTGGAAGAAGAGCGCCGGTTGATGTACGTTTCCATCACCCGGGCGGAAAAATATCTTTACCTGAGTTCGACGGAACTGCGCAAAGGCCAATTCAATCAGCGTAGCCGGTTCATCGATGAGATTGCGGAACACATCAATTAAGGACTGACGACCAGACTATATTCAGACACGGTTTATAAAAAGCATTTTGACATCCTCTCACGGCCTGTTTTACACTTGCATTAGAACCCATCTCAATAAAGTCTTTTGGACCAAATTCGGTGTTGGCCGCTCGGAATAAATCCTCGAAATACCTGATGTATTCCTCCGGTTTATTCCTCACGGCTGCCTTGACTTTGAACCAAAATCCGTTTTTTGAGATAGGTTCTAATCGGCTAAGGGAGTCGCATCTGTTGCAACAGATCCATTCCAATCCCGCCAGCCTATCCGTTCTAGCAAAGGAGAGATATGCGCGCCATTTCCAACGCCATTGCGGTTTTTCTAGCCCTGCTGATCATGTTGTATGCCGGGTCTGGCCTGCATGCTGCGGACGGAACGGTGACGGGCACCGTAGGCCTGGAAATAGACGGGCGTTTGGTACCGGGAAATTGGATCAGGCTCCTGCTGGTCACCAACAAGGTCAAAATGCCGGAAACCGATCCCTCGCAGAAGCCCTCCCATCCGGCCTATTTTGATGTCATCAGCACCCTCCATTCGGGTTTTTATATACAGGTTCAGAACCGGCTGTCCGAAATAGGTTTTCTCTATACCAGTACGCTGTCAACGGATGAGGGCACGTTCAAATTTCCCGCCGTGGTACCCGGCGGCTACTTTGTCATCGTAACCTTTCCCGGTATGATTGCCGGCTACAAAGTCGCCTGGCAAATCCCAGTCAGGGTTGTTGCGGGGAAAACCACCCATATCGACTTAAATCGAGCCAATATGGCGCTGCCGACTGCAAAACGTTAGACTGGTTCTTTCCCGTTGACAGCGGAGGCGTTGTTTATATATGTTTGTGAGCGTATGCTCACAATGCGTGGGTACGTATACCTGTTTGGATCCTGGAGGGGCGATGGGATTCGGCTACATGGGCCAGGTACTCTGGGTCGATTTGAGTGCCGGCAAGATGACCGTGGAAAAAGTGCCCGAAGAGGTCTATCGGCAATACCTGGCCGGTGCCGGCCTGGGCGCACATTTTCTGTATGACCGCATACCCGCCCATGCCGATCCGCTGGGACCGGATAACATACTTGGGTTTCTGGCCGGTATTCTCACCGGCAGCGGCAGTCTTTTTACCGGCCGGTGGATGGTAGTGGGTAAGTCTCCCCTCACGGGTACCTGGGGGGATGCCAATTGTGGGGGCGACTTTGCGCCGGCCATCAAACGGTGCGGGTATGATGGCATTTTTTTTACGGGGATTAGCTCCCGCCCTGTATATCTGTGCATCGAAAAAGGGCGGGCGGAATTGCGGGATGCCGGCGAGGTGTGGGGTCGAGATACGGTTGACAGCGAAGCATTCCTCAAACAAACTGCGCAATGCAAACATCCACGGGTAGCCTGCATCGGGCCGGCCGGGGAAAAACTTTCCCTGATAGCGGGGATCGTCAATGACGGCGGCCGGATTGCCGCCCGCTCCGGTCTGGGTGCCGTCATGGGGTCCAAGCGGCTCAAAGCCCTGGTTCTGGGCGGCAGTGCCCGTATCCCCGTCTACGATCGATCCAAAGTCCGGGCGTTGACCTTACGCTGCAACGAAGCCGCTTCCTTCCAGCCACCCTTTGTGTCCGGTGAAATGACCCCCCATCTTGGCGCTCTCATGCGCGTGTTGCCCACGCAGATCTCCACCGATGGGATGCTCTATAAAATCATGCTGCGTAAGTGGGGTACCGTGAGCATGAACCAGATGTCCATCGAGATGGGCGATGCCCCGATCAAAAACTGGAAGGGATCCAACGAAGATTTCGGCCCGGAGAAATCAGCGGCCATCAGCCCAGATGCCTTTGCCGGCCATACCATCGTCAAATATCATTGCTACTCCTGCCCCCTTGGATGCGGTGGCATTTGCCGCAAAGACGGACAGACGGAAACGCACCGGCCCGAGTACGAGACGGTTCTCTCCCTGGGCGGGCTGGTAATGAACAATAATGCCGACAGCATCTTCGTCATGAACGAGATGCTCAACCGTGCCGGCATGGACACGATCTCGGCCGGCGGCACTTTGGCCTTTGCCATGGAGTGCTGGGAAAATGGCTTGCTGTCGGCCGCGGACACCGGGGGTATCGACCTGACCTGGGGCAACAGTTCCGGCATGATCGCCCTGCTGCAGAAAATGATTCAGCGCGAGGGAATCGGCGACATGCTGGCGGACGGTACCCGACGGGCCGCCCGGCGTATGGGGCGGAACACCGCTGACTATGCCATGCACGCCGGCGGCCAGGAAATCGGCATGCACGACGGGCGCTTCGATCCCGGATTTGCCCTGCACAATTGCGTTGAGCCGACTCCCGGGCGGCACACCATCGGCTCGCAGCTCTACTATGAGATGTTTCAACTCTGGAAGCGCGTGCCGGGTCTCCCGGATGTCAACTTCCTCTACTTCAAAGACAGCAAGTATGAATTCGACGAGGACAAGGCCCGGGCCGCGGCTGCGTGCAGCTGCTTCATGAATGTGTTGAACGGCGCCGGCGGCTGTCTCTTCGGTGCTTTTCTCGGGGTGCACCGGCTGCCTGTTTTCGAGTGGCTCAATGCGGTTACCGGTTGGACTTACGCGCCGGAGGCGTATATGGCGACCGGTAAACGCATCCAGACTTTGAAACAGGCCTTCAACATCAAGCACGGGATCACCCCGGCGGCCAATGTTATGAATGCGCGGGCCCTGGGACGACCGCCGTTGGAGGCCGGGGCCAATGCCGGCCGGACCATCGACATCGAAACCATGATGCGGGGCTATTGGCGCCAGTTCGGGTGGGACGAACAAAGCGGCCGGCCTGGTCCGGCAAGGAAAGAGGCCGGCTGATGGCCTTTTTCGTCACCGACAGGTGCATCGGCTGCGCGGTGTGCACCAAGGTGTGTCCGGTGGCCGCCATATCCGGGATACGCAACAAGCTACACCGGGTAATTGCGCAATTGTGCTTTGATTGCGGCGCCTGCGGCCGGATCTGCCCCCACGGGGCGGTATTGGACGCTGAGCGAAATCGCGTCCAACGCATCCGGTTCCGGAAAAAATGGCCCAAGCCGGCCATCGTGCGGGAAAAGTGCATCTCCTGTAAAATCTGCATGGACGCTTGCCCGACCGCCTGTTTCGAACTGGACTATACCAAAGATACCGACGACACCATCGGTTATCCGATCCTGGCTAAGCCGCGCAAATGCATTGCCTGTGCGTTTTGCGAGACCGAGTGTCCCGTGGATGCGATTCATATGGTCACACCGTCAATGTAAAACCGAGGCTTGCAGCCCGTTGGCCGAAATTCGAAATCAAGCCCCAATCAATATTTCCAGCTTACTAACAATCCTACCCGGTTGATATTGTAAAAGATCCCAACCGCGATGTTAACGTATCATAGAGGAACCGGCCGATTTCCTCTACTTCCGACGATACCTGGGCGTGTTTCACATCGGTGATGTCCAGGTAAATTCGGTTCGCTGCCGGGTAGATGTCTTTGGCCGGATCGATATGCACGGACTGGTACACGTTGCGGCCCAGGAGGATGACGGTAAAGTCGGCCGCAGGGCACGTGTCCCGGACGACCCGGGCTGCGTTCGCGGGGTAGATAACCAAGGGACGCGTGTTCAGGGAACGAAAGCTGATCTTGCGCGCGGCCAGACTTTCCAAGCGCTGCCCGGCCGATTCAGGCGGATCCATAGCAGCCTTTTTCATCTCCTGTCGGACAATGTTTGCAAACGCCGACAGTATGTCCCGTTTCAGGTTTTCCACAGCTGCCAGGTACGCATCGGAGGGTACGAAGCGGCTGCCTTCCGGACTGAACTCGCGGGTCATCGACGGAAGCAAAGCGATTACCAAGGCATCCCGATCGGACGGGGCATCCATTGTTTTGCAGGCGGTCTTGCGGTAGTTTGCCCGGGAGATGATCTTTGCAGTGAGCGGCTCTTTTTCCAATACCCCGGAGCGCGCAAAAGCGGCCACCAGAAACGGGCTGGTAAGGCTCTCGAAAAGCCAGGGTTTCGATTGGAAAGCCGACTGCAACAGCCGGCACTCGTCACGCGTCAGGTTCATGGCCGCCAATTCCGCCCGAGTGGCTTCCTGCTCAGAATTCTGCAGCAGGGTCTGATGCTTCAAAAGCGCCTGGAGGGAGACTTTGCGGCCGGCTTGAATCCGCTTGAGCAGCAACAGGCGCAAGGCAACGAGTTCGGTAGCGGGATAGAGACTGGTCGCATAATTACCGGAAAACTGGCTCATTTCCGGAGCGTAGTGGTAGAGTACTTTTGAAAGTCCCAGGATGTTGGGGTCGTTGACCATGATGGCGATCTTATTCCCCTCGGGGTCGGACATGATGCCGGCAATGCGTTCCAGATCAAGATCCTGATCCAGGCCGCGGCTACGCCACTTGGACCGATTGTCGGGGTCGCCCGCTTGCCCCAAGACCACCTGCATCAGGTAGGCCAAGATTTCTTCTCCGTACTGGTGGGCCAGGCTGCTGCCCACGGTGGTCGGGTGCGTCTCGGGTGTCGGCATGGCCATGCAGCCGGAAAGGATAAACAGGCCCGTGCCGACAAGCAGGGGAAAAAGTGATCTCAGTATCATGGCAATTGCCTATTTAGACGGTTGCTGCCCGGTAGGCAACCCAAAAAAACGGATGGCCGCTTCCGGGAAAGTAGATTTTGGCGGCAAAAAAACAACCCCCTGGTGATAGACCAGGGGGTTGTTTTGAGCATGTGGCGGAGAGAGAGGGATTCGAACCCTCGGTGGAAGTTTCCCCCCACACTCGCTTAGCAGGCGAGCGCCTTCAGCCAGCTCGGCCATCTCTCCTACATCCTGACAAGTCAGGATACTTTTGGCTGTTGGCTATTGGCCTTTAGCAGGACCACTTGCCGTTAGCTTTAGTTTGTTTCGAAACGCTGCCAGTTGTTTTACAAGTTTATGCGCTTTGGTTTCGACCTCTTCATTCAATTCATTGTTAATGAAACCGTATGTGGCGGCAAGATCGAATCCGGCCACGGTCTCATAGACAGATCTGATCGCGATGCCCAAGAACCTTGCAAATTCAATGTCAGAATTGTCGGCCGAACCTTCGGCAATGTTCAGCACGATTGAATTTGAAGCCCGTTGAATCTGTTTTGCGAGACCGGTGTCAACTTTATCGAGGTGCTGTGTCGTTATCTTTCTCGAAAACTTGCCGTACGCTTTAGCCTCTTGGTATATTCGGAAATCCTTGAATCGAAATTTCATCAATTACCCGGACTGTTCATTCAAAGGCTACAAGCTGCCAGCTAACAGCTACACGTGAAATTCGCAAGAATTTCCTGGCGGAGGGAGTAGGATTCGAACCCACGGAGCTTTCGCTCAACGGTTTTCAAGACCGCCGCCTTAAACCACTCGGCCATCCCTCCAGAGACAAACCACTTTTCTATCATTTAATACCGCACAGGTCAACGGCTAAGCCCTAATTTTTTTTGTTCGGGATCAGTATTTCTGCCGATGTGCGACTGTTGATGCGCAATCTTATCAGAAAGCAAAAAATCTTGATTTTGGATGTTGACAGACACAGGCTTTTATGGTTTTCCCAAAAAAAAAATCACACCAAACCAACGGGCAGATTGGAGGGCACCAGATATGAAGCAACGATTTTCAATATCCCGAAACACTGGAGGCGAGCAGATCGTCATCAAGGAGTACGCCGAGTTGGACAAGGGCGTCTATTCGCTTCTTTGCGAGGAGTCTTATGCGGTCCAAGCGGTCCAAGCCGCACTGGCCAAGGGCCCGGGGCATGTAATTACCCTGCTCAGAACCGATAGCTTTTTTCCCACCAGCTATTTTTCAGAAAAGTTGACGGCATCATTGGACGCTTATCTCAAGCAGGAAAGCGGCGACACGATCAACATTGAAGCCGACGATGCCGAGTGTATTCGCAACCTGAGCAAGGATGTGCCCGCGGAAGAGAATGGGCGTATCGATGATCTGTTGGATGTGGATGGTGACGAAATTATAGAAGACGATCAGCCCGTCGGGAAATTGGATGTTCCCATAAAAATTGCGGAGGATGAAACCGCTGAAATCAGCAACTCTCTGTAAGCGTCCAGTTGAACGCCGGGCTGCGCAAGCTGTCGGTGATGAGGGCCTTCCTGCTCCTATATTATCACCAGCGCCTTTTTTGCAATGACCGTTTAAATCCTCGAAATAGTAACTTATTCAATCCTTCAGGGTCCATCGAAAATGATACCCCACGTTGCAACCCGCGCCAACCTTCGCCAGACAGGCCCTTTTCTTGTCCAAGGGGCAGTTGGCGAATAAGATAACTATTGACTTACAAAGCGTTTTTTAGCTTAGAAAACTAGACCGCATTCAGTTACTAATTATTAGTTATTGGGTATGGTTTAAGGTGAGCTCAGGCATTGTTGTATTAAGGCCACTTATAAATAGCATCAAGGAGGTGCAGATGGAACAGGAAAAAGCATTTTATGAAAGGTTGAAAAGTAAGGGCGTATCGCGGAGGGACTTCATGAAGTATTGTACCGCCCTTACCGCGACCATGGGGTTGTCGGCATCCTATGTCCCCAAAGTCGCCGAAGTATTTGCGGCTCCGGCCCAGCGGCCACCGGTCATCTGGCTGCATTTTGGCGAGTGTACGGGATGCTCGGAAGCATTGCTTAGGTCGAACTACCCCTTCATCGACGAGTTGGTGCTCGAGATCCTCTCGGTCGAGTACCACGAGACGATCATGGTGGCCGCCGGTCACCAGGCCGAGGAAAACCTGCACGCGGCGGTCAAGAAGTATAAAGGCAAGTTTATCTGCGTGGTAGAAGGCGCTGTAGCCACGAAATACAACGGCGGTTATGGCAAGGTTGGCGGACGGAGTTTTCTGGAGATTGCCAAGGAAGTCGTTCCCCAGGCAGCTGCCACCATTGCCATTGGAAGCTGTGCCGCTTACGGTGGTATTGCCGGAGCCGCCCCCAATCCGGGAGGATTTGTAGGGGTTGGCGAGGCTATAGGAGCATCCACCCTCAACATTCCCGGCTGTCCGCCGAATCCGATCAACCTGGTCGGCACGGTGGTAAACTACCTGCTGCTCGGCAAACTGCCGGCCCTGGACGACAAGGGGCGACCGCTGTTTGCCTATGGTAAAACCATCCACGACCTGTGCCCGCGCCGGTCCCACTTTGAAAATGAGGAATTCGTTACGGAATTCGGTAATGAAGAGGCCGCCAACGGCTACTGCCTGTATCAGATGGGGTGCCGGGGGCCGGAAACCTACAACAACTGCCCGGTCGCCAAGTTCAACGATGGCACCAGCTGGCCGGTGGAGGCCGGACATCCCTGCATCGGCTGCAGTGAGCCGAAATTCTGGGATACAATGACACCGTTCTACGAGGAAATGTAATCAGATTAGACGTTAAATTCTTTTCAGAAGAAGAGAGGAGATAATATGGGTAAGAGAATAATGATTGATCCGATTACAAGGATCGAAGGTCACCTTCGTATCGAGGTGGAAGTGGCCGGCGGTAAAGTTGTAAATGCCTGGAGTTCCGGCCAGATGTTCCGGGGCATTGAAATCATGCTGCAGGGACGGGATCCCAGAGATGCCCAGCACTTCGTGCAGCGCTCATGCGGCGTCTGAACGTACATCCATGCTCTGTCCTCGGTGAGGGCAGTCGAAGACGCAGTCGGCGTCAAAATTCCCGACAACGCCAGAATCCTCAGAAACCTCCTGCATGGTGCCCAGTACCAGCATGACCACATCGTTCATTTCTATCATTTGCACGCCCTTGACTGGGTGGATCTTGTCAGCGCCCTGAGTGCGGATCCCAAAGCGACCGCAACCCTGGCGGACAATATCAGTGCAGCGCCTTATGGCGGTACCGTGTATTTCAAAGGCGTCCAGGATCGTCTGAAAAAATTCGTCGCCAGCGGCCAGCTGGGACCCTTTGAGAATGCCTACTGGGGCCATAAAGCTTACAAGCTGCCGCCTGAAGCTAACCTGATGGCTTGTGCCCACTATATTGAAGCGTTGCGGCTCCAGGCTAAATCCGCCCGGATGCACGCCATCTTCGGCGGTAAGAACCCGCATCCCCAGTCTCTGGTGGTGGGCGGCGTTTCCTGCGTAGGCGACCTGAAACCGGACCGCCTGGCTGAGTTCCTGTACATTACCCGGGAAACCCAGCAGTTCATCGAGAAAGTCTATATTCCCGATCTGTTGGCCGTGGCCAGTTTCTACAAAGATTGGGGCGGCATCGGCGGCACCTCAAATTTCATGGCCTGGGGTGATTTTCCGGAATCCGCCCAGGAACCGGAAAGCCTTTACATGCCCCGCGGCGTGATCGCCAAGCGTGATCTGGCCAATGTGGGTATGGCCAGCCAGGACAAGGTGACTGAAGATGTGACCCGTGCCTGGTACGAGAAGGGTGCACCCAAGCATCCCTGGAAAGGCGAAACCAAACCACTGAAGGAAGATCCCAAGTACCGTCCCGGTGGCGGAGACTATACCTGGCTGAAGGCGCCGCGCTATGATGACATGGCCACGGAAGTCGGCCCGCTGTCCCGCGTGCTGGTTGCCTATGCCAAGGGCCACCCGGAAATCAAGCCGGTCGTGGACATGGTCCTCGGCAAACTCGGTGTGGGCGCCGGCGCCCTGTTTTCCACCCTCGGCCGGACGGCTGCCCGCGGCATCGAGACCCTGGTCATCGGTCAGCGCATCGAAAAATGGATGGGCGAGCTGCTCGGCAACCTCAAGAACGGAGACACGGCCACCTGTACCCCGTGGGAATTCCCGAGCTACGGCGAAGGTGTTGGGCTCTGCGACGTACCGCGCGGTTCACTGGGCCACTGGTGTGTCATTGAAGGCAACAAGATTAAAAATTACCAGTATGTCGTGCCTTCAACCTGGAATCTGGGACCGCGGGATGCCAAGGGGCAAGTGGGGCCGGTTGAGGAAGCACTCATCGGAACGCCGATTGCGGATCCGAAAAAACCGCTGGAAGTTCTGCGGACCGTGCATTCCTTTGACCCCTGCATCGCCTGTGCGGTGCATGTCATCGATCCCGATTCGAACCAGGTTTACAAAGTCAAAGCACTGTAGCACCTCCACGCGAACTCCTGCTGCCTTCCGGGTAGCGGGAGTTCCCCGTTTTTGGCCAGCCTTAACCCTTCCTCAAGATTTCCGATGCCGGAAAAAGCTCTTTCTAAAAGGTTATCCAATAACTTGCGTGGTGCTGGAAACGGTGGTACAAACGTTTCCGATTTGGCAATCTGTCGGGCCGGCTTGGTTGGCACCGGAAGGGTGATAACGGGTTGATCGAACTGAGACCGATGAACATCAAGATATGAATAGAGAAACAATGGAAAAAACAACGAAAGAGATCATGGTCCTCGGGATCGGCAATGTCCTTTTCAAGGACGAAGGCTTCGGGATCCATGTGATGAAACGCATGGAACAAATGTTCGCGTTTCCGGAGAACGTGCAACTGGTGGACGGCGGTGTTCTCGGGGTGCACCTATTGGGGATCATCTCCAAACCGGACCACCTGATCGTCATTGATGTAATTCGTAACGGCGGTCGGCCGGGCGATATGTACCGCATCGAACAAAAAGACATCCCCGACCGTATTCGGGCCAAGAATTCGGTACACCAAGTCGACTTTCTGGAGGCCCTGACCCTGATCCAGGCCATGGATCATCAACCGGAAACAGTCATCCTCGGCGTGGAGCCGGAGGACATGGAAACCCTGAGCACGGAACTCACCGCAACCGCGGAAGACAAGATCGGTCCCGTCATCGAGCTGGTCCTGGCCGAGCTGGAAAAACTGGGCGTAACCTGTAAAAAAGGAAGTTGTGAAAATGTGTCTTGCGATCCCCTCTATGATCGTCAAAATTGAAGATGAAATGGCAACCATTGATGTTGATGGGGTTAAAAGAAAAGCCAGCCTATTACTGGTTGAAGATGCCCAGATCGGCGATTATGTGATCGTGCATGCCGGGTTTGCCATCCGTAAGATTGATGAGGAGGTCGCGCAGGAGTCTTTACGGTACTTGCGCGAGGCGGTTGAATTCTCCATGCGGAACGAGCCGGAGGAGCCCTCCACTGACTAGGGCGGCAGACATGACCGGAACAGGGAGAATCGCCAGAAAACTCATTGTTCGCGGCATTGTCCAGGGTGTCGGCTTTCGGCCCTTTATCTATCAGTTGGCCGCCCGCTTCGGCCTTACCGGGGAGGTGGCCAACACGTCCAGTGGGGTGATCATCCATGCGGAGGGCCCCGCTGCTCAGCTTGCCGCCTTCGCCGCCGCCATCGCCACCGACAAACCACCTTTGGCCCACATTACCGATCTTACCGTTGAATCCGCCAATCTTAAAGGGTCTGAATCATTTGTCATCGCCGTAAGCCAGAAGCAGGCCAGCCGGACGGCGCTTATTTCACCGGATGTGTCGGTCTGTGACGATTGCCGGCGAGAAATGTTCGACCCCGCCGACAGGCGTTTTCGATATCCATTCATCAACTGTACCAACTGTGGGCCCCGCTATACCATCATCGATGATATCCCCTATGACCGGCCCAAAACATCCATGCGCCATTTTCAAATGTGCCCGGAATGCCAGGCGGAGTATGATGACCCGCTTGATCGGCGTTTTCATGCCCAGCCCAATGCCTGCCCTGTTTGTGGACCGCAGTGCGTTCTTATGGGCGCAGACGGTCGTCTGCTCGAGGAAGAGGATCCCATCAAAGCCGCCGCCCGCCTGTTGAAAGCCGGACACATTCTGGCCGTGAAGGGTCTCGGTGGTTTTCACCTGGCCGTGGACGCGGAAAACGAGGCGGCCGTACGACAGCTGCGCCGGCGCAAGCATCGGGAAGAAAAGCCGTTTGCCCTGATGTCCGCCTCCCTGGAGATGATTGCGAGCTATGCCGTTGTGGAAGGCACCCACCGCGAATTGTTGACATCCATCCAGCGTCCCATTGTGCTGCTGGATAAAAAACAACCGAACGCCATTTCAAAATCAGTAGCGCCCCGCAACCGCTATTTCGGGGTGATGCTGCCGTATACGCCGCTGCACTATCTCTTGCTTGGCGAGGGGTTTACGGCGCTGGTTATGACCAGCGGCAATATGAGCGAAGAGCCCATCTGTATCGACAATGCCGATGCACGCACACGTCTGGCCGCGGTGGCCGACTATTTCCTGATGCATGATCGCGGTATTTACCTGCGCAGCGACGACTCCATCATCCGACACAGTGCCGGCCGGGCCCGCTTTCTCAGAAGGTCACGCGGGTATGTTCCCGTGCCGGTGTTTGTCAAGCGGGCCCTGCCGCCGACGCTGGCTTGTGGGGCCGGGTTGAAAAACACAATTTGCCTCACCAAGGAAGATCGGGCGTTTTTAAGCCAGCACATAGGAGACCTGGAAAATCAGGAGACCCTGGACTTTTTCGAACTGACCGTGCGCCACCTAAAACGCATCCTGGATATCGAACCCGAGATCGTGGCCCATGACCTGCACCCGGATTATCTGAGCACGCAGTTTGCAATTGCTCAGACCGGCGTCCAACAGGTTCCGGTCCAGCATCATCACGCCCACATTGTCAGTGCTATGGCGGAACATCATCTGGAGGGACCGGTAATAGGCCTCTCATTTGATGGAACCGGCCTGGGGACTGACGGCAAGATCTGGGGGGGTGAAGTATTGCTCTGCGAATTACATGACTTTAAACGGGCCGGCTATCTGGAATATGTCCCCATGCCGGGCAGTAACGCCGCCATCAAGGAACCGTGGCGCATGGGCCTGAGCTACCTGCAGTGCGCGTTCGGCGACCAGGCGGCCGATCTTGATCTGCCCTTGCTGCAATCCGTGTCCGGTGACCAAGCCGCCGTCATATTCCAGATGATCGACAAGGGGCTCAATGCACCCGAAACATCCAGCCTCGGCCGGCTGTTTGACGGAATTGCCGCCATCATAGGCCTCCGGGAAACCGTACGGTTCGAGGGGCAGGCGGCTATGGAACTGGAAATGATCGCCGACCCGGAAGAAAGCGGCCACTATGATGGACGGTGGCGCCGGACGGAGGACCAGTATCGCCTGGACCCCGGGTTGCTGGTGCGCCCGATCGTATCCGATTGTACCCGCGGCGTCCCCGCCACTGTCATCAGCAGTCGTTTTCACAATACCCTCACCCACCTGTTTGCGGAACTTTGCCGGAACTTGCGCACCGATACGGGTCTCGATCGGGTTGTGCTGAGCGGGGGCGTATTTCAAAACTCGCTGCTGCTGACCGCCCTGTCGGCGGCCCTTGCCAAAACAGGGTTTAAGGTTTATTCTCAACAACTCGTTCCGGCCAACGATGGGGGCCTATCACTGGGACAGGCTGTGGCGGCGGCCGCTATGGTTCAACATTAGGACGTACTGTCATGACTGTAAAACACCTCGAAGAATACCGGGATCCGGAAATCGCCCGGAACCTGATAGATACCATCAGCAAGCGCAGCCGGAAAAACATTCGGTTGATGGAAGTGTGCGGCACCCACACGGTGTCAATTTTCAGACACGGCATCCGGGAGGTCCTGCCGGATACCATTTCCCTGCTCTCCGGGCCGGGGTGTCCGGTTTGTGTGACTGCCCAGGGAGAGGTAGATGCCTTTATTGCCCTTTCGCGTGTAGAAGGTGTAATCATCACAACCTTCGGCGATCTGCTGCGGGTGCCCGGTACCACCAGTTCCCTCCAGGAGGAGCGCGCCGCCGGCCGGGATATCCGGATGGTCTATTCCGCCATGGATGCCCTGGACGTGGCCCAGGCCAATCCCGATCGCCAGGTGGTGTTCCTGGGCGTTGGCTTCGAAACCACCGCTCCCACCATTGCCGGGACACTGACCATGGCTAAATCCATGGGGTTGAAAAATTTTTCCGTCATCTCGGCCCACAAACTGGCGCCGCCGGCCCTGGATGCCCTCATGCAAACCGAAGGTGTTGAGTTGGATGGGTTCATCATGCCCGGCCACGTTTCGGTGATTATCGGGCTGAAGGCCTATGCCGGGCTGTTTGAAACCTATCGGGTGCCGTGTGCCGTGGCAGGCTTCGAGCCGACCGACATATTGAAGGCCATTGCCTTGCTGGTAGAACAAATAGAATCTGAAACGCCTGCCGTGGAGAACGCCTATCCACGGGCCGTTACCCACGCGGGTAATGTCAAAGCGCAGAAAATTATGGAAACGGTCTTCAAGGTTGAAGATGCCAACTGGCGCGGCCTGGGCGTCATCCCGCTAAGCGGCCTGGGCATCAGTGACGCCTTTGCCGAATTCGATGCCATGCGGCGATTTCGGCCGGAAGTACCGGACGCACCGGAGCCCAAGGGCTGCGGGTGCGGGGAGATCCTGACCGGGCGTAAGATACCACCGGAATGCGCGCTCTACAAAAAGGTCTGCACACCGGTCAACCCGATCGGCCCTTGCATGGTTTCCAGCGAGGGGACGTGTGCGGCGTACTATCGCTACCACTCTTAGTGTTCGTGCACAGGCGGCATCTTTTGGCCCCGGGCTGCGTTATCACATATTTAAAATCCTCGACATAGTGTCTACTATGCCTCCGGTTTTAAAAATGTTCTAGCCTTGCCCGGAACCAAAAGCTCCCGCCTGTGCACGAACACTGGGAATATATGCGGAACAGGAATTCAAATGGCGAAAGATAAAATTCTATTGGATCATGGTAGCGGGGGGAAGGTTTCCCATGCTTTGACCCGGGACCTGTTGTTACCGGTATTTGGAAACCCCATTCTGGATCGCTTGGATGATGGCGCGGTACTGGATGTGGACGCCGGGCGGCTGGCTTTTTCAACGGATACCTACGTGGTAGATCCCATCTTCTTCCCCGGTGGTAACATCGGGGATCTGGCCATCAATGGCACCGTAAATGATCTGGCCATGTGCGGGGCTGAGCCACTCTTTCTCAGTGTGGGTCTGCTTCTGGAAGAAGGCTTTGCCCTGGAAGACCTAAAAACGATCGTTGCAACCATGGGAGCTGCCGCCCGCAAGGCCGGGGTTGATATCGTGACCGGCGATACCAAGGTGGTACCCAAGGGGGCGGCCGACAAGATATTCATTAACACCTCCGGGGTGGGACGCATACCAGCAGGCATCGACGTGGGCTCTGACCAGGCCCGCCCCAAGGATGTCATCATCATTTCCGGTACCCTGGCGGACCATGGGGCGACGGTGCTGACCCAGCGGGAAGGTCTTACTTTCGACGCCCGGGTGGCCAGCGATTCGGCGGCCTTGAACCTCATGGTGCAGCAGATCCTTGACGTTTGCCCGCAGGTCAGTGTGCTGCGCGACCCTACCCGCGGAGGGGTGGGAACGGCGCTGAATGAAATTGCCGGGCAGTCCGGTGTCGGGATAAAACTGTTCGAGGATAGAATACCTGTTAAACCGGAAGTTGCCGGCATATGTGAACTACTCGGACTGGACCCGCTCTATGTTGCCAATGAAGGCAAGTTGCTGGCGCTGGTACCGGCTGACCAATCGGAGCGTGTGCTGGGCACGATTACAGCGAATGAGCTCGGCCGGGATGCCGCCATTATCGGAGAAGTGACGACAGACTCCCCCGGCAAGGTGTTTATGCAGACCCGCATCGGCGGCAGCCGGATTGTGGATATGCTCACAGGCGAGCAGCTCCCCCGAATCTGTTAGAAGCTCTCTTAAGAGCGCCTTTTGATCCAATCTCTGCGTTGGGTGCGAAACTTAAATCCTCGAAATACTATATGCATTCCTCCGGTTTAAATTTCGCACCCGCCTTGACCTTGAGCCAAAATCCACTCTTAAGAGAGCTTCTAAGGGTTAAATCACAAATGAGAAATCTCAAGTGGCGGGGGGATCTTCTTTGCTTGCTGCCCGGCGCATTCCAGTAGCTAAAGATATGGTCATGAAAACAAATAATTATTTATCAATTGGTTGCATTAGCCTGGTTTGCGTAGCGCTGGTTTTTATGATCGGCTGCGGGATGAAGAAAGAGACACTCCTGTCCGGTCGAACCATGGGGACATTTTATCATATCAAGGTGGTAACCGGTTATTTCACGTATCTGGACGGATTGCAAAAGAAGATTGATGTCCGCCTGGAGGAAATCAACCAGAGCATGTCCACCTACCGGTCCGACAGCGAAATTAGCCGTTTCAATAGAATGCCGGCAGGTGCCACGATGCAGGTATCCGCAGATTTTTATCGCGTGCTGCAAGTTGCCGCAAAGGTGTTCAAGTGGTCCGGCGGAGCCTGGGACGGGACTGTAAAACCCCTGGTGAACCTCTGGGGCTTTGGGAATGCACGCCCCGTGCAGCAAGCCCCTGCGCCGGAGGCGATCACCAACGCGCTCGCCCGTACCGGCTTCGGTCACATCCGGATGCTCCCGGACGGACAAATCGGGAAAGACGATTCCCAGCTAACCCTCGATTTGGCCTCTATTGCCAAGGGATATGGTGTGGAGGCGATTGCCACCCTGATCCGTCGGGAGGGCTATCGGAATTTTCTGGTGGAGATTGGAGGGGAGGTTGTCGCGGCCGGAGTCCGCGATGATGGCCGGCCATGGGTCGTGGGCATCAACCGGCCGGCCCCGGAGGCGACTGCCACCGCTGTCTACCGGGCCTTTGCCCTGTCAGACGGAGCCCTGGCCACCAGCGGCGACTACCGCAATTTTTTTGAACTGGACGGCGTCCGGTATTCGCACGTGATCGATCCACGCACGGGATACCCGGTGGCCAACCGGGTGGCCAGTGTATCGGTGGTGGCCTCCAATTGCACCCTGGCCGACGGTTTGGCCACCGCCTTAATGGTGATGGGTATTAAAGAAGGCCTATCCCTGGTAAACCGGCTCGAGAATGTGGAGTGTCTGATCATCGCGTATGCACCGGACGGACAGCTGCGCGAGCATGCTTCCACCGGTTTCCCTGGGAAAACGAGTTGACCGCCTGTACTAGAATCCCATCTCAAAAAAGTCTTCTTGCCCGGCGTAGCTCTTAGAGCGAAGACGGGATTTTGAACCAAAAGCCGGTTTTTGATATGGGTTCTACTCCCACGATTGATTTCAATTGACTTCGCGAAATGATCGTATTAGCAATACTACTCACGGGCGAATTCGCGATTTCCGTAATTCAAATCTACATTTCACGTAACAATTAGCAGCTTCATTCATTTGCCAGAGAGATCAGACCTTAGGACGGGAGGATTTCGCATATGTTCAGGCAGTTTTTCAAGTATCTGACTTTTGAGAACGTACCGGTCTATCTGGAAAAATGGCCGAAGACGGTGATCCTGATTGTCGTGGCGCTCACCGCTTTGTTTGCCCTGCAGATCCCCAACCTATCATTTTCTACCTCCGTCTACGATCTGGTGATCGAAGATCTTCCCGAGACGGAACGCTACAAGGCCTTTAAAAAAGTATTCGGCTCGGATGAGATAATCCGCGTCGTGGTAAGAAGCGAGAACGTATTTGATCCCCTGGTCTTCCGTAAACTGGAGCTGCTGTCTGAGACAGCGGCTAAAATAGAAGGGGTTCGGCGGGTCATCAGCCTGCCAGGCATAAAAAAAGCGATTGATATCAGTGGTGATTGGAGCCTGGAGGAGTTTGCCCGGGTGTTGGATCCGGTGGACCTGTTCAGTGGCAATATCGTGTCCGTGGATCACAAGGCGACTGCTTTGACCCTGGTCCTGGCCAATGATGCCGACTACTTGAATGTAATCGATAGAGTCGCAGGGATGATCGCCGACGCCCCGGAGAAACTCTCTCTTTACCAGATCGGCATGCCCCTGGTGTCCCAGGCCCTGGAGGAATATACCCGCAAAGATTTTTTTAGGTTGCCACCCATTACGTTTGTCCTGATAGCCATTTTGTTGTTCTTTATCTTTCGAAATGCAGCCTATCTTATTCTGCCCCTGGTGTGTGTTTCCTTTTCGCTGGTATGGACATTCGGGCTCATGGCCGGATCCGGTATTCCCTTGTCCATGTTGACCATGATCGTACCGGTATTTCCTATTGCGGTGGGAACGGCCTATTGCCTGCACATCGTTTCCGCGTATCAGGCCTGCCGGCAAGACGATCAAACCGCAGTGGTATCCGTCCGGCTTGCTTTCGGGGAGATCGCTTTTCCCACGGTCCTGGCTGTGGCCACTACCGTTATCGGTCTCGGATCGCTCTTGCTCAATCACATTCCAGCGATCCGGGAGTTTGCCCTGTTTTCCTGTTTCGGGATGTTTAGCCTGTTGGTAATGGTGCTGACCCTGTTCCCAGCGGCCCTGGTCTGTATACCCATGTCCAGGGGCGACAGCTGCCAGCCGACCGGCGATGGCGGAGTCATCGACCGCATCATCACCTTTGTCATCGACCTGAACCTGAACCGCCAGTGGCTGGTGCTGCCGATCATTGCTGTTGTTGTGGTCATACGTGTTGCCGGCATCTTCCGCTTGCGGGTCGAGACCAACCCGGTTGGTTATTTCAAAGACGACACCCCGGTCAGCCGCCATTTTCACGATATCTACAAAGATCTGTCCGGTAGTTTCCCGATCAACATCTCCATGACCGGCAAGGGCGAGGACTATTTTCAAGTTCCGGACCACCTTGCCGAGATCGCCAAGCTTCAAAAGTTCGCCCAGGCACTGCCCGGCGTAGACAAAACCATCGCGTATACGGACTACATGAAACTGGTTAATTATGCCGGCAACCAGTTCAAGCCCGAGAACTATGTCTTACCCGAAGCCGCCTGGGAAGTGCGGATGCTGGCCAACAAATACACGATGATGCTGGGCGAGGACATGTTCACCCGGTTCATGAGCCCGGATTATACCAGTGCCAATATCCTGCTGCTTACCCACATTTCCAGTTCCCAGGATTTCTTAGACCTGCGCGAGCGGATCCTGGAATATACCGAGGTGAATTTTTCCAAAGACTATACGTGGGATGTGACCGGTTTCGGAATCGTTATCTCCGCCAGCAGTCATTTACTGACCAGCGGGCAGGTAAAAAGTCTTTCATTGACCATGGTGGTGGTTTTCGGCATCATGTTTCTGCTTTTTCTGTCCAGTAAGGTCGGCCTGGTGGCCATTGTGCCCAACCTGTTCCCGATCATTATCAATTTCGGCATCATGGGGTGGCTTGGCATCGAGCTTTCCATGTTTACCAGCCTCATTGCCAGTATTGCCATCGGATTGGCAGTCGACGATACCATCCATTACCTGGTCCGTTACAACAAGGAATTCCGTAAGGATCTGGATGATAGAAAAGCTCTGCAAGCGACCCTGCGGCACATCGGCCGACCCATCATCTACACCACGATTACCATCAGTATTGGCTTTTCCATTCTGGCCTTCTCCAGTTTTCAGCCCACGGCCGTGTTCGGCCTGATGATGATGATCACCATGCTGTCGGCGCTGGTCGGTGACCTGATTCTGTTGCCCTCTTTGATGCTGCACGTCGAATTGGTGACCCTCTGGGATCTGGTGCGGATCAAACTGGGCACAGAGCCCAGGCATGGCATTCCCCTGTTCAAGGGATTGTCCCGCACGCAAGTTCACTACATCATCATGGCGGGGGCCCTTAAAAAAATCGATAAGGGCGAGGTGTTGTTTCGCAAAGGTGATGCCAGCGACTCCATGTATGCCTTGATGTCCGGTGATATGATTGTGGTTGACCAGACCCGGGATGGGGACGCGCTTGAAAAACGGAGTATTTCGAAAATCCTTACGCGGGTCAGTGCCGGGGAACTCATTGGTGAAATGGGATTATTGCGCGGGGCCCCGCGCTCGGCCACCGTCATTGCTTCCTGCCCGTGTGAACTGCTGCAGGTGAACCTGAAAATGATCAAACGCCTGCAATGGCTCTACCCGCCCATGGCGCTCACCCTTAATTTCAATATTTTGAACATTCTGTGCGATAAACTGGAACGGTCATCCCAGAGCCTGGTCGACAACAGTTTTATCGATGACCTGACTGGATTTTGGAACCGGCGGACATTTATGGAAAACCTCAGCACGGAAACCTACCGGTCGAAAAGGTACCATTCCGACCTGACGCTATGTCTGCTCCAGCTGAATGGGAAAAGTGCCGCCCGCGGTGAACAAAAAGTCGATCTCGATGAGAGACTCCTGCGGGCCCTGTCGTCGATTCTGAGCCGAGGTTTGCGGAAAAGTGACGGTCTCGGGCGGCTCGATGACGACAAATTCGCCTTCATGTTTCCCCAGACAAAAGCAGATGAGGCCCATGGCATCGTCAACCGGGCCGTTGAAAGCCTCTATGAGACTGTCGCAGATCAGGGCTGGCCGCAAGTAAAGCTGTCTATGGGGCTGGCTGGCTATCAGGCCCAGGACGATGAAACCGCCGACGAACTATGTGCCCGAGCGGAAGAAAACCTCCAGGACATCGCCGATCGCAATAAACCCGCATAGGGGCTTTTTCTAAATTGTCTTTTGGTCCAATCTCTACGTTAGGCGTTCGATCTCGGCACGAAGTCCCGGTTTTCAAGCCGTCAGGCGAAATCGTTAGCGCTATCCTCAAAATAATTAAGTATTTACCACGATAGGCATTGGTTTTGCCGGCACCTCCGGTTGCGAACCACAATCAAGAAATTAAACAGCGGGAAGTCCCGCAGCGCGGGGAAACCTCACGGCCGCCGCACCTTGAACCAAAATCCTAATTTAGAAACAGCCCCTATTGTTTGCATTTCAAATGCCGCCTGGCTGCCCCCATTATTCTATTGACAATCCATACCGGTGTTTCTATTCCTAATCTGGCTTTTTGGCAGGCCTAGCTTGCATTTTTTAACGTTTAGCGGGTTCGGTATGGACGCGATAGTAAAAACGATTCATCTGGTGAGTCTTGGGTGCGCCCGCAACCAGGTGGACAGCGAGCTGATGCTCGGCAGTTTGGGTGCCGCCGGCTGGGAAGTGGTTGCCGATCCGGAAGATGCCGGGGCCATTGTCATCAATACCTGTAGCTTCATTGAATCGGCCGCCGACGAATCCATTGCGGCCATTTTGGAAATGGCGGTACATAAATCGGAAGGGAACTGTCGCACACTGGTGGTGACCGGCTGCCTGCCCGAACGGTACCAGGAGCAGATCAGCGCGGAATTGCCTGAGGTGGACGCCTTTCTGGGTACCGGCGCTTATACCGACATCCTGAGGGTTATAGAGCAGCCGGTCGAAAAAGGCCTGTGCCTGCTCCCGGACCCGGACCTGATCCGCCCCCAGGGGCCAGATTCACCGCGGCAACTCGAAGACCGGACGGCCATGGCTTATCTGAAGATTGCCGAAGGCTGCAGCCGGCACTGTACCTACTGCATCATTCCCAAACTGCGCGGAAAACAGAAAAGCCGCCAACCGGCTGATATTATTGCAGAGGCCGGAGTACTTGCCGCCGCCGGGATAAAAGAAATCGTCCTGGTCGCTCAGGATACCACTTATTACGGTCAGGATATTGGGTCCTACGGGCTGGCCGGGCTTTTGACAGCCTTGGCAGAGGCGCATCCGGAGCTGTGGATCCGATTTTTGTATGGCCACCCGGAGAGCATCCAGCCGGATGTTTTATCAACGGTAGCCCGCTATGCCAATCTTTGCCCCTACTTTGACATTCCCATCCAGCACGCCAGCAACGGGATATTGAAACAAATGGGCCGGCACTATACCGCCGACGACTTGCTGGACCTGTTTGACCGCATTCGGTTGGCCGTTCCGGGAGTTGCCCTGCGCACGACGGTCATTACCGGCTTCCCCGGCGAGACCGAGGCGGATTTCACCCGGCTGACAGACTTCGTGCGTCAGGTTCGGTTCGATCACTTGGGCGTGTTCACCTATTCCGACTCGGCGGATTTGCCCTCCCACCGGCTTCCGGGCCATGTCTCAGAACGGACGGCCTTGGACAGACAGGAGCGCCTTATGGCCCGGCAATTGGATATCTCCAGGGAGAAAAACCGCCGATATCTGGGAGCGGAGGTGGCGGTGCTCGTTGAGGAACATCCCGAGACAGGCGTCTATATCGGGCGGACGATGATGCAGGCCCCCGAAGTGGACGGCTTGACAATTCTGCACGCGGACAATATTGAAAGAGGCACCATCGTACGCGCCCGGATTAGGGATACGCTGGAATATGATCTGATCGGGAAGGTTCTTTAGGCTTATGGTTGACCTTAAAACCAAGATTCTGGAGGCGGTTCGCAAAGACCTGGAAGCAATCAATGCCGCCCTGGAAGCAAACCTGGATCCCTATTTTGACCTGACCCGGGATGTGGCCGGCCATATTCTGTTCGGCGGCGGCAAGCGGTTGCGCCCGCTGCTCATGCTGTTGTCTGCCCGCTTGTGTAATTACAAGGGTGACCGGGCGCCGGCATTCGCGGTCATTTTCGAATATCTGCACGCGGCCACCCTCTTGCATGACGACCTTGTCGACGAGGCTACCGTCCGCCGGGGCAAACCGGTGGCCAATTCGGTCTGGAACAACGCCACGGCCGTCCTGACGGGGGATTTTCTGCTGGCCCGGTCCTTGTCACTGGCTGCGGAAACCGGGAATGCGGATGTGATTCAGACCATCGCCCGAATCACCGAAATGATGTCCCAGGGTGAAATCCAGCAATTGCATCGCAAAGGCGATCTGACATTAACCGAAGCCGAATATATGCAGGTCATCGAGTGTAAAACCGCGGTGTTGTTCGAGGGGGCCTGCCGAACCGGGGCCCTGGTGGCGGGGCGTAATACTTCCGACTCGCAGGCCCTGGCTGACTATGGTTATAACCTGGGACTGGCTTTCCAAATGGCAGATGATCTGCTGGACTATACCCTGGACAGTGCCGCGCTGGGCAAGGCCGTGGGCGCCGATCTGCGAGAAGGCAAGCTGACCATGCCGGTGATTTATGCACTAGCAAAGGCCGCTCCGGACGACAGAAGCCGAATGGAGGCGATAATCCAGAATCCCGAGTTCTCGATCGGAGAATTCAAGATCCTGATAGAACTGCTCGAAACATACGACGGGATAAGGTATACTCAGAACAACGCCAGGAAATATGTGGACCGCGCCAAGGCATGCCTGGAGGGATTTAAATCCTCCCCCACCCGGGATACATTGGGGGATATTGCGGATTATGCCCTGCAACGCAAAGCTTGAAACAGCTTTGAGTCGATTAAAAAGATACAAAATGGGCTTGATGTTAGTATTAGATTGAGCCGAGTGAATGCTTACAAGCCGCTCCTAAAAGCAGTCTTCTTTTTTAATGGGTCAGGCATTGAGCGCTATACGGAGGAACACATACATGCGGACTTATGTAAGGTCGCTATGGCTGCCGGCTGTACTAGCAGTGGTTTGCGTAACAGGATTCACAGGCGGGCAATCGGCACAAGCCCAGCAGCCGGCGGGGATTAAAACCATGGTTGTGATCGGGACCGGAACCATTTACAAAGGCAATCCCGAGGCGGCCCGGCAGGACGCCATTAAAAACGGGCTCAACACAGCCCTTGATGCAGCCGTGGTTGAAATGCTTTCACCCGAAGGTCTGGTGGGCCACTTTCAGATTATCAACCAGGTTATCCAGGGCCAGACCGAGGCGTTTATTCAAGGCTACAAGGTCCTTGGTGAATATAAGGCCGGTAAAACCTACCGTGCTGTGGTCGAGGCAACCATATCCGTAGAAGCCATTGCCCGTAAACTGGCCGAAATGTCCATCGCGATGGGCCGGGGGGAATTACCGAAGATCCTTTTCTTTGTTTCCGAGCAAAACCCGATCGGTGCCTTGCCGCATTACTGGTGGGGAGGCGATGCGCAATTTGTCATGTCTTCAGCGGAAAAAACCATGGCCCAAGCGTTTACGGAAAAAGGGTTCCTGATAGCCGACCCAGCGCGCAGTTCTTCCGGTACCCAGAATCGAACCATAGATTTTCCAGCTGTCATCGATACGGCTTCCGCCATGCTGCTGGCTGCGGACTACGGCGCCAAGGTTATCATCGTTGGCACGGCGGTTTCCCAACCGGCACCCAATACCATGGGGGCCACCCGAAGATCATATGCCGCCACGGTTCAAGTGCGGGCATTTCTGGTCACCGACGGTACCGAACTGGCGTTGACTGAAAAAGAAGCGGTCGCGGCCGGTAGTGACGATATTGCCGGGGGACGTCAGGCAATCGATGCAGCAGCGGGGTTGGCCGCAACGGATCTGGCCGAACGGATTGCGGCTGTCTGGGGCAAAGAGGGCAAGGATCTCACGACGATTCAGATTGCGGTGGAGGGTACCCGCGATCTGGCCAATTTCGTCATGTTTCGGCGCGTCATCAAAAAGATGCCCGACGTGATAAATATTAAAACCCTGGAAATGAAGCCGGATCAGGCCTTGATGGAAGTTGATTTCCAGGGGACGGCCGAAGCCTTTGCCAATGGATTGATGTTGAATCCGTTTGAAAATTTCCGGTTGGACATATACGAGGTGTCGGGTGAACTTCTGAGAGTCGCCTTAATTCCAAAGTGATGCCGGGCGGCCAGCGGCCGGCCTTGGCGGTTTCAGAGACCAGACCCCTTACTTTCTATAACCGGCTGATTATTCAGTTATTAATGAATTTAGTGGATGTGAAGGCATCGTTATATGTACGGCTGGGATTTCGCTTGACAGCGAATAGCCCCAATGATATCTCAACATCTACTTTTACAGGCACGTAGCTCAGGGGGAGAGCGCTTCCCTGACACGGAAGAGGTCGTTGGTTCAAATCCAATCGTGCCTACCAGAAACAAATAGGCGAAAAGCCCGGCTACCTGGCCGGGCTTTTCGTGTTTTCGGACCATACATTGTGTGCTACGAAACTCGCCCAAATTTCTACAATGCCAGCTTCTATTTTGGTGATCCTTAATGATTAATATAATTAATTCGGTTGTATGAATCTGGTTGCGGTGGTAGGCGCGACCAGCAAAGATAAAGCCGCCTATTTCTTCAAGAATCACATTTGCTTTTCTGACATAATGTTGCAGTTTTAAGTCATGTCTAAAATACACTTTCACTTGGAGATGAAATATTTCACATACTGTAAAGGCTTAGCACCCTCTTCACCCTTTATGCAGGAGCAACAATCATGAAAAAATCCCTCATCATTATATGTTTAACGATACTTATCAGTACCTTGAGTATTTCCTATGCCCAAAATAAGTCGACACCCGGTTACAACACCTCAATCCCAGAGGTCATTATGACGCCAGATACCGTGGAAACACGGATCGGTACGTTGAAGTTCATCGACGGTCGACCTACCCCTGAGACGAGCAAGTTAATGTATGATACCCTTGACTTTATACGCGGTGCAGAAGTTTTTCTCAACTTTATACCGGCGACCTCAATCGAAGGTATCCGGTGTGGCCTACTGGAGATTGGCATAGACGAAGCCAACAAGGTCGCCGTGTTTGACAAACTCATGGACTCAAACCCATTGTTTTTGACCAGCAACACCGACACGGCCTACGGGATGACCATCCTTGACCTCCAACGCGACGGAGCAGTGGTGATCGAGGTTCCAAAGGGGCAAGGCCCAGCGACGGTGAACGATGCCTATTTCCGTTTTGTAACCGACATGGGTGTACCTGGTCCAGACAAAGGTGATGGGGGGAAGTATCTGATCCTGGCACCTGATTACAAGGGTGATCTCAATCCGCCAGTAGGCGGCTATAAAACCAAGGTCGATGGCGAAAACTATTTCGTTTCGAAATCTACGAGCTATATCAACTGGTTTATCGCCAGGGGGTTCCTGGTTGATGGAAAAACCGACACTGCGGTTAAAGCCTATAAAAAAGGACTGAAGATCTATCCGTTATCTCGGAAGAATAGTCCCCCTAAGATGAAGTTTATCAGTGCATCGAGGCGGTCCTTTAATACGATCCACGCCAATACGTTTGAGTTTTATCATGAACTACATGCTGTCATCGATCGCGAACCTTTATCGACATTCGATCCTGAGCTGCGTGGCCTGGCTGCTGCCATCGGCATCCAGAAAGGTAAGCCCTTTGAACCGGATGCACGCATGAAAAAAATTCTCAACGAAGCCGTTGCTGTAGGCAACGCTACGGCACGGTCTATCTGGCTGAAACCCAGGGATCCCAAAGCCTACCTCTATAAGGACAGCAGCTGGTATACCGCATTCCTCGGGGGGAGCTGGGAGTGGCTGCGTGAAGACGGCCGGGCCGGGCGGTACCTGGACGCTCGAACGATGTTCTTCTACATGGCGACCGTAAATACTCCGGCGATGGTTTTGAAAATCCCCGGAAAAGGATCCCAATATGCTTTGAACGTTACGGATTTGAACGGTAATTTTTTAGAGGGTGACAAGACTTATAAGTTGAAAATTCCAAAGAATGTCCCCGCCAAGGACTTCTGGTCAGTCGTTGTCTACGACCCCCAGACTCGTTCAGAGTTGCAGACAGATCAGCCCTATCCCAGCAAGAACAATAAACGTGACGATTTGGATGTAAACAATGACGGTTCGGTAGATCTTTACTTCGGCCCTGTGGCACCGAAGGGCAAACAGAAAAACTGGGTTCAAACAGTGCCAGGCAAAGGCTGGTTTGTTCTGCTTCGCCTTTATGGTCCGCTTGAGCCCTGGTTTGATAAGACTTGGCAGCCTGGAGAATTTGAGTTGATTAAGTAACAAAGGAAAAGCCCGGCTTTATGGCCAGGCTATTCCTTTGTTGACCCTGTAAGCAATGCATATGTTGACAGGCCTGAATCTCACCAGGGTGATGTCACGAGTACTTCCTGCTCTGTAACCGGATGATTTGCAATGGCATGGTCAATCTTTTCCAAGAACAGGTCTCGGGATGCCGGCAGTCTGCCCCGCGAAGAGACGATATTATTTGCGTGATCCCCCCAGTAAATGGTGTCAAAACCTGCCAGGTTTTCCAGGAGGTACTTTTCCTCCGCCAGGATCTGTATTGGGGTTGCTTGTTTGAATTCGCCTGATTTGACCTGTTTTTCCAGTTCGGTGCCCGGCTGGATCGTCAGGGCCATGGGTGCCAGCTGCTCTGGTCTCATAATGTTGAGCAGCTTTGTGGTTGCAACAATGTGCTGCCGGGAACGTTCTTTACCGCCTATGCCGAAGATAATGGATACAAGGACGTCGATTCCGGCGGCTTTGGCCTTTTGCATTCCCTTCTGGGCCTGTTCAGGTGTCAATCCTTTTTTTATCTGCTCAAGGGTCACCTGGTCGCCGGACTCTAAACCGGTATACACCAAAGATAGGCCGGCCTGTTTCAATTCCTTGAGATCTTTGACAGATTTACGTCTGAGATCATTCAATCCGGCGTAGAGGGCTATTTTTGAGCATTCCGGAAAGGTGGCGGTAATTTTTCCAAGGATTTCTAAAAGAAACTCTGTTTTCAGGGCCAATACGTTTCCGTCAATGAGAAAGATGGATTGGATATAAGGATATATTTGCCTGGCTTCCTCGATATCCCTAAAAACTTCCTCGATCTTCCGGATGCGAAATCTCTTTTCCCGGAACATATCGCAGAAGGTGCATTTATTATGGGTACAGCCGAGGGTTGTCTGTATCAACAAACTGTTAGCCTCCGGCCAGGGCCGGTAGATTTTTCCTTCGTAGTACATAACTATCCATCCGGTTTACTGTTTTTTACTTTAGCCAGAACTTCTTCGATAGTCCGAACGACCATTTCGGATTTCTGTGGATCCAGCGCATCGGGATGAGGCGAACTGAACTGGCCTATATCATTGTCAAAATACTGGCCGGAAGCCGTGGCGAATTCATCATCCAGTGACAACCGGCAGAGTATTTCGGCGCCGATGCGCAGATCGCCGCCGGCCACACCAAAGGCCTCTTTCACCATCTTGCTGCCAAGCAGCGACCGCGGGTTCACAGCAATGATCGCCGGCCCTTCATCTCCTAGCGAAAGCGCTATGGTACGCGACCACATGGTAAGCGCCAGTTTGCTTTGTGAATAGGCGGCCATGTCGGACAGCTTGACCCGTCCGGCCATTGCATCCGGGTTGACGGGCGACTGGGCCGCCGAAGAAAGATTGACGACACGTCCGGACGTTCCCAGTAGTGGCAGGAGCCGCTGTGTCAGCAGATAGGGTGCAATCGTATTAACGGCAAACCGCACATCCAGGCCGTCCGGGGTGATTGGATCGGGCGCCTTAAATGCGCCGGCATTGTTGATCAACACGTCGAGTTTGGCGTGCTTTTCTGCCACGGCCTTGGCGAGTGCCTCGACAGCATCCGGGCGTGACAGATCAGACAGGTATGTTTCAATGCCGGCGCCATCCGGCAGATCTGAGAGCGTGCGTTCAACTTTTTCCAATTTAGCCGGGTTGCGCCCGTGCAATAAAACATGGTGACCCAGCGAGACCAGCATCCTGGCTGTCTCAAGCCCGATGCCGTCGGTCGCTCCAGTAACTAAGATTGTTTTAAGCATGCGTTCACCCTTTAAGCCTTTCAGGCAAGGTCGTCTTTGCCTTCGATTAGAAAGTGATGGCTTATCGAGCCGGCAGTCCGGGCCGTGAGGTGGGGCCGGTAAGCCGGGTCGTCCATAAAGGCCACCGCGGCTTCCTTCGAGGGCCACTCGATGATGATCCGCAAAGCAGCATCTTCACCTTCACCCTCGAGGCGTTCGTGGCTGGAAGTCCGGACGAGATATTTTCCCCCATGCCTTGCGACGAGCGCGTTTGCGGGACCAATATAGTCCGGGATCCAGTCTTCGTCAGTAGGCGTGACGGCTAATACCGAATAGTAAGTCATTATTCGTTTCTCCTGTGGCTTTTATTCGGGCCCCGATCAAACGGGGCCAGGTTATTAAAAGGGGTTTCCGGCAAGTCTGGCTTTCACCAACCACGCTGCTAAAGAACGAGGACCTGTTTGCCTATCATCGTTCCGCTCTCCTGCTTGATGTGCATGGCCCGGATATTCTCGGGTGTCAGGCCGGAGAAAGTCTTCTGCCGGGTTGTTACCAGGGTGCCTTCATCCAACAGACCGGCTACAGCCGCAAGCAACTTCCCTTGCGCGGATATATCATCTGTTTGGAACATCGACCGGGTGTACATGAATTCCCAGGAAATGGTGACGCTTTTGAATTTAAATATTGTGATGTCCACTGGATCGACCGGGTCATCGATGAATACAATGTGGCCTTGCGGCCGGATGCATTCCGCCATCACCGCCCAATGCCTCTCCATTTGAGTTGTACAAAAGATGGCGTCAACTGAATCTGTTCCGGTTGCCTTCAACTCGTCATGGAGATTGTTTCTATGGTTCAGGATGGTGTCGGCACCTAACTTCCGGCACCATTCTTCTGTTTCCGGCCGTGATGCGGTTGCAAATACCTTCAATCCTGCCCAATGGGCCAGCTGTATGGCGATGGAGCCAACGCCCCCCGCACCCCCGATTATCAGGATGCTTTTACCGACGTTGGCACCCGCTTGCGGGATAAATCCCAAACGATCAAACAACCCCTCCCACGCCGTTATCGAGGTCAAAGGCATGGCCGCGGCATCTTCCGGGGATAATTTTTCCGGTGCTAACGCCGCAATCCGCTGATCGACCAGGTGATATTCACTGTTGCATCCCGGGCGGGTGATATCACCCGCATAATAGACCTTGTCTCCCTTTTTAAACCCGGTCACGCTTTCGCCGGTTTTTTCGACTATTCCATGGGCATCCCAGCCAAGCACCGCATCGTTATCAAACATTTTACGAACCTTTGTGTCTACAGGATTCATTCCGATGGCGATGACGCGAACCATGAGATCGTGTGGCCCCGGTTCAGGTACGGGCTGCTCCTGAAGAATAAAGGCGTTTGCGTCTTGAGCTTCACTGCCACTTTTTGCAACTATTGCTTTCATTTGTTTCTCCTTTAAAGTTTCTGTTTAAGCATATTATTTTCCGAAAGCATTTATTCGTGCACTTAATGTATGACGCAGTACCAATAACGCAAATTAATAGTTGTCATGCAGTCCATGACTGATTATCATTGAAGCTATGATACCCATTGATCTCGATATAGACATGTTGCGGTGCTTCCGGGAAGTTGCTCAAACCGGAAGTTTCACCAAAGCAGGAAAAGCGATTGGCTTGACCCAGTCCGGGGTAAGCGTGAAAATCTGTCGACTCGAGGAACGCCTGGACACCCAGGTCTTCAATCGGACGAGCAAAAGCCTCGCGCTCACGCCGGAGGGTGAAATTTTACTGGACTATGCCGGACGCATTTTGGCGGTCCATAATGAAGCGGTCAGCCGACTAACAAAACCAAAAGCTTCCGGTACCTTACGCATAGGACTCATCGATTATTTCTTACCTGAGCTGCTACCCAAATTGCTCAGCAATTTCAGGCAACAGTATCCCAATATCCATCTCGAGGTGCGGACGGATGTTGGCATAAACCTCATACCTATGTTTGAAAAAGGCGAGTTGGATTTGGTTGTGACCGGAAAAGATGCCTATCAGGGTCACTGCCGGGTCCTCATGCAGGAGCCCTTAATCTGGGTAATCGGCAAGGATACGAAATTATCCCCGCATGACATAATCCATCTGGTATTATTACCTTCACCGTGTGTTTTCAGGAAAATGGCCACCGAAGGTCTCGAAAAAGCGAATAGAAAATGGGCGGTGCTGTACACAGGATCTTCGATCGCAAACATCCAAGCCGCCGTACAGGCTGGGATGGGACTGTCTATATTGCCGGCGGGCGCACTGACGGAAGGATTGCGCAAAGCTCCCGCCAACCTGCAATTACCAGAGCTGCCGATGTACTCGATCGTTCTAATTAAAGACGAGGAAGATTCGAACGACGCCAGAGATGTGTTTGTCAGTTACCTGGAAGCCGAACTGAACAATCTAGACTGAAAAGCCGCTTCCCTGAATCGCATAAGGGCAAAGCCAGGCCTGCTGGCCGGGCTTAATCCGGGTTAGGGGTACCGGGTGTAGTCGCGCGTCTTAGCATAAAACGCTTCGATCCCGATCTTCCTGATTTTTTCATTCATCGCGACCCAGCGGTTATGCAGGTGCTCGTCGAAGTTGGTTTTCTCACAGGGAAACTCGTCGCACTGATGGCAGTAATCCACGCCTTTTTCCTGATGGCAGGGGCGCACGCCGCAATCTTTGAAAAGTTTGCAGTGTTCATTGCGGCAGCCCGCGCAGTTCTCCTTGGCGAAATAGTCCAGCATGGCCTTAAAATCGGGGTATTTTTTAAAAATCGGGTCGCCCACCAAGGTTTCGAAGCGTTTGGCATATATCTCAAAATTCCCCAGTTTTTCCAATAGGTTAAGGCTGTAGCGGCGGATGTCGCCATCCACGTGGGCAAAACATTTTTCACAGTCCAAGCCACAGGGCGCTATGGCTGCCTTGATCTGCTCAGCGTTCATCGATTGCCTCCTTTCGTTTTCATATAATTGGAACATAGCAGTTGCTTTTAAGGATGAAAAGTGGCATAAACGACTTTTAAAGAGTCTTTTACGACATTTCTGATATATCGGGTCGATGGTCACCTGCAAACCACCTGACAGTCTTCAAGGGGATGCCTCCCAATGGACACAATGCCAAAAAAGGTTACAATTTTAGGGCTTTATAATTCAATGGCCACTACAATTATTGGCCCCATGGATATCCTGAACCAGGCCGGTCGGCTATGGAACAGGGTCAGCCGGACGCCGGCGACCCCGTTTTTCGATGTTTCTATCGCCTCGGCTGATGGGCAACCTATCAAAGCAACCAACCGGGTCCTTATCCAGCCCCACAGCAGTATCGCGGATGTTGATCAGACCGACCTGATCGTCATTGCTTCCGCTACCTATATCGAGCAGATCCTGGAAAAAAATCCGGAACTGGTGCCCTGGATCAGACACCATTATGAACAGGGTGCCCATGTGGCCAGTATCTGCACCGGCGTGTTTTTGCTGGCTGAGACCGGCCTGCTGGACGGCAAGGCAGCGACCCTGCACTGGGGATTCACAGGACTTTTCCGAAAAAAATATCCCAAAATTCAATTAAAGCAGGATCAGATGTACCTGGACCAGGGCCGTCTCTACTGCTCGGCTGGCGTGAATGCCGGCCTGGATTTGTCACTCTACCTGGTGGAAAAATTCTGCGGCCGGCAAACTGCCGTTCAATGCGCCAAGACCATGGTTCTGGATCTGGGGCGCGAAATCCAAACACCCTATGACTGCTTTCTCTTTTCTCGAGATCACCCTGATTCCGCGGTTCTCCAGATCCAGAAGTGGATTGAACAGCATCACACGCAGGCAATTGACTACGACCATCTGGCGGCGAAACACGGATTGAGCCGGCGGTCTCTCGAAAGGCGTTTCAAGCAGGCCACGGGGGTGACCCCACTGGGCTACCTGCAGCACTTGCGGGTGGAAACCGCCAAGCATCTGCTGGAGGAAGGTGGGCGAACGTTCCATGAAATCACCTTTCTGGTTGGGTATGAGGACATCTCTTTTTTCAGAAAGGTATTTGTCCGGCATACCGGATTACGGCCCAAAGAGTACCAGCAGCGGTTTGCCGGTTTCGCGGCTGCACATTAGCGGCAGACGCGTCTCCGTTTGTTCCCATATCCGGTGGTTGAGCGAAAAATCGCGGCGGGTAGGGCCGGGGTCACATTGATATTATAACCTGGAAGCGGTTTCAAAATCTTCAATCGGGTTCAAGGTCCCCGCTACGCTCTGCGAGCTACGCCGGACAGGCAAGGCGGCCGTGAGGTTCAACCCGGAGGAATACGCGTGTATTGCGAGGACTTGAACTGAACGTCCAACGCCGAGAATGGAACTGAGGGGATGTTTTGAAACCGTTTCTAATCAAATGCCGAGGGAGAAATAATGAAAGTTTTGGTAAGCGACATGCTGGGTGAGATCGGGATCGAAATGTTTGAACAGGAAGCGGGTATCGAGGTAGATGTGAAAACCGGCCTGACCCCAGAGGAATTGAAAAGCATCATCGGGGAGTACGACGGTTTGGTAATCAGAAGCGCTACCAAGGTTACCGAGGATCTGCTTTCGGCGGCCGACAATCTGAAAGTCGTGGGCCGGGCCGGCATCGGACTGGACAATGTTGATATTCCCTCAGCCTCCAAACGCGGTGTCGTCGTGATGAATACACCCGGCGGAAATGTGGTCACAACCGCCGAGCATGCGATTGCCATGATGCTTTCTTTAACCCGCAACATTCCCGAAGGTACGGCCTCGCTCAAGGATGGACGCTGGGACAAGAAAAAGCTGCAAGGCCGCGAGATTTTTAACAAAGTTTTGGGCGTCATTGGCTTCGGTAAGATCGGTTCCATCGTCGCTGACCGCGCCCGGGGCCTCAAGATGAAGGTCATTGTATACGATCCCTTCGTGGCTCCCGACCAGATCGAAAAGGCGGGTTTCGAGTTTGCTTCCTTGCAAGACCTGTATGCCCAGGCCGACTATATCACCATCCACGTGCCGAAACTCAAGGACACCGTCGGTCTTGTCGATAAAGAGGCTTTTGCCAAAATGAAAGACGGGGTGATGCTGGTCAACTGCGCCCGTGGGGGCATCGTCAATGAAGCGGACCTTTGCGATGCCATGCAGTCCGGGAAGGTGGCCGGGGCTGCCCTGGATGTTTTCGAAACCGAACCGCCGGAAGAATCTCCCCTGTTTGCTTTCGAGCGCTTTATCTGCACGCCTCACCTGGGGGCCTCGACCCGTGAAGCCCAGACCAACGTTGCGGTAGCGGTAGCCGACCAGATTATCGATTATTTGAAAAACGGTACCATCAGAAATGCGGTCAACGTACCATCGGTAACGGGCGATCTGCTCGAAAAACTGGGGCCCTTTCTGGACATCGCTGACAAGATCGGCTGCCTGCAGGCCCAGTTGATCTGTGGCCCCCTTAAGGAGGTTGTTATCGAATATGTAGGTGATTTCCAGGAGTTGGACCTTTCGCCGGTTACCACAGCCGCCTTACGGGGCCTGCTTTTACCCGAAGTCAAGGATGACGTCAACTTCGTCAATGCCCGCATCATTGCCAAGGAAAGAGGCATCAAGGTTACCGAGACCGAAACCGCTGATTCCGACGAATATAATAATATGATCACGCTGAAGGTGGTCACCACCGAAGCGACCAGTACCGTGTCCGGCACAATTTTTGGCAAACGGGACCCCCGTATTGTACGGATCAATTCATTCCGTTTGGAAATGGTCCCCAATGGTCACCTGGCCCTCATTTACAACATAGACAGGCCGGGTTCCATCGGTGAGATCGGGACCACCCTGGGCAACCATAGTATCAACATTGGCCGGATGCAGGTGGGCCAGGAAGAGGAAGGCGACAACAACATTATCTTCCTGTGTACGGATACACCCATTCCGGATGATGTGTTTACTAAGCTCAGGAATCTGGGTTCGGTCAAAACGGCCATTCCGCTCGAATTTTAGGGACGGCAATTTAGCTTTTATCCATAGGCCAGGCATGAAACGGATATAAAACAAGGGCTTACAGATTCACTAAATCCTAAGCGCTAAAAGCCAACAGCTATACCCAGAGGGGAGGGAACGCCATGACAGAGAAGAACGAGGAGCAGCAGGGATTCATTATGAAAGATTCGCCCGACGAGACCGAGGAGGAGGGTACCGCCCAGCCGGAAGATCATATTCCTCTGCCGGAGATGAACTTTTCCACTTTTGTGGTTTCCCTGAACGCGTCCGCACTCATGCATCTGGGACTCATGGAAGATCCCATCCAGGGCAAAAAGGTCAAGAACCTGGAACTGGGCAAACGGACCATTGACATCCTGGTTATGCTTGAGGAGAAGACCAAGGGCAATCTATCTTCCGAAGAGGAAAAGCTGCTGCAGACCATCCTGTATGATCTGCGGATCAACTATGTAAAACAGAGTCAGTAGTGAGCGGCCCCCTTACGCTCGAATCGCCGGCCAAGATCAACTTGTTTCTCAAAATTACCGGGAAACGGCCGGACGGTTATCATGAACTGGTGTCACTCATGTGTGGCATCAGCCTTCGGGATAAAATCGTCCTGCGGCCGGGAACAGAAGCTATTTCAGTAACTTGTGATTATCCCGGTGTGCCGGAAGACGCGACCAACCTGGCTGCCCTTGCGGCTGCGGTTTTTTATAAGCACCACCAGGTGCCGGAACGGGTGGCTATTGAAATTGAAAAGCAGATTCCGGCGGGGGCAGGCCTGGGGGGCGGCAGCAGTAACGCCGCGACGGTTTTAAAGGGCCTCAACGCTTTCTATGGCCTGCCGCTGACACCGGATGAGCTCGCCGTCCTGGGTGCCACCATTGGTGCGGACGTCCCGTTTTTTTTGTTTGGCCGGCCGGCTGTGGCAACGGGAATCGGCGAACGGCTGACCACATTTGAAGGGCTTGACCGCCGCACGGTTTTGGTGATCTATCCCGGATTTGGTATACAGACTGCGGACGTATACAAAAAACTGAATTTGGGATTGACAAAATGTGAAAATCACCTTAAATCATCTTTTTTAAAACAAAATGGGTTTATTCCGGCCCAGCATTTGTGCAATGATTTGGAAGCAGTTGTAATTCCACGATATCCTGAAATTGCGGCTGTAAAAAAGAGGTTGATCGAGAATGGGGCCGAAGGGGCGCTGATGTCCGGCAGCGGCTCAAGTATTTTTGGGCTTTTTGCTGAATCCCAGACCGCCCAAACGGCCGCAGAGGCTCTGGCCCCTCAATATGGTGGCGCGGTTTTCTTGGCGGATCTCCTGGTTTGATGAACCAGGTGCTATCAAAACGCCCGATTTTTTTGTTTAGAACCTATTTCAAAAAACGGATTTTGGTTCAAAATGACGCGAAGCTAATGCCTAACGTGGTGCAAGGCGGCCGCGAATATCATATCGGAGGCGCCAGCGAAGCCAGTGCCTTGCGTGGTAAATACTCGGGTATTTCGAGGACCTGATATGAGCGCCCAACGCCGAGTTTGGGCCAAAAGACTTTTTTGAGATGGGTTCCAATCTCAGGTCTCAAGCATGGGGCGTCGTCAAGTGGCAAGACACAGGGTTTTGGTCCCTGCATTCGTAGGTTCGAATCCTACCGCCCCAGCCAACAGATACCAAACGGTTTGAAAGGCCGTTTATAGCTATGGCCGCGTTTACATAAACCCGAGCCAAGGATGAACCATGACTGATTTTGCCATATTTTCAGGAAATTCGAATCCGGTTCTGGCCAAGAAGATATGCGACTACCTGAATGTGCCCATGGGGGGCGCCAAGGTCAAGACGTTCAGCGATGGCGAGATCCAGATCGAAATTCAGGAAAATGTGCGCCTGAAAGACATTTTCGTAATTCAGTCCACCTGCGACCCGGTAAACGACAACCTGGTCGAATTGTTGCTGATGATCGATGCTTTCAATCGGTCTTCCGCCAGGCGGATTACCGCGGTGATTCCCTATTACGGTTATGCCCGGCAGGACAAGAAGGTGGCGCCCAGGGTGCCCATCAGCGCCAAGCTGGTTGCGGATCTGATCTCCACGGCCGGGGCGGATCGGGTCATCACCATGGATCTGCATGCGGGGCAAATCCAGGGATTTTTCAGTATACCGGTGGACAACCTGTTTGCCGCCCCGGTAACGCTAAAACACATAAAAACCAATTTCGACCAGGAGAACCTGGTCATTGTCTCGCCCGATGCCGGCGGGGCGGAGAGGGCCCGGGCCTTTGCCAAGCGCCTGGGGGCCGGCCTGGCGATCATCGACAAACGCCGCTCGGCGCCCAATGTGGCCAAGGCGATGTCGGTGGTCGGGGACGTTCAAGACAAAGTTGCCATGATCCTGGATGACATGGCCGATACAGCCGGAACACTGACCCAGGCCGCCACCGCAATCACGGAACATGCAGCCGACGAGGTGCATGCCGTCTGCAGTCATGCCGTTCTTTCGGGACCTGCGGTAGACCGGATTTGCGATTCGCCGCTCAAATCGCTGATCGTCACGGATACCATCCCGCTCAACGACAAGGCGGCCGAATGTGATAAAATTGAAGTGCTGTCTATCGCCGAACTTGTTGGCGAAGCCATTATACGCAGTGCAACTGGCGATTCAGTAACATCGCTTTTTGTATAAATACCACGTTAAGGAGGAATTATTTTGGAGTTACTTGAATTAAATGCCGTTTCTAGGACCGATTCAGGCAAAGGCCAGGCCCGGACGTTACGCCGGGAGGGCCGCCTGCCCGCGGTTCTGTACGGACCCAATACCGATCCGGTGATGCTGTCTATTGATCTCAGCGAACTGGAAGACATTACCAAAGGCGGCTCTGCCGGCCAGGCTATCTTGAGCATTTCTGTCAAGGGGGAGAAAAAGCCGCGTACAGCCATGATTAAAGACTTGCAGATTTCACCGCTGAGCCGAGACTATCTGCATATCGATTTTTACGAAGTGGATATGCAGAAAAAGATCAACGTTATGGTGCCGGTAACCACTACCGGTAAATGTATCGGCCTCGAGATGGGCGGCATGATCCAGCTGATTCGGCGTGAGCTTGAAGTCCTCTGTCTGCCCGGTAACATACCGGAACACATTGAGATCGATATTACCGAGTTGAACATCGGCGATTCGGTCCACGTGGAAGATGTCCAACTGGAAGGGGATATTGAAATCCCCCACGATGTCGACTTCACCATCCTGACCATCCTCAGCGGTAAGATGAAGGAAGAGGAAGAGCTCGAAGAAGGTGAAGAGGGCGTTGAAGAAGGCGAAGAGGCGGAAGCGGGAGCGGAAGGCGAAGAAGCCGCCGAAAAAGAAGAGTAGCCTTGGAATTGGGCTGACTTGTGATGGCGGATTCCATATGCTGCGAGTCTCCGCAGATCAGGATTGTTGTGGGCCTTGGCAACCCCGGGCCCGACTACCGGGATACCCGGCACAATATAGGTTTTCGGGTGATGGATACCCTGGCCCGACGTTTCCAAATCGGGTGGGAGTTCTCGGAACCCGGGCTTGAATGTGGCTGGGGGAACATCAAAGGTCACGCGGTACAGCTGCTCAAACCGCAGCGCTACATGAATTGCAGCGGGCCGCCGGTAGACGCTTTTTTAAGAAAATTTTGCATATCACACAGGGAGATATTGGTCATTCACGATGATATCGACCTGGAATTTGGAAGATTAAAAATAAAAAAGAAAGGGGGCGATGGCGGACACAAAGGTATTAGATCAATGATGGATGCCCTGGAGACCGGAGATTTTGCAAGACTTCGCCTGGGCATCGGACGTTCCGAAGCGGATGAGGATGTGGTGGACCATGTCCTGGGACAGTTTAAGAACCGGGAACAGGCAAGCCTAACAGACTTCATCGATCATGCTTCGAAAGCAGCAGTTACGGTGCTGAAACACGGTGTGAACACAGCTATGAATCGGTTTAACCGTAAAAGCATCAAGCAATCTTAACATTTTTAACATGGAGGTAAGAATGGATGTATTGATGAGCAACATCCCGTTGCTGTGCACGCTCGTTGGTGTTGTTGGAATTCTGTATTCCATTATCATTGCAATGGTCGTCAAGGGCGCACCCGCGGGTAATGAAAGAATGCAGGAAATTGCCGGCGCAATTCAGGAAGGCGCAGTGGCCTACCTGAACCGGCAGATGAAATCCATGGGGATAACCGGTATTATTATCTTTGCCGTTATCTTTGCCAGCCTGGGCGCCAAGACCGCCGTGGGCTTCGCCGTCGGCGCCATCGCGTCTTTTCTGGCGGGCTACATCGGCATGCGCGTTTCGGTTCTGGCCAATGTGCGGACCGCCGAAGCTGCCAAAGACGGCATGGCGGCTGGTTTGGCCATGGCTTTCAAGGGCGGCTCCGTGACCGGTATGATCGTGGCTGGCCTGGCCCTGACCGCTACCGCCGGTTACTACACCTTCACCCATGACATTATCGCTCTGGTTGCCCTCGGTTTTGGTGGCAGCCTGATCTCCATCTTTGCCCGTCTGGGCGGCGGTATCTTCACCAAGGGTGCCGACGTAGGCGCCGACCTGGTAGGTAAGGTCGAAGCTGGTATTCCCGAAGACGATCCGCGTAACCCGGCCACCATCGCCGACAACGTTGGCGACAACGTAGGTGACTGTGCCGGTATGGCCGCGGACCTGTTCGAAACTTACGCGGTAACCGCCGTGGCCGCCATGCTGATCGGCCACCTGTTGTACCCGAAAGTTCCCATGGCCACCGAATTCCCGCTGCTTCTCGGCGCCATTTCCATTATCGCTTCCATCATTGCGTCCTTTTTCGTCAGACTGGGCAGCAGCGGATACGTAATGGGCGCCCTGTACAAAGGTATGTTCGGCTCCGCCATCCTGGCGGGGATCGCTTTCTACTATGTGACCATGAAGTACATGAACAATGTCGGCGATCTTACCGCCATGAACATTTTCTACTGTACGCTGATCGGCTTGGCGCTCACCGTGGTTATCGTTATCATCACTGAGTACTACACCGGTATTTACGCTCCGGTTAAGAAAATTGCCGATGCGTCCACCACCGGTCACGGCACCAACATCATCGCCGGCCTGGCCGTCTCCATGCAGGCCACCGCACTGCCGATCCTGGCCATCTGCCTTTCGATTTTCCTGGCTTACCAGTTCGCCGGCCTGTACGGGATTGCCATGGCGGCCATGTCCATGCTCTCCATGACCGGTATGGTTATCGCCATCGACGCCTACGGCCCGATCACCGACAACGCCGGTGGTATTGCCGAAATGGCTGAAATGGACGAAAGCGTACGCGCCGTAACGGATCCGCTGGATGCTGTGGGTAACACCACCAAGGCCGTTACCAAGGGTTACGCCATCGGCTCCGCCGGTCTGGCTGCCCTGGTTCTGTTCGCAGCCTATGTTCAGGAATTTGCCATTCATGGCGGCTCCGCGGACATTCGTTTCGACCTGGCCGACGTAAACGTCATCCTGGGCCTGTTCATCGGTGGCCTGCTGCCGTACCTGTTCGCTGCCATGTGCATGCAGGCGGTGGGTAACGCCGGTGCCGCGGTTGTGGTTGAAGTACGGCGTCAGTTTGCCGAGATCCCGGGCATTATGGAAGGGACTGCCAAACCGGACTATGCTGCTTGTGTTGACATTGTCACCAAGTTTGCCCTGAAAGAGATGATGGTTCCGGCCCTTATGCCGGTTCTGGCTCCGCTGGTCGTAGGTTTCGTGCTGGGCAAAGTAGCCCTGGGCGGTATGCTCATCGGTTCCATCGTAACGGGTGTCTTCGTGGCCATTTCCATGACCACCGGTGGTGCTGCATGGGATAACGCGAAAAAATACATCGAAGACGGCAACCTCGGCGGCAAGGGCTCCGACGCTCACAAAGCTGCCGTTACCGGCGACACCGTAGGCGACCCCTACAAAGACACTGCCGGCCCGGCCGTTAACCCGATGATCAAGATTCTGAATGTTGTGGCCCTTCTGATGGTTCCGTTCCTGATGTAATCAGGGCTTAGCAGCATTAAAATCTGTTCAACGTTAGAAGGATTGGCGCCCTCGTGGCGCCAATCCTTTTTTATTGAATGAACCCCAAAGGTGTGATATAAAGCATATTGTACCGAAATTTGAGGAAATTCCACCTAATAACACACTTTCGCCAGTTGGCTTTCTTCAATCACAAAATCCAGCACAAAGCAGCACGTAACCATTTTTCACGGGTAAAACCAACACGGGTAAAACCAAATGGATAAAAAAGACAACGGCAATCAGGCCTCTGAACCTCAGGGCGAGATTAAAAAATTCAAGGTTGGAGATCTGGCCGTGTATCCCGCCCATGGGGTGGGACGAATAGAAGCCATCGAGAGTCGGGATGTCAATGGCGAAACCCACGACTTCTACATCATGAAAGTGCTGGAAAACGGCATGGTTATCATGATTCCCACCTGGAACGTGGCCTCGGTCGGGTTGCGGGACATCATCGATGAAAAGGATGTTCCCAAAGTATACGATGTCATGAAAGGCAAACGAAACAGCAACCTGGAGAGCCAGACCTGGAACCGGCGCTACCGTGAATATATGGATAAGATCAAAACCGGTTCCCTATATGATGTGGCTGAAGTTTTCCGAGATCTTTCGCTGCTCAAGTTTACCAAGGACCTCTCTTTCGGGGAACGTAAACTGTACGACACCGCCCAAATTCTCCTGGTGAAGGAGTTGTCGACCGCTAAAAATACCGATGAAGCTACCATTGCAGCAGAACTCGATGCTTTAATCGAAGAACAACGGCCGGTCGAACCACCTGAGGAATCTGAAGAAGAGTCATCTAAATAAGAGGTGCTCCCCGGCACCGCTGAGACATTGAACACCTCACAATCTTCTCAAGACAACCATCCCTTTATTTTTACGATATCTTCGTCCGACGCCGGCTTGCGCCTGGACGCGGTTGTCAGTACCTATGTTCCCGATTGTTCCCGATCACACGCCGCCCGCCTGATCCGCGATGGCCTCGTTTGGTTGAATACCGACCTGAAAAAGCCGGGCTATCGGGTGAAAACCGGGGATCGTGTGGAAGTTGAACTACCGCCGCCGGCGGTCGTTTCTTTCGAGCCGGAACTGTTGGACCTGAATGTCCTTTATGAAGATGCGGACATCATTGTAATTAACAAACCGTCGGGGTTGGTGGTCCATCCCGCACCCGGCCATTATTCCGGAACGCTGGTGAACGGCCTGTTGCACCATTGCCCGGACTTGGCACCGATTGCCGGGGAAATCCGCCCCGGTATCGTACATCGTCTCGACAAAGACACTTCCGGTTCCATTATCGTTGCTAAAAATCCTGCATCTTTAGAGCACCTGGCCGTGCAGTTCAAGGCCCGTACGGTGGTTAAAAATTACCTGGCCCTTGTTTACGGTGATCTGTCGCCGGACCGGGGAGAGATTGACCTGCCCATCGGGCGTCATCCGACCCAGCGCAAAAAGATGTCCGTTGCCAGCCGGCACCCACGTCCGGCTCTTTCGCTCTGGAAGGTTCGCTCACGCCTGGGGGCCTGCAATTTGCTGGAGATTGAAATCAAGACCGGACGGACCCATCAGATCCGGGTGCACTGCGCCGCCATCCACCATCCGATAATCGGAGACAGCCTGTATGGCGGCCGGACAGGCAGCCAGTACCGTCGGCAGGACCCGAAGCTGGATGCCCTGTCAAGAGGCGTTAAACGGCAAATGCTGCACGCCTGGAGGTTGTCCGTGGATCACCCCCGCACCAGTGGGAGAATGACGTTTGAGTCGCCAATGGCGGAGGATATGCAAGCTTTCCTGGACGGGCTGGAGCAAAGCCAAGATTCCCAATAGATTTATCTGTGACTCCCCACAATGAAGAACGTCCCCCTCCCTTGACGGGAGGGGTTAGGGGAGGGTGAAGATCAAGGCAAGCCCTAAGGCACCCCCACCCAACCTCGCCCATCAAGGGGGAGGCGTAGACCGAGGTTGTGCAGAAAGAATTTTCGAAATCGGGATCGGGATTGAAATCGAGGGATTTATAACACGGCTTTCGATTTCGAAGATATATACCTATTCCTGATCTATAAAGAGCAGTGATGATCAGCCGCATAGGTAGAAGCAGATTAAGATTAAAAAAGAAAACGCCGCAGTTAAATATCACTGCGGCGTTTTGGGTTTTTAAAAAACCGATATCAAGCTGCCCGGTCGCTGTCCTTGTCGTAACAGATCCGGCAGCAGTTCAGGCAGCGGTTGGATTCGTATTTGGCGTCTTCTTCGGAGATGACCAAGTCGGCCTCCTCGAAACATTTGATCCGTGTGGCGACCTCCATTTCCGGCATGGGCGTGCGTTTTGTCTTGCCCACACCCGGCACCTCTTCAAAAAGGGATTCCGGTATATGTTTCTTCAATAGTGATTTCGGAACCGGTGGAATCGTGACTTCGACCGGCTCTTCTGCTTCTTCATCCTGCCCCATCAGGTAAAGGTGGATGGATCGGGCTGCGCGGCGGCCTCCGCCGATAGCTTCCACCACCAGGCTGGCGCCGGTAGCTGAGTCACCGCCCGTGAAGATATAGGGAATGTTGGCCTGCAGGATTTCCGGGTCGTTATCGATGGTACTCCAGCGGGTCAGCTCCAAGTCGGCCAGGTCGGCATCCTTCTCTTTAAAGGAAGCATCGGGTCCCTGTCCAATGGCGGTTACCAGCATGTCGATATCCAGCAGGGTTTCGGAACCTTCGACCGGCACCGGACTCCGGCGGCCGCTGGCATCGGGTTCGCCGAGCTCACATTTCAGGTATTCGAGCTGTTTGACCCGGCCGTTCTCGTCGCCGATCACTCTGGTGGGCGCCGCCAGGAAATGAAAGTTGACGCCTTCATGTTCGGCCGCTTCGATTTCGACCAGGTTGGCGGGCATTTCCGCGCGGGTCCGGCGATAGAGGATGGTAACCTCTTCCGCCCCCAGCCGCACCAGGGTCCGCACACAGTCGATGGCCGTGTTGCCGCCGCCGATGACCACGCATTTTTTTCCGATGGGAAAGCCCTGGGGATTTTCGGATTGCTGGTCGCTGGCAAACGCGGTCAGGAAACTGATTCCCGTGTAACAGCCTTCCAGGTCTTCGCCTTCCACGCGCAGCGAATAGTCCTTCCAGGCGCCGATGCCGAGAAAGATAGCGTCATAGCCGGCTTCTTTGAGGGTGGCAACGGTGAAGTCGTCGCCGAACGTCATGTTCATGCGGGCCTCGATGCCGATGCCCAAAATGCCGTCGCATTCCCATTTCAGGACCTCTTTGGGCAGGCGGTATTCGGGGATGCCGTAACGGATCATGCCGCCCAGTTCCTGATTACTGTCGAATATGGTCACATCATGCCCGAGGCGGCGCAGGAAGAACGCGCAGCTCAGGCCGGCCGGCCCGCCGCCGACCACGGCCACTTTCTTACCGGTGGACGGTGCACAGGAGATGGGCAAGCGGCTGCCGGAGTTCATCTCATAATCGGCTACAAAACGTTTGAGCTGGTTGATGGAGACCGGTTGCTCGTCTTCAATGTCCCGGCGGCAATACTCTTCGCAGGGATGCGGGCACACCCGGCCGCAGGAAAGCAGCAACGGATTCCGTTCCCGGATGGTATGCACCGCGCCGGCATAATCCCCATCACGAATCTGGGAGATATACTTGGGAATATTGATCTCAGCCGGGCAGGTCTGAGCGCAGGGGGCCAGGGCATCATCTTCCTGGTTGAAATGCAGCAGCCTTTCGGACATGGTCCGCACCGTCAAGATATTCTTTGGGCAGGCCTTCTCGCAGGCACCGCAACCGACGCACAGGACTTCATCGACAACCGGAAATCCGTTGGGACCGATCTCGATGGCGTTGAAGATACACGAGCGCACACAGTCACCCATGCCCAGGCAGCCAACCTGGCAGACCCGTTTCCCGCCATAGAGGGTACTCAGAGCCGCGCAGGAGCTGACGCCCATGTAGGCATAATGGTTTTCCGCCCGGTCACCACCTTCGCACAGGTTGCGCGACAATGACGCTTCGGCTGTACCGGGATCCATGCCCATCACGGCGGCCACGCTGGCCGCGGTGTCGGGACCGGCCACCACGCACACCGTGGGCAAGGCCTTGCCGTTGACGACAGCCACGGCGGCCGCCGAACAGCCGGCATAACCGCATCCGCCGCAGTTGGCTCCGGCCAGTTCCCCTTCGACTTCCGCAATCCGGGGATCTTCCCAGACATAAAATACTTTGGACGCTACACTTAGTACGGTGCCGCACAGGGCACCTACTCCCATCAGAACAAGAACGGCTTCAACCAAAATAACCTCCCTTGTATACGAGGTATACGAGAAGCTATCTCAAAAATTTGAGGTTGCTTCGACACTATTTTTTTACACCATACCCTTGAACGCATAGAAAGCCAGTGAAAGTACCCCGGCGGTCACCAGGGCGATGGACGTATCCTGGAGCGGTTTGGGAACCCGTGCCAGGAGAATCTTTTCACGCAGCCCGGCAAAGATGATCAGGGCCAGTCCGAACCCAACCGCATAGGCAAAAGAGGCCACCAGGGACTCCATAAACGTGCGTTCAAAGTCGATATTGAGAACACAGGCACCGAACACGGCGCAGTTGGTGGTGATCAGGGGCAGGAAAATACCCAGTCCGGCATACAAGGCCGGAATACTTTTCTTCAGGAACATCTCCACGAACTGCACCAGCGAGGCGACGACCACGATAAAGGCGATGGTCCGCAGGTAGACCAGGTCGGCGGGGACCAGGACCATGTAGTAGGTGATCCAGGAGATCACGCCGGCCATGACCAGCACGAAGACAACGGCCATGGCCATGCCGACCGCGGTTTCCATTTTCTTGGAGGTTCCAAGGAAGGGACAGTTGCCCAAAAACTGGGCCAGCAGGATATTGTTGACGAAGATGCAACTAACAATAAGGACGATGTAGTCACCCATGAGGGTCCTCCTATTTCTGGCCTAACATATTCATACCGCACAGCATGACACCCAGGCAGACAAAGGCACCGGGTGCCTGGACCATGAAAGTAAACGCTTGAAATCCTGGGAAATAAGTGGCTATGTTAAACAGCGGGTCTCCCCATAGCGTCAGGGTGCCGGCACCCAGTATTTCGCGAAAGGCCCCTAAAGCACCCAGCGATATGGTGAACCCCAGGCCGATCCCCAGTCCGTCCGCCAGCGACAGTACCAGGCCGTTTTTAGACGCAAACGCCTCGGCCCGGCCCAGCACGATGCAGTTCACCACGATCAGCGGGATAAACACCCCCAATTGCAGAAACAGCTCGTAGGTATAGGCCTGCATGAGCATTTCCACCAGGACGACGAACGTGGCGATGATGATGATGAAGCATGGAACGCGGACTTTGGGGGGAATCACGCTGCGCAGGGAGGAAACCAGCAGGTTGGAACACACCAGTACAAAGGTGGTGGCCAGCCCCATGCCGAGCCCGAACTGCATCTTGGTGGTGACCCCCAGTACCGGGCACAACCCGAGAACCAGTCGGAAAGGCGCAATTTCTTCCCAGAAACCTTTAAAAAATTCGTGGGTAACAGACTTTGCCATCAGTATCTCCCTATGGGGTAAGTGATTTGAGCTTTTCTTTGATTTCCGGTTTCAGACTCTTATACATGTCTCCGGCCTGGGTGGCGGCTACACATACAGCCCGGGACGTAATCGTGGCGCCGGACAGGGCGTTGATCTTGCCGCCGTCGCCGGTAACCTGGATCGGTTCCAGGAGCGGCTGACCGGCGAACTGGACGGCAAAGGACGGATCGTCCTTGGCCGTGGAACCCAGGCCGGCGGTCTCGCTGTGGGTGGTAACACCCACGCCGTAGATTTTATCCGTGGTCACATCCACGGCCACCATCAGGCCGACATCACCGCCGTAACCTTTGCCGAACGCTTCAAATGCGACGGTTTGAGTTTTTCCGTCCAGTTTGGCAACGAAAAAGGTCATGCTCTCCTTGTCGCGTTCAATGGTAAACCGGTCCGACAGGGGATCGTTTTCAGCATCCTTGAAAAGGCTTTTTAACGTGGGCCCCTTGACAAATTGGAGCACCTGGTCCTCGATCCGTTGTGCGGTGTTTTCCTTGACATAGGCCAGCAATCCCCCGGAAAGGGAGCTGAGAAACGTCAATACCACGACCATTTTAATCATTTCACCCATGTTAGCCTACCTTTCCTATCGCTTGCGGTCTGATTCTATCGATGAGCGGATTGATGGAGTTCATCACCAGGATGGCCAGCAGCACGCCGTCGGCATACATGCCGATATTGCGGATCAGGACGGTCAGGATCCCGCACCCGGCCCCGTAAATCAGCATCGGGATGGGGTTGACCGGTGACGAGGCATCCTCGGGTGCCAGGAAGAAGGCCCCGATCAAGGTATAGCCGGTCAGCAGGTGAAAGATCGGATCGGCATACATTGTCGGATCAGACATATTGAACAACAGGGCGGTTACCAGTACGCCGGCCAGAAAACTGCCGACTATTTCCCAGCGGATGAAACCGCGGAGAATGAGATAGAGTCCGCCGACAACCAATCCCAGGCCGAAGGTGGATCCCAGCCCGCTGGCCTGGCGGCCCAGGAGCAGGTCCATATAACCAAAGGATTCGATACCGGTGATGCCGAACGCTTTGTAAGCGCCCAGCGGGTAAAGCATGTTGTAGCCGAAATCGTAATGCACCAGGGCCGTATCGAAATCCAGCAGCGCCGTCCAGGCCACCGACATCATTGCCACGGCCATGACCGCCGGGTTGAAAGGGTTGGCGCCGATGCCGCCGTAAATTTGCTTCCCCATGACGACCGCGAGGAATGTACCGGTTAGGACAACCCACCAGGCGACCGTAGCCGGCAGCAGCATGGCCACCATCAGGCCGATCACGGCGGCGTTGCCGTCACCAATCGTGGGGGCTTGTTTCATGATGCGGTTGATCAGCCATTCCCACCCCATGGCGCTGCCCACTGCCAGACAGACTACGGCGATGGCCGGTGCGCCGTACTGCAGGATGCCAGCTATTACGGCCGGCATGGCAGCGACCAGGATGGCATAACTGCGTTCGGTCACATTGCTCCCGTTGTGCCAGAAGGGAGCATGGGAGACGATTAGTTTCTTCGAATTACTCATTAGCGGCCTCCGCAGATTCGAGTCGAGCTAGTTCATATTTTGCAAGTTTTATATACTGAAAAATCGGTATCTTGGCGGGGCACACGAAGGTGCACAGGCCACATTCCACGCAGGAGAGCAGGTCATACAGATCCGCGGCATCCTGGTATTGGCCGGCTTCCAGAAATCGCACCAGCATGTTGACCTGGATGCGAGCCGGACAAATGGGGATGCAATCTCCGCAATTGATGCAGGGGTAATCCGACATCAGCGGGATTTCCGCAGCACCCTGGACGACGATAGCATCGGTGTCCGGCATGATTGGGAATTCATCGGAATAAATGGCCGCTCCGGTCATTGGGCCGCCGGAAATAATTCGGTCTCCCTCTTCGAGAACGACGCCCATATTTGCAAATACAGCGTTCAACGGGGTTCCGATGGTGGCTTGGTACAGACGGATAGTACCGGTTTTATCGACGACGGTAATCGTTTTTTCAGTTGGAATGGCTTTTTGGGTAAAGGCCCGGCCGATGGAGGCGACGGCTTCGGCGCTGATGAAAAATACACCCAGATCCTCGCAGTCATCGCCGGCCGGAACTTCCATATCCAGAGAATCTTTCATGATCATCAAGGGCAGGGTGCCGGGGTATTCGTTATTGACCCCTACCGGTTCAGCGCCCAGATGACCGACATTCTGGACGACATCCTGGGTCAGACAGATCACGATGTCATCTATGCCGGTGGCTTTTTTCAGAATACCGATACCATGGTGGATATCGTCGGCCTGGTTCTTTACCTGGTATTGGCGCGTGGCTACCAGCAGGTCCGCATCGGACCCGTTTACCACAATTTTGTGGATCGGCTTCTCTGGATTTTGCAGTGCTTCCAGGCCTGGTTTCCCCGGTACGTTGGCCAGGTAGCCGGTGAGGGTATCCAGGGTCGGGGTGTCGCCGCAGGCAGCTGCCCAGGCGTCATCCGCCTGGTCGGCATCTTCGGCAGCAATGCAGATTTCAACATAGGTTTTTCCAAAATCGCCCGCCCGGGTGGAAACCCGGGTGACCTGCCCGGTCACTGGTGCGGTGGCATAGGTGTCCGCCTGTTCGAACAACACCAGTTTTTGACCGGATTTAACCACTTCGCCCGGTTGTACTAAGGGCGGCCCGGTGGGGACCCCTGGCTTTTCGATCAGGAGTTTTATCGTCCCGGGGACTGCAATGGTCTCGGGTGGACGATGGATATCACCGACCGTCAGGTTTTTTATTCTGGGCTTCGACCAACCTAAAAATGATCTTTTCAGCATAGTTTAGCCTTTTAAAAGTTTGCCGCTATTGGGTGAAAGGCGCAGCTCTTTGAAAGATTTTCCGCCTGGCTAAATCATATGGCAGGCGGCACATTCAACCGGTCCGGCTTCAAAATCTTTATGGCACGAGATGCATTGAGCGTGATAGGCGTCTGCCCTGTTCGTCATCTCCTCCAGATCGTAATCCTCGGGATCGTGACAGGCGTTGCACGTTTGGCTCACCCGTTCGGCTTCCTCGGGTTTGGCATGGCAGGCGCCGCAACTCCCGTGCTCTTCAATTTCGTCTTCACCTTCGCCGGGGTGATGGTGACAGTCATTGCAGTTTAAACCGTAGCCGGACGCACTCATGTGGGTGGTGTGGTCGAACATTACTTTGCCGGCTTTGGTTTGAAAGGCAATCCTGACGGGTTTGTCCGGGGGGGTGACGGGAAGTGCAGCAAAACAAAACAACCCTACGACCAACAGAATCAATGTTAGTCGGAGGGCCAGTTGCAACTCGCTTTTCGAAGTCATATGCAGTCCGATCCTTTCAATTCTTGTGGCGTTTGGAAAGAAGGATTTTTGATAAACCAACAGCACGACTAACATAATGAGCAGATGGTTTCAAGTTCTTTTTGCAGGCTGTGCGGGGGGTCGTAAAAGCCGGGAAATTGCCGAACTTATTAAGTTTAAAAGATTTTCAGGCAAGCATGGATGAACGATCGGTTCCGGCATGGGAACGCGGGTAAAATGTCCGATCGACAGGTCTAATTATATAAGGTAGCCCGGCTTGACAGCAAACCACCAGTGCACCGGTCACCTGTTCGGTCGACAGATCCACATGAGGTGGGCGAGCGGTCTAACAGACACCGCACAGGTGGCAGTTCTCCAGGGCACAGGCCGGCGTCGTTTTGGCTTCCCGGGCCCGGTGGTATTCGCTCACTAGAAATGCCCTTTTCAATCCGTGGTCGATAAACTCCCAGGGCAAGTGCTCCGACGTCTCCCTAGTCCGGGTGACATAGAAATCAGGGTCCTGATCCGTTTCCTTGAATGTTTGCGCCCAGTTGCCGCCTTTGGCATGCGCAGATTTGAGCAGGTCGGCGACCCGGCGATCACCACGGGCAAAGAGTGCCTGGATATAGGACCAGCGCAGATTCTCGGACTGCACGCGGACATTGGGGATTTTCTGGAGGGCTTTACGCAGGGTTTTGATTTTATTTTGCAGGGTCCGGCGGTCCTCCATGGGACACCATTGGAAGGGTGTGAAGGGTTTGGGAACAAAAGCATTGATACTGACGGTGATGGTGCCGATCTTTTTACGCGACCGGCTGGCTTCCAGAAAGCGGGCTTTGATTTTTTGGGTCAGCCTGATGATGGCTTCCACATCCGCGGCCGATTCCCAGGGCAGGCCCACCATAAAGTAAAGTTTGAGATTGGGGATGCCGCCGGTGACCAGGGCTGCGGTGGCCGTGAGGATTTCAGTTTCGTTCATACCTTTATTGATGACGCGGCGCATCCGTTCCGATCCCGCATCCGGTGCTATGGTGGCTGTCTTGACCCCGCTGCTGCGCAAGGTGTTGATCAGCTCAGCATCCAGGGCATCAGCTCGCAGGCTGCTGAACGATACTTGCAGGTTCTTTTCACCGGCCAAATGACACAGCTCATGCAGGCCGGGCAGGTCGGCGACGGCCGTGCCCACGAGCCCCACTTTGGATGTACGTTCGGCCGCTTCCGCCAAACACCCTTTCAAGGTTTCCAAGGATTGGAAACGTGGCGGACGATAGACAAAACCCGCACTGCAAAAACGGCAGCCGTGGGGGCACCCCCGGGCTACCTCTACCAGATAGGTGTCCTCAAAAGTGGTATCCGTTGCGATGATGCTGTTGAAGGCCGGCTCAGCAGCCAGGTCTGGAAACCGGGGTGGTTTAACGGTTGCAGAAATTCCCGGTAGAACCACCCGATCCAGCAGGGTACCGTCGGCCTTATAGGACGGGGTATAGAAGGCCGGTACATAGGCGCCGGGAACGTGATGAGCGATTTGCGTGAGGACTGCCGAACGGTCGGCCGCGGGATCAACCTTTTCCAGGAAAAGGGGCAGGTTGATTTCTGCCTCACCGAGCAGGAAGCAGTCGATGAAAGGGGCGATCGGTTCGGGATTTAAAAAGCAGGCGACCCCCCCTGCCACGACGAGGGGGTGGGGGGTTCCTCGTGCGCTGGATTCCAGGGGGAGCCCTGCTTTTTGCAGTACCGCCAGGATGGCCGGATAATCGTTTTCGAACGACAGGCTAAAGGCGACGATATCGAAGGTGCCGAGCGTTTTTCCCGATTCAACCGTGCGTATCTCCCGATCGGTCTTGCCATCTGCATCGGGGAGAAATGCGCGTTCACAGACGACCCGGTCAAACCGGTTGATCAGCCGGTAGACCGTGAGAAAACCCAGATTGGACATGCCGATGCGATACGTATTGGGATAGACCAGCGCAACCGTGATCCGGTTGTGGTGACTTTTGATCACCGCACCCGATTCGCCGTCGAGTCGATCCCGATTTTTGGCGGTTTTTCTGCCCATGTTGCATCTGTTGGCCATCAATGGTTGTCGCTAGTCGCATAGTAAGTACCCGCAGTGCGTCCACGCAAGTCCTAATCGGCCTTTTTGCGCAGAAATGTTGGAACGTCCAGGTCGTCGTTGTCGATCACGAGGCCTTTGTAACTACTCGTTCCACGGTAGGTCGCGCCCGAAGATTCGCCCACTGCTTCCTGTACCCGGATATAAGTTGGTTCTTCCAGGTCCACCGCGGCCTGCAGGTCAGCGCTGGTGATATCACGGACCACCCCCCGCAAGGGCTGTTTTCCCGCGGTCGGACCGCCGATACCAGTGGCGATCACCGTTACCCGCATTTCATCACCCAGCGTTTCATCGATGGCCTGGCCCCAGATGATTTCGGCGTCTTCACCGACCTCGTCATAGATTTTGTCGGATGCTTCCGTCATTTCCTCGAGGGTCAGGTCGCTGGATGAGGTGATGTTCATGAGGACGCCCTTGGCGCCGGCAATGGAGATGTCTTCCAGCAGCGGATGAGAAATGGCCCGTTCGGCCGCTTCCACAGCTCGGTTTTCACCGCTGGCAATACCGATTCCCATGATGGCCAAGCCGGCCTTGGACATGGTGGTTTTTACGTCCGCGAAATCCAGGTTGACCAATCCCGGGATCATAATGAGATCGGTTATTCCTTTGACCGAATGCAGCAAAATCTCATCCGCCTTCTTGAACATGTCCACCATGCGGGCGTTTTTGGAGGCCAGACCCCGCAGGCGATCATTGGGAATCGTGATCACCGTATCGGCTACTTCCTTCAAGGCAGCGATGCCCTCTTCAGCCTGCCGGGCGCGTTTGCGGCCTTCAAAAGAAAACGGTTTAGAAACTACGGCCACGGTCAAAGCCCCCAGGTCCTTGCAGGCTTGCGCGATGACCGGTGCCGCCCCGGTCCCGGTACCGCCGCCGAAGCCGGCGGTAATGAACACCATATGGCTGTCGTCCAGGGCGCTACGAATTTCATCCAGGTTTTCAACAGCGGCATCCCGGCCGACCTGCGGGTTAGCCCCGGCCCCCAGCCCTTCGGTGAGCAGTTCGCCGATCTGGATCTTCTCCGGGGCCTTTGAAATGTCGAGGGCCTGGGCATCGGTATTGGCCGCAATGAACCGGACGCCCTGGAGCTTGGAATCGATCATGTTGTTGACGGCGTTCCCGCCGGCACCGCCAACCCCGATAACCTTGATCTTTGCGGATTTCTCATTTTCTACATATGTAAACGTCATATCCCCACCCTCCTGTACTGTGCGGCCGCCTGAGGCCGCGGTTGTCGGATCTAAATCCGGTGAAAAAAGCTGTATTTGTTTAAGACTCATGATGTTGGCTTGGCGTTTATGTTTAAGGTCCCGAAACCTAATTCGCACATCGTAAAATGCTTGGCGTTGGATAACGCTTGCAAGCGCCTAAATTACATCTTTGAACCATCGTTTCATGCGGCTGATCAGCCGGTTGAAAATATTGGCATCCCGAATGCGAAACTTTTTTTCGGACTGATTCTTGGCGCCATATAAAACCAGCCCGACACCAGTGGCGTACATGGGATTGTTAACGACATCTACCAGACCATTGATTCCCCGGGGGGTGCCCAAGCGGGTCGGCAGGTTGAAAATCGATTCAGCCACTTCGGTAGCGTCCGCGAGTAGGGCGCTGCCGCCGGTCAGGACGATACCCGATGTCAACGCATTTTCCATGCCTTCACGGTAGATTTCACGCTTGATCAGGGTGAAGATTTCTTCCATGCGGGGTTCCAGAATTTCACCCAGGATCTGACGCGGCAGTTGCCGCGCTTCCCGCCCGCCCATACCCGGGACTTCGATGGTTTCTTCGCCACTGATCTTACCGGCAATGCAGGTGCCGTATTTCTTCTTTATTTTTTCCGCTTCGGCAATGGGGGCTCGCAGTCCGACCGCAATATCGTTGGTGATGTTGTTGCCCCCCAGGGCCAGCACAAAGGTGTGCTTGATGTTGTTGCCGGAAAAGACCGCCAGGTCACTGGTGCCGCCGCCCAGGTCTACCAGGGCCGTGCCCAGCTCGCGCTCTTCGGAAGTGAGGACCGCTTCACCCGAAGCCAGGGATTCAAGCACGATGTCGCAAACATCGAGCCCGCTGCGATTGCAGCACTTGACGATATTGTGCGCCGAGGTGACGGCACCGGTCACGATGTGAATTTTAGCCTCTAGGCGCACGCCGGCCATGCCCACCGGGTTTTGGATTCCGGTCTGGTCATCGACGATGAATTCCTGGGGCAGGACGTGGATGACCTCACGGTCCATAGGAATGGCCACCGCGCGGGCGGCGTCGATTACCCGTTCCACGTCATTGTCGGTGATTTCCGGCCCTTTGATTGCCACGATGCCCCGACTGTTGAAACCGGTGATATGGCCGCCCGCGATACCCGCATAGACCGAGGAAATTTCACATCCGGCCATCAGTTCGGCTTCTTCCACGGCTTTCTGGATGGATTCCACCGTGGATTCGATATTGACCACCACACCCTTGCGCAGGCCAATGGAGGGATGGGTCCCAATACCAATGATGTTGATATCGCTGCCGGATACTTCCCCGACAACCGCGCAGATTTTGGTGGTGCCAACATCCAGACCGACGATTATTTCTTCCTGTGGCTGCATCTTAAACCTCCTTGTTATTGCCAATGGGCGCATCCGGCACAACCGGACCGAGAATAATCCGGTCGGTGTTATTCAGGTCAACTGATTCAATACGGGTCAAGTCGGGTGACCGATCGGTATATTGACTGATCACATTGAGCATGTGGAGCTTTTCGGAATAGCGGTCATAACCGATTTTTATGGTGGCCGGCCGGCCGGCCAGGGTCAGGGTAAGGCCGGTTTCCCGATCAGCCTGGATCCGCTTCAGCCGTTTGCCGGGAATGACGGCGGCCGATCCGCGGCTCATGGCGATCAGGTCCACCACAGCAAGCATAAGGGCAGTATCGGGGTCGCGCGCCACCACCAAGTCCGCATAGACCAGACCGCTGACCACCGGTAGTTGTCCGGATTCACCCGGCTCCAGCTTTTTGAATACCCGGCCCCGGGCATCCATGAGAAAGCCGGGGCCGAGATCGATGACCGCCGCTGGTGTATGCTCACGGATTACGATCCCCAGTCCGTCAGGCAATTTTCGGTTGACGGCTGCATCGGCAATCCACCCATGGCTGATCAGCCGCTTGCGGACCTGCCCCAGGTTTACCGACAGGATGTTCTGCCCGGACGCGATGCCCGCCAGTTCCAAAACCTGCGTATCAGTCAGGCGGTGGTGGCCAGTAACATAGATCGTCTTGGTGTTAAAATGGTCCCACTGGGTAATCAGATCGTGGGTAAAGATAAATCCCAGCGCCAGCAGGGGAACGGCAATCACAACGGTTGTAGTTTTCAACGCCAGTGACAGCCTCTGCCGCGTACGCGCGCGTTTTGCGGCCTGTCGGGCCTTGGATTTGTTTTTACGCAATGATTTCTTCTTCTTTACCATTTTACCATTTCAGTTTTTGCCGGCGAGAACCTGTTCTCCGATTTTCCACACATCACCCGCACCGAGCGTCAAAAGAACGTCTTCCGGTTCAAGCAGCGTCTGCAGCCGTTTGACAGCCTCTTCAGGTCCGCTGACACAGTGGACATCTTTATGCCCATGGGCCTTGATACCTTCACAGAGCACCGTGGCATCAATGCCCGTTATTGGTTTTTCGCTGGCCGCATAAATGGGCATGACCAGCAGTACATCGGACTGATAAAAAGCCCGTGTAAACTCATCGAATAAGGCCTGGGTACGGGTATAGCGGTGCGGCTGAAAAACCACCACCTTGCGTCGGTCGGGCCAGCACTCTTTCAGGGCCTGCAATGTGGTTTTGATTTCGGTCGGGTGATGGCCGTAATCATCTATCACCGTAGCGCCCTTTATTTCGCCTTTGATCTCCAGGCGCCGCTGAACACCCTGGACGGTTTCCAGGGCCTTCTTAATGGTAGCGAAGCGGATTCCCAACTCCAGCCCGACCGCAATAGCTGCCATGGAATTGTAGATATTGTGAATGCCCGGCATGTTCAGGCAGATTTCACCCAGGTCCCGGCCATGATGGTACAGGTCGAAACAGCTTTGCAGCTCGTCGAAGCGGACATTCTTGGCCTGCAGGTCCGCCTGGCTGCTGAGCCCGTAAGTCGTGTACCGGTTCTTAATACGCGGTATAATATCCTGGACGGCCTCGTTGTCTAGGCAGAGCACCGCCAGCCCGTAAAACGGGATGCGGTGGATAAAATCCAAAAAGACGGACTTGATGTCTTCCAGGTCCTTGTAGAAATCCAGGTGCTCCTTGTCGATATTGGTAACGACCGCGATGGCCGGTGAGAATTTCAGGAAACTGCCGTCGCTTTCATCTGCCTCGGCCACGATAAAATCGCCCTGGCCCAGCACAGCGTTGACACCGATGCTTTTCAGTTTGCCGCCAATGACGACGGTTGGATCCAGCTCACCCTGGTCCAATATGGCCGCCACCAGGGAAGTGGTGGAGGTTTTACCGTGCGCACCGGCGATGGCGATTGAATACTTCAACCGCATCAACTCGGCCAGCATCTCCGCCCGCGGAATAACCGGGATGGCTTTTTCCAGGGCCAGCGCTACCTCCGGGTTGGCGGCCTCGATAGCCGAGGAGGTAACCACTACATCAACGTCCTTGAGGTTTGCCGCGGCGTGACCGTTATAGATCTTGCCACCCAGCTTTTCCAACCGGCGGGTGATATCCGATAATGCAATGTCCGATCCGGAAACACGGTAACCGAGATTCAGAAGCAGTTCGGCGATGCCGCTCATGCCGATGCCGCCAATGCCCACAAAATGGATATGATATTTCTTTTGATACATAGTTACCCCTTAGCGGGCGCCAGTAAATGATAAATATCATCGACGATCGTTGCGGCCGCTTGCGGTTTGCCCCGGGAAGCCGCCAGGGTGGCCATCCGCGCCAGTTCTTCCGGATTGACCCGAAAATGGTTTATCCATTTGGCCAGGACCGCGCCGCTTAACTCTTTTTCTTCTAGCATCAGGGCCGCCCCGTTGTCGGCCAGGGTCCGGGCGTTCAACACCTGATGGTTGTCCGCCGCATGGGGGAACGGTACGAAGAGAACCGCTTTGCCCATGGCGGTAATTTCTGCCACCGTGGTGGCCCCCGCCCGGCAGATGATCAGATCGGCCCGGTGATAGCGGGCAGCCATGTCGAAAAAGAACGGTTTTACTTCGCTGCGTATACCGGTCTTAGCGTAGGCCTGGGCAACCGTGTCCTGATCGGCGGTACCCGTCTGGTGGATAAACAGCAGTCCCTCCGGATCAGTCAGGTTTTCAAGCGCCGCGCACACCGCGGTATTGATGCCATGCGCACCCTGGCTGCCGCCTGCAATCAGGACGGTAAAGGACGTCTCCGCCCGGTGTTGCCGGTCCGGCGGGGCCAGAAACTCAGCCCGTACCGGGTTGCCCGTTATCAGCATTCGTTGGGGGCCTCCCGGTAGGCGGGTCTGCTCGAAAGAGAGATAAATCCGCCGGGCAATCCGGGCCAACAGTCGGTTGGTGATGCCCGGCGGCAGGTTCTGTTCGTGCAGCACCACCGGAATCCAGCGCAGCCAGGCGGCCAGTGCGACCGGACCTGAACTGTAACCACCCACACCCAGTACGACGTGGGGCTTAAACCGCCCCAGGATGCCCATCGCCTGAGCGATGCCTTTGGGGATGCAGCCCAGGGCCCATATTTTTTTAAACAGGCCCAACCCTTTGATACCGGACGCGGTAATTGCCATGTGCGTGAAACCGTTTTCAGATAGAATCTCTTTTTCGAATTTCCGGTCGGTCCCCACGAACAGCACCCGATTTTTGGGATGACGTCCCAGCCACTCCCGGGCAATCGCGATCCCCGGGAAAAGATGCCCCCCGGTACCACCACCGGCAATGGCCAGGCTCAGGTGACTGCCTCCCGGATCGGCTGGCTGCGTAGTATGATTTTTTGCGACCACCATCAATTCGATTTTCCTATGTTCATCAAGATGCCGATAGAGGCCATGCTCATCAGCAGGGAGCTGCCCCCGTAACTTAAAAACGGGAGGGTCAGCCCTTTGGTCGGTAACAGGCCCAGCGCCACGCCCATATTGATGCAGATTTGCAGGCCGATGGCTGTTGTAAGGCCGACGGCGATGTAGGCCCCGAATTCGTCCCGGGCATTGCGTGCGATGCTGATACCCCGGCACAGGATGATGGCATACAACAGCAGGATCACCATCACCCCGACCAGCCCCAACTCTTCTCCGATGACGGAAAAGATGAAATCCGTGTGCGGTTCGGGCAAGTAAAACAGCTTTTGCACCCCTTTTCCGATTCCGGTACCCCAGATGCCCCCGCTGCCGAAAGCCATCAAAGAGTGGACGGTTTGATAACCGGCATCGCTTGAATGCTGCCAGGGGTCCATGAAACTCATCAGCCTTCTTGTCCGGTAGGCGGCATTCACCATGAAAAGGTAAATAAACGGAAACAGGAACAGCAGGACCGACCCCAGGTGGATTAATCGCACGCCGCCCACGAACAGCATGATCCAGGTGATGGCCCCGAGAATTACAATAGCCCCGAAATCCGGCTGGATAATGATTAGGGCGGTGAAAATCCCCAAAACGATCAAATGCGGTAGAAAACCGATATAAAAATCACGGATCTCATCGATTTTGCGACTCATGGAATAGGCAATGTAAATGACGAGGGCCAGGCGGGCGAACTCTGACGGTTGAAAAGAAAAGCCGAAAACCCTGATCCAACGGGTCGCTCCGCCGACGTTTACTCCCAGGCCGGGAATGTGGACAATGCAGAGCAGCCCAAAGGCGACAAACAATATGGGGTACGCCAAGGGTTTGAGCAGGCGATAGGGAAAGTGCCGGCACATGACCAGGGCCACGATTCCCACCAGGGAGAAAACGGCCTGCTTTTTCAAGAAGTAAAAGTCCGAGCCGAATTTCTTCAGTGCCAGGGCTGAACTCGCGCTGTACACCATCACGATGCCGATACCCACCAGGAACAGGACCGGGAACAGCAAGCCCACGTCATAAGCCATGGGGTCCGGAGGCGGTATGTTGGTTTTTTTAGCGTTCTTCATTTGAGCGCGTTTACCTGTTTGCAAAAATCTTCGCCCCGTTGGGCGTAACTGTCATACATGTCGAAACTCGAACAGGCCGGGGACAGCAACACCACATCCCCGGGGTCGGCGGCGGCGGCGGCCAGGCGGACGGCCTGGGCCATATCGGTCGCGTTCTCCACCGGGGCGTACGCCCCCAGCTGGGCCGCAATAGCGGCAGCGGCTTCTCCCATGACCACCAGCCGTTTGACTGTTTTCTCCAGTTGCGGTTTGAGCATGGTATAATCACCGCCTTTGTCGCGGCCACCCATAATCAAAACCGTCGGCTGGTTGAGAGACTCCAGGGCGTGGGACACGGCTTCCACATTGGTACCCTTGGAATCATCCACGTAGAGAACCCCTTTTACGGTGGCCACTGTTTCCAGGCGATGGGCCAGGCCGTGAAACTGCCCAATCGCCTGCTGGATGCCGCCGGCCGTGCCGCCAACGGCCAGGGCGGCCAGGGCGGCGGCCGCTATGTTCTCACGATTGTGTGCGCCTGTAAGCAAAATACCCTGCAGACTCAGCACCAGAGGGGCACCGCCGGTGCGCAGAACCAACCGGTCGGTCAATATCTCCGCGCCCGGGTCGGGCATGCTGCCGTTGCGACCGGTGTGGAAAAAGGGCCACACCCTCGCCCGACAGGCGTCCGCCAGTTTTCTGATCTCTGGGTCCATCCGGTTGACGACCGCCGTGTCTGCTTGTGTCTGGTTTCTGAAGATGCGGCCTTTGGAGCGTACATACGCCTCAAAATCGTCATACCGGTCTAGATGATCGGCACTGATATTGAGCAGCACCGCCACGTTGGCACGAAAGGTAATGGCGGTGTCCAGTTGGAAGCTGCTCACTTCGAGGACCACCAAGTCGGCCCCGCCGCCTCCGGCCACATAGTCGATCAGGGGGTTGCCGATATTGCCGCCGACGAATACCCGCTTGCCGGAGTGTTCCAGCATGTCGCCCACCAGCGCGGTGGTGGTGGTCTTTCCGTTGGTCCCGGTAATGGCGACCACCGGTTCGCGGACAAAACGCGCCGCAAATTCAAGTTCTCCCAGGATCGGTACACCCGCCTGGCGGGCCAGTTCGAGTGGTGCAATGGTGTGCGGCACGCCCGGACTGACAACGATCAACTCCGCCTGCTTGAAAATGTCCCCGGGGTGCTCACCCAACACCAGGCGTATCCCCTGGTCTTGCAATCCGGGCAGAAAATCCGTCAGATTGTCGGCAACGTTCAAATCCGTCACGGTAACCCGCGCCTTCTGCCGGGCGGCGAACCGGGCAGCCGCCCGGCCGGATTTTCCCAGTCCCACCACCAGTATATTTTTTTGAACCAGTTCCAAGTGCCACTACCTGAGTTTAAGGGTGCTCATCGATAAAAGTGCCAGGGCAATCGCCACAATCCAGAATCTGACAATAACCTTGGGTTCCGGCCAGCCTTTGAGTTCAAAATGATGATGCAAAGGGGCCATCCTGAAAATGCGTCTGCCCCCGGTGATTTTAAAAAAGCCAACCTGGAAGATAACCGACAACGTTTCCACTACGAAAAGCCCGCCCACGAGCACCAGCAGAATTTCCTGTTTGGTGATGACGGCTACGGTGCCCAGGGCGCCACCCAGCGAAAGGGAGCCGACATCACCCATGAACACTTGGGCCGGGTAGGCGTTGAACCATAAAAAGCCGAGTCCAGCACCGGCCAGCGCTCCGCAGAACACGGTAATCTCGCCGCCCCCTGAGACGTAGTTGAGCTGCAAGTATTCCGCTATTTTAATGTGGCTGGTCACATAGGCGAAAACCATATAAGCGGTCGACGCGATCACCAGGGGGCCGATGGCCAGGCCGTCCAGTCCGTCGGTAAGATTGACGGCGTTGGAAGCCCCCACGATTACCAGGGCGGCAAAAAGCACATAGCCCCAGCCCAGATCCGGTGATACCCGCTTGAAAAAAGGAACGGTTACCTGGGTTGAGAATTCGGGGTGGGCCCACAACAGCGCCCCGGCCGTCAGGGCCAGGATCGTCTGCAGCATGAATTTACTGCGGGCACCCAGGCCTTTACTCTGCTTCTTGACCTGCATCAGGTAGTCATCGGTAAAACCGATAAGGGCATATCCCAATGTGATCAGCAGGGCGATCCAGACATAAAAATTGGTGATATCCGTCCACAAGATAGTTGATACGGTTACCGAGAAGACTATCAGGGTGCCCCCCATGGTGGGGGTGCCGGCCTTGTCCAAATGCGATTCGGGGCCGTCGTCCCGGACATACTGGCCAACCTGCATTGCTTGGAGCTTGCGGATGACCCAGGGCCCTAGCAGAAAGCAGATCAAGAACGCGGTCAGGCTGGCATAAATGGTCCGGAAAGTAATATACCGGAAAACATTGAAGGCCGAGATAACTTCGTGCAGTGGATATAGAAAGTGATAGACCATTCTTTTTCCTAAGTGCCCTCTGACGCGTTGTTTATATAGACCGGCTTCACGCGAGCAGGCCGGCGGCGACAGTCTCCATGTGCATCGCACGGGAGCCCTTGATGAGGACCCAGTCTCCCGGCTGCAAGTGTTGTTTCAGATCAGTGATGATTGTCGGGTGGTCACCGGTGACCAAAGCCCCTGCAGGCAGTCCGCCGGCCTCTGCACCGGCAGCCGTGGACGCCGCGTTTTCCCCGGCTAGGTAAAGCCGTGTCGGGTCGGCCGTGGCCGCTTTCTGGCCCAGTTCAAAATGCAATTGCGGAGCATGGCTGCCAAGCTCGGCCATGTTGCCCAATACCAAAAAGCGGCGCTGTCTGCCGGCGCGTTGCACCAGGGTGTCGATGGCGACCATCATGCTGCCGGGATTGGCATTATAGGTATCGTCGATAATGTGGACCCCGTCCCGGGTCTGTTTTACGACCAGTCGGCCGGACACCGGCGAGAAAGATTCCAACCCGGTTTTTATCTGCTCGCCGGAAAGGCCCAGGTACTGCCCGACGCCGGCGGCCGCCAGCGCGTTGGCCACCATGAAACGGCCGGCCACGTTCATGCAGATGGTCTGCTGGTCTCCGGCAAGGTTGAGGCCGAAAGTCAGCCCCTCTGCGCCGGCTGTTATGTCACCAGCGCTGGTATCGGCCTCCCGGGCAAAACTGAAATAGTCCACCGGGCAGGGACAGGTCCGGGCCAGCTCCCGGCAGCGCGGGTCATCACCGTTCAAGATGGCTCGGCCGTCGGCCGGAAGTGCTTCGAGCAGTTCACCCTTGGCTTTTTGGACACCTTCCAGGGATCCGAGAAACTCCAGGTGAGCCGGGCCGATATTCGTGATAACGCCTACCTGGGGGTCACAGAGCCCGGCCAGGTACCGAATTTCACCGGCGTGGTTCATTCCCAGTTCCAGCACGGCCCAGTCGTGGTCCGGCCGCAACCGCAGCAGGGTCAGCGGCAGGCCGATCTCGTTGTTGAAATTTCCGGCAGTCGTCAGCACATTGAATTTTTGAGCGAGCACGGCCGCCGTCATGTTGCGGGTCGAAGTTTTGCCGTTTGAACCGGTGATGGCTACTACCGGCACACCGGTGCGACGCAGATGATAGCGCCCCAGCCGGCCCAGGGCCAGGGTGGTATCGGGGACACTGATCCAGACTGCCTGAGGGTAACGTTCCCTTAGTTCCGTCAGTTCGGCCACGCGTTTGTCTGCGCAGATGATGCCCCTGACTCCCTTGTCGAGTACCTGGGCCGCAAATCCATGACCATCATGGTTTTCCCCGCGGATGGCGACAAAAACGGCATCGCCGGCAATGGTGCGCGAATCGATAGCGATATCCGTGAAAACCAGGTCCCGGCTGCCCGCAACAAGGGTACCACCGGTAGCGGCGAGAAGATCGGGGACGGACCAGCGCGTGCTCGGGCTGTCCGGGTCTACTTCAGATAACGCGGCGCTGGCTTCGGCGCGGTCATCGAAATCAAATTTTTCCGTTCCCCGAATCTGATAGGTCTCGTGTCCTTTGCCTGCGATGAGGACGATGTCCTCTGGCCGGGCCAGGCGGACGGCCAGTTTTATAGCGGTGCGGCGGTCCGGTTCTACAAGAAATCCGGTCTGGTCTGGATTGCGTTGCAGATCTGCGGCACTAAGCCGGGGATGGCCGGCTTGCAAGTCGCCGGTGAGTATCTCGGTGATGATGGTATCCGGATCTTCGGTGCGCGGATTGTCCGAAGTGACGATGGTAAGATCGGCCAGGCGCCCGGCTATGGCGCCCATGAGGGGCCGTTTGGTCCGGTCCCGGTCGCCGCCGCAGCCGAAGACACAGATGATCCTGGCACGGCGGAGCCTTACCAGCGCCTGCAGTACGTTTTCAAGGGCATCCGGTGTGTGGGCATAGTCCACGAAAATATACAGGCCCCGTTCGTTGGCGACTGGCTCCAGGCGGCCCGGGACAGCTGTCAGGGCTTCAAGCCCCTGTTTCATTATAACCGGCGAGAGGTTCAGATGCAGCCCGACGCCTACAGCGCTCATGACATTTTCGAGATTGTGCCGGCCCACCAGTGGCGACCGGATTTCGATTGGTCCAGCCGGGGTGGTCAGGGTGACTTCCAGTCCGGCGCCCGTCGCTGTGTAAGCGATAGGCCGGATAATGGCTTCGGGCTTATCACCGGTTGTTAGTATGGTTGCCGGAGAGCCGATCTTCTCCAGGGTTGCCACGAGGTCCGCCGCCATGCTGTCATTGCTGTTGATAATAGCAGTCGGCTTTTCGTCGATGGCCAGGTGTTCGGTGAACAGGCGCTTTTTGCAGGCCCAGTAGTGGGCCATATCGTGATGGTAGTCCAGGTGGTCGCGCGTCAGGTTGGTGAAGACGGCCACTGCAAAGCGGCAGCCATCCACGCGTTGCAGGTCCAGGGCGTGGGAGGAGACTTCCATGACCACGTGGGTGACGCCGGCCGCCCGCATTTCGCTTAGAATACGCTGCAGATCGCTGGATTCCGGGGTGGTCATGGGATTGTCATAGCGGCGGCCGGCATAACAGTATTCAATGGTGCCGATGACGCCGGTGGCCAGCCCGGCCCGGGTCAGGATGCTTTCAATGATATAAGCGGTGGTTGTCTTTCCATTTGTGCCAGTCAGTCCGATCAGGAACAGATCTTCGGCCGGATCACCGTAAAAACGGGCAGCCAGTCGGGCCAGGGCTGCACGGGTATCCGGGACGACGATAACCGGGACCGGTGCATAGACCGGGCGCTGTGACACGACCGCGGCGGCACCGCCGGCCACTGCCTGGTCAATGAAATCATGCCCGTCGGCTTTAAGGCCGGGCATGGCCACAAAAAGACCACCGGTCCGGACATCGCCGGTATGGTAGTGGATCGAAGCGATATCCGGATCGTCGCCGGCAGGCCCTGCATCCGGCGATATGTCAAGCGCGGTTGTCAATTGTGACAATCTCAACCCCTGGCCTCGCTTTCTCTTGAGACAATCATTTTGCGGTGACCGTTTTGCGGAGCGATGTTCAAATAGTCCAATGTGAACTCGGCAATTTTACGGAAGGCCGGCCCGGCGACCGTTCCACCGTAGTGATTTCTTTCCGGTTCGTCCACGACCACCAGAATCACCAGTTCCGGATGCCGGGATGGCACGAAACCGGTAAAGGAAGCAACGAACTTGCCATTGTCGTAGCTGCCGCTCTCGTCGGTTTTCTGAGCCGTTCCGGTTTTACCGCTGACTTCGTATTCATCCATGGCGGCCAGCGTTCCAGTGCCGCTTTCGACGACCGTACGCATCATTGCGGCCACGGTAGCCGCGGTACCGGTCGAGACAACCCGGCGAACCGGCCGCGGGCCGAAGGTCTCGATTGCCCGTCCCCGCGCATCGGTGATTCTCTCCACAATATAAGGCTGCATTAGGACGCCGCCATTGGCAATGGCGGCGGTGGCCGTGGCCAGCTGCAGGGCGGAGACGGAAACCCCCTGCCCGAAGGAGATAGCCCCGGCATCGATCTTGGACCAGCGCTTGTAGGGCGACAGGCGGCCGGTCGTTTCACCGGGGCAGCTGATGCCGGTCCGGGCCCCGAAGCCAAAATCCTTTAAGGTGCTATAAAGGCGCCCGGCACCGATCTTTTCACCCACTTTGACCGCACCGATGTTGCTGGAAAGACGGACAATGTCAGTGACGGTCAGCCACTCATGGGGTTTGGTGTCGTGAACGGTGTTGGCCCCGATTTTATAGGCGCCGTTTTCGCAGTACAGCGCGCTGCTGGCTCTGAACATACCGGACTCGATGGCTGCGGCGATGCTGAAAATTTTCATGGTCGAACCGGGTTCGAACCGGTCGGCCACGGTCCGGTTGCGCCAGTGCCAGCGGGTGGATTGGCTGTAATTGTTGGGGTTGAAGAGGGGGACATTGGCCATGGCCAGGAGGGCCCCGGTCTGGGGAACCATAACAATCCCCATGGCTGAACGGGCCTCGAACTTCTCGATGGTCTGCACCAATATCTTTTCGACGTTGTACTGGATGGTCCGGTCGATGGAGAGGTAAAGATTGTGGCCGCGAATACTGCGGCCGTTACCAGTGGGGTCGTCGAAGCGACGCCCCAGGGCATCCTTGAAGATCTTGTATTTGCCCAGGTCTCCTTTCAAACGGCGGTTGAACAGATATTCGACGCCCTCCAGGCCACGGCTGTCGATGCCGGCAAATCCGATAACCTGGGCCGCAACAGACCGGTGGGGGTAGACCCGGCTGTGTTCGGGGATAAAGTCAATCCCGGAAAGCTTTAGCTTCCGAACCGCCTGGGCTTCCTTCGGGGTTACATGGCGCTTAAGCCAGGCAAATGAGCGGTTCTTGCGGGTGAGTTTGGCTGCCAGTTTCTGGCGGTCCAGGTTTAGGGTGCCTGCCAGTGCGGCGGCCGTGGCCGCCCCATCCGATATCCGGGCCGGGTAAGCCGCAATTGAGGTTAGGTCGATACTGACGGCCAATTCACGACCCCGTGCGTCGAAGATGGTACCACGCTTGCCGACGGCCTTCAGCGACTTCTGGTACTGGCGCAGGGCCTTATCCGAAAGCCAGGTGCCGTGGACGATTTGAACGTGAACCGCCTTGGCCCCGATGCCGACCAGCAGTAATCCGAAGACGAGACCGATCAGGGTGGCCCGCACGCGGATTCTGTGATAGCTAGCGGCCTTCATTGAAACCTCAACGTCTGTTCAGGAGTTGGCATCATCAAGCCAAGGGCCAGGGCTTTGGCCTCTATCCGCTTGGGCGATTTCAGCCGTTCCAGCTCGATCTTCAGATCGCGCTGGGCGGTATGCAGTTGCCGATTTACCTTGGTTTCAGTTGTCAGCTCATACCCCGTGCGGGTAAACTGGACCCGGCACCAGGCAAAAAAAAACAATTCCCCAATCAGGACCCCCATCACCACGACCCATAAACCGATCACCAGCGAGTTTTTGACTGGTGTTCCATATTGCTTGGCAAGCTTTCGGTTCATAAGCAGTCCAACCGGGAGCATTTTCCGGTCACAATCGTTCGGCGGCCCTCAGCCGGGTGCTCCGTGCCATGGGGTTTTGGTTCACTTCTTCCTCAGACGGCCTGACAACTTTGCGCGTAAGTAGCCGCAGCAGTGGTTTTTTCCCGCAGGTACAGACCGGTAGCTTCGGTGGACAGGTACAGGGGGCCGCGTGTGCCCGGAGCTGTTGCTTTACAATCCGGTCTTCCAGCGAGTGAAACGACAGGATGCAGATCCGGCCGCCGGGGTTCAACATATCGGGAACTCCGGCCATAAACGACTCCAGGTGATCCAATTCCTGATTGACCGCGATCCGTAAAGCCATGAAGACGCGGGTGGCCGGATGAATCCGTCGTGATGCTTGCGCGGACGGTACTGCGGATGCAATGATCTCCGCCAGCTTGTCCGCTTTTTCAATCGGATTCTTGGCCCGGGCGGCCACAATCTTTTTCGCGATGGGGCCGGCCAAGCGTTCTTCGCCCAGGGTCAAAAATAGCTTTTTCAGGGCTTTTTCCGAGTGCGTGTTTATAATGTCATGAGCCGTGACCCGTGTGTTTGGGTTCATGCGCATATCCAGGGGTTCGTCTTTGCGAAAACTGAACCCCCGGCCGCTGCCTTCAATGTGGTGGAGGGATATGCCCAGATCCATCAGGATAGCGTCAACCCCGCTGATGCCAAGGTCCCGCAGGATGTCCGGCAGGCTGGAGAAATTTGCGTGGACCAGATGCCGGTAGATACCCCGGCTTGGCAACCTTTCTTCGGCGTTGCGGATGGCATTGGTATCCTGGTCAATGCCGATAAAGGTACCGCCTGGATTAATCCTGCGGCAAATGTCAACTGCATGGCCGGCTCCGCCCAGGGTGCAGTCCACCACACACTGCCCCTTACGACAGTCGAGATACCGGGCCACTTCGTCCGGCATTACGGATATGTGGTGATAAGACATGGAATTATAGCCCCAGTCTGGCTATTTCGTTGCGTACCTCCTCTGTTTGCATGTCGGCTTCCATGTCCATATTTTCCTGTTCCCAGTTCTGGCGGGACCAGATTTCAAAATGATCCAGAACCCCCACCATGACGATTTCCTTTTCGAGCTCGGCGTATTGCCTGAGCGTTGGTGGGATCAGGATGCGCTCCTGGCGGTCTCCGGGACATTCAAAGGCGCCGCCGACAAAGACACGCCGGAAGCGTCGCATACTGTCGCTTTTTTCGGCCAGGGAGAGGATGCGGGTTTCGATGTTGCGCCACTCATCCAGCGGGTAGGCAACGAGGCAGCTGTCCATGCGGGACACCATGACTGATCCGGAACCACCGGCTTTAATGGCATCCCTAAACCGGGTTGGGACGATGATGCGACCCTTGGCATCAATTGTATGGAAGCTGCTTCCCCGGAACATAATTCACCTTCTAACTCCACTTTAATCCACTATAATGGAGTAAAAGTACAAAATAGTATAAAAGTCAAGAAAAAAAGTTTGATTTGTTTAATGTTTTTCTTAATAATTTTGTTTAGTTAATTCAAATTTGGCTTTTTATACCACTGGTGGTGTAATGTGGGGTGATTAACCACTATAATGTGGGAAGAATAATTCCCGTTGACCATATGGTGCGTCTATATCAAGCTGAGCGGTGATATTTAGCGTTACTGGTGAAATTTCGCCACTCGCGTGGGTGGCTTTTAGCGCTTGCCCGGCGGCTTAAAGTGCTCAATACTTAAATAATTACAGATGTTTGTTTCTGTATGCGGGAATTAGATGCAACTGGCATACAACTTGCCGTATATAATAGTGGGTTGGAATCGGTCTCATCGGGCGAGTCACGTGGATGTGAGTGGGGGTGACACCGATGCAGACAAGCACTGCGATCAAAAGGCAAAATCTGGAACAGGGCTTGTATTTGCAGGAAATATGTACCCGGATAGACAAAGCCCGGAACCTGCGGGAAACCCTGGGGGCCATGATTCCGGAAATGGCTGCCTGCATGAATGCCGAACGGTTGAGTATTTTTTCCTACAACGGGCGGCAGCGTGAACTGATCACCCTGGTCAAAACCGGTGAAGATCTCTCGGAAATTCGCCTGCCCGTTTCCCCGAACAGTATAGTCGGTTATGCGGTCGGAAAACAGAAGACCCTGCGAGTGGCCGATGCTTATGACAATCTGGAACTGGCCGGTATCGACCCCGGGTTGAAATTCGACGGTCGTTGGGATGCCCGGTCGGGATACGCCACCCACCAGATCCTGGTAGTGCCCATTGCCTACAAATCCTTCACCCTGGGCGCTATCCAGGCCATCAACCGCAAAGACGGCCGTCCTTTTTCCAAGCACGAGGAACAGGCTGCCGCTACTCTGGCCCGCCATCTGGGAACAGCCCTTTACCATCAAAAACGCAACGCCCACGTCCGCATCGAAAAATTCGATTTTCTCCTCAAGCAGTTTCTGATCGGCCGCAAGGAGCTGCACAAGGCCATGATCAGTGCCCAGAAAAGAGAGGAGCCGGTCGAGGAGACCCTCCTGCGGCATTACGGCGTCTCCAAAGATGATCTGGGCAAATCCCTGTCCGCTTACTTCCGGGTCCCGTTTGTCTCATTCAAAGACGGCACCCCCGTGGATGTCGGTCTGTTTAAAAATCTGAAGACTTCCTTCCTGCGTAACAACACCTGGGTGCCGCTCAGCATCGAAAATGGGCGCATTATGGTGGCCATCGACGACCCCAACAGCCTTCAGCGGGTCGATGAGATCAAGTCGATCTTTTCAGATCAACAGGTCGGGTTCTGCGTAGCCTTGAAAAAAGAGATCCAGCGGTATATCGATTGCTGTGAAAAAGCCCTGAAAATGCGGTCCGCGGCTCTTGTGAAGCCCGCAAAACGGGCCGACGGCAAAAAAGGTGCTCACGGAGAAGGTGACGGTGATGAGCCGGACGTGAGCCGGGATATTCCGACCCTGGCCGAGATCACCGCATCCGAAGAAACCGCCGTGATCGAAGAGGTCCTTTTCCAGGAGGGCAGTGAAGCGGCCAAGCTGGTCAATGATATCATTGTGTCCGCCTGTGAACGGGGGACCTCGGACATTCACATCGAACCGCAGCCGGATAAAAAGGACACGCAGGTCCGCTTTCGGGTCGACGGGATGTGCAACGAGTATAAAACCATTCCCCATAAACACCAGCAGGCCGTCGTTTCACGACTGAAGATCATGGCCGATCTCGACATCGCCGAACGGCGCATTCCACAGGATGGGAAGATCAAGTTCAAAAAATTCGGGGGCCTCGATGTAGAACTCCGGGTCGCCACCGTTCCGACCCATGGGACCGGGGAGACAGTCGCCATCCGCATCCTGGCCAACAGTAAACCCATGCCGCTGGGAAATTTGGGGTTTTCCAAGCGCAACTATGAAAATTTTAAATCCTCGATCTCCAACCCTTACGGTATCGTCTTCGTCTGTGGCCCCACCGGTAGCGGTAAGACCACGACCCTGCACTCGGCCCTGGGGCATATCAACCAGCCCGAACGAAAAATCTGGACGGCCGAGGACCCCATCGAGATTACCCAGGCCGGCCTCAGCCAGGTCCAGGTGAAACCCAAAATCGGGTTTGATTTTGCCGCCGCACTGCGGGCTTTTTTACGGGCTGATCCGGATGTCATCATGGTGGGGGAGATGCGAGACAGCGAAACAGCCCAGATAGGCATCGAGGCCTCCTTGACCGGGCACCTGGTTTTTTCGACCCTGCACACCAACAGTGCCTCGGAAAGCATCACCCGCCTATTGAACATGGGCATGGAACCGTTTAGTTTTGCAGACGCGATCCTGTCCATCCTGGCCCAGCGCCTGGCGCCCACCCTCTGCGAGACCTGCAAGCAGACCTTTCACCCGACGCCGAAACAGTTCAAGCAAATGGTTGCGGAGTACGGGGGCGAACAGCTGTACAAAGCGCAGAAACTACCCCCCTATCGTGAAAATATGACGCTCTACCGGGCCAATGGCTGCGATGGCTGCAATTACACTGGATATCGCGGCCGCATGGGGCTACACGAACTGCTCATGGGCACGGATGCCATCAAGAAGTTGATTGAAACCCAAGCGCTGGTCGACGAAATTCGCATCCAGGCGATCAAGGATGGGATGACGACTCTCAAACAGGACGGGATTGATAAGGTGCTCCAGGGTAAGACGGATATGCAGCAGATACGTCGGGTGTGTATGGCATAGTTAGGTGTTTAGGTTGAAGGCTGAAGGTTGAAGATAGGGCGGTGAAGGTGGGAGATATAAGGCTGAGGGTTTAAGTTGGAAGGTAGAGAACCCTCGGTGAAGCGGGTGCCATACACCGAAAGTTATCCGCCGAAGGTGCAAATACGCCTATCGTTGCCAGAAACAGCGGCTGCTGGCAAGCAGCGCGACCCCCACCGAAAGTTCCAGAATCGCAAGCGGGATAAGCAGGGTATAGTCGCCTTGCGCCATTCTTGATAAGGTGATGCCCAGGGTTACCATCAGACCCAGAAAAATGAAGAACCGGACCTGGTAAAATTGCCAGATCTTAGGGTTGTCGAGGGCCTCGATCCGTTGCAGGTTCCGGGCGCACAATTTAACAAATAGATATTTTGATTTGACCAGCCCAATCCCGATGCCGCACAGGACCGCCAGCAGAACCCAGGGTGCTGCCGCCCCGCCTTCATTGGCGGCTACGAACAGCCCGGAACTCTTGAGAATGAGAACCACTACGCCGATATACCAGACAAGGGCAGCAAGGAATTTCAGGGTGTGAGATGAGGTGTTGAGCATGGCATTTCAAGGAATCAGTCGGACAATTTATATCTCTCTCATAATCGCTTACTCTGAAACAGCAGGGCAGAGCAACCGGAAAAAAGCGCCACAGTCCCGATGATGATGGCCAACCGGGTCCAGGGTTGTCCCATGGCGCGTCGCATGTCAATCAGTATGAACAGCGTCCGGACCCATTCGATCATTCCCAGCACCAGCACAGCCTGCATCAGACGGGCCACCCAGGCCTTGTGGTGAAACAGCAAAAATGGCAATAGGGCCGCAACCATAACCAGGATCATCATGCCCGATCTATAATAATGGGCGCCCAGGACCAGCAAGCTTAAGATAGCGGGAAGTAACAGGAGAAAATTCAATCGCAGGTGCCTTATAATGTCTTTTGGAAAATCATGTAAATTTAGAAACTATGTTTAGACATTAACCGGGGGTGTTATCCATCACGGCCAATCTTGCAGAATATCCACCGCTGTGCCGCTTCGCGATCACGAAATACCTCCGTGGAAACATCATAATCAGTATATTCAATTATAATCGGCATAGGCTTTGATCTGAGTCAATTCCGGTGAAAAAATCGATGCTTGAACTCACCTTAGGGTTTTTAATACGAATGCCCCTTTTTAGGACTACTCTAAGTTTGGAATTCCAAGCTGTGTCGCAATTATTTCATGGGTCAGTGATTTTTCTTACTAAATGCCCGTCATCCCGGCGAAAGCCGGGATCCAGTTCACGCTAAGAATACGCCACTGGATGCCGAATACGTCATCCCGGACTTGATCCGGGCCCGGCATGACGATAAAAACGCCCCGCCCCCTCAGCTAAATTCCCGGCTGGAGCTATTGATACGTTCTGGTTTCTAGCAACTCATAATGCATTGCTTCCTGGTCCCAGCGCTTCAATACGTTACGGGCTGCGTCGGGAACATAGCTCTTTTGGTAATCGGCACCCTGAAAATCAATCACATTCTGCAAGGACTCAAATGTCATGATAGTGACAAACTCCACCTCGGTTGCCAGTTCGATTCGCAATACTTCAATTTTCCGGTACCCGGGAATATTCTTTGCCTCGATGCCGGGCAGAACTATACTGTTTAGAATCTTTTGATAGCTGTCGGCATATTCTTTCGTGGTCCACCCGTGCCATACTCTCTTAATTGCCATGTTCACTTTCCTTTGAGTGCATAAATGTAGGCCTCTACAACCGTGCCGTCTGCGAATGTTGCAGACGTGACGACCCGTTCATAGCCATCGCCCTCGAACTCGTCCAGCCGGGCCCACTGCTCCGACAGTTCTACAGAGCTGAAGAGGAATCCGTGCACTTCGTCACCGGAGTGATCCAGGACAATACCGGGGTAACCTGCCGCAGCCCCCCAGCCTTCCGGGAGCAGAGTTCCCCTGACGGTAGCGGGTTCCCAGGTGCCGGGGATGTGAGCGAAAACATGCTCGTTCGGCCGGCCCGGTGCCAGTGTTCCGTAAACGAATAGCCGGTCTACCATGGTTCTCTCCAGGGCGTAAGCGCTAAGGTTGGGATGGGAGTGGGCGTAATTGCCTTGCTCCGTTGATTTGTTATTCGCTGAAGTCCCACCCACATCACTAAAACAGGATGGAATAAATGAGAAAGAGGAGCAGCCCAAGGATCAGGAGCACTACCGTATTGAACATGATGCGAATCGGATTAATGGTTCGGGTGCCTGAATGTTCTTCGCAACGAATAACAGATATTGGCTCGCTCGGGTGCGCCTGAACATAGCCGGGCCGCCCACATATGTCGCACGCGCCATGATATTTCTCGACGGACTCCTTTTTCTTTTCAGGTGATCTCGTTCCGGCATGTAGCTCTGACATCACGTTTGCTATAAGCCTGCCAACCAGGTTTTCCAGGGCCGCCTCCGGACCCTCATCTATCGCGTTTAGATATAGACTTATATCTTCACCCAGAGCAGCGCCATGGATAGGCGCTGGTTTTTCCTGGCCTTTTTGATCTGGATATTGAATCTCAGCAGCCCCTAATATCTCCAGAAGTCTGCTTTCCTCAGCAGATCCTTTTTCAAGGGGGATTCCATTAATCCTGAGTTCGGTTGTGCCGTTGGCCTTTGCGTCCAGAGACCAATCTAAATCAATCTGAACTTTGTTTCCGGCAGCGTCCAATCCAAGGAGGCTGATCGAGCCGCCGTCCATGGCCATGGCCCCGTTCAGGATGGTTAAGTTGTCTGGAATACGACCTTCCATGGCTGTTGTATCCTACCGGTTACTTTTTTAATCGGGGTATTTGTCAGAGCATAGTTGACCGCCAGCCCCCCAGTTTTCCTTTTTGACAATTTCAATAATAACATGGACAGATGCTAAATCACACCCTGTGATCCTGGCTGTTTCCCTGGACAAGACTTCAACTAATTCTCTCTTTTGGTTTGTGGTTCTGCCTTCCCACATTTCCACTTTCAGTACAGGCATTTTAACCCTCTCAATTTACTATGGCGATTGGTAACATTTAAAAACCAGTAAGGACGCACTAGCTTGGGCGGATAATCTGATCGCCCCATATTTTGACCTGATTAAAAGCGATTCAAGCAAACGCCCTAATATTGTTTAGCGGTGACCTAACTACTGAAGTATTTTGATAGAAAGAGAGCAAGCCCTGCGGCAAGAAAAGTGATGATAACACCACCCCCGGTGCCATGATAATCTGGGGTATAGCTGTTTTTGAGGATTTACTTCTTTATTGGTTTTCAGCGGATTTGTCCATCTTCTCAGTTTGATTTGAGTTCAATCGTATTCACCAACGGTAAAAATAACCAGCCTGGCTGTTTTTAGCCAGGCCTGAGTTGGTTTCTTTTTTAGCAATTCCTTTGTTTTCCGCCCTTCAAGAATAGTACAATCTGTCCTCCAATTAGAAACCAGAAAGCGCCATCCAACGCAAAAACAACGAGTATTGTAAGGCCATTTTCAGGAAGTTGGAGAAACTCAAACAGAAGCCCAAACGGTAGCCACGACAAGGAATTAATGACCATGACTGCAATGCGAATGAGCCCAATGATTCCCTGAGTTCCGTCAAGCGGCCCACCCAAAAATAAACCGAGCATGAATGTGCCAAAAACCACGATGATGTTGACGATAGAACCTGATCCAACTAATACGAATATGGAATTTTTCTTCACCCAACTCCAAATTCTATTTTACACTATTAACGGTTGAACTGTGCAGCGCAGCTTTTCGCGTCTGCACCAGTGATAGGTTAGACAGTGGACCTTGCCTCTTTCATCATAGCTTCAATAAATTTGATAAGTTCATTGTAGACTAATGATCTACCAGAGCTATCTACAGCCTCCTTTTCATCATTTTTCATTAAACTAAAGGAGCCGCATCTTCAATATTAAATATTTGATATCAACATTTAATATTTAAGATGCAACCCCACATTTTCTTCCGTGCCGAGGTCAAACCTCGTGCCTTTCACTTTTCAGAATATTTTTAGGGCTTTAATCTCGCGCAAGCTATCCACTATTTCCTGTTTGGTCCTCTCATCTTTGGCAAAAATCACCGTAGGAACAATAACTAAACTTTTCCCGGATTTTGGATGAGCTTGTGTTGAGAATACGTTCAAAGCGCCTGTGTTGAAACCGAAGATCTCTACATTTAAATCAATATTGAATTCAGATATATCCTTGTAAAGAAAAGGCATGAATGGTGAAAAATATTTATCGTCGCAGACTATAGTTAGAGGGATATCTTTTAAGTTCAATATTAGAAAGGTTCTATCCTCAATCACCCCTCCTTCCAGTGGGGTTGGTCCAACACGAAACCAGCGCAGTCCGCCTTGTAGCCATCCAAATCCTTGAAGATTGGAAATGATTTCTTTTTCACTGGTGATATCAGGATATTTTTCACGAAGATGCGGTTCTAACGCCTCAAACAGGTGCGGCTCGCTAAGTTCAAAGCTAGTGGCTTCGCCTCCAGATGCTCCTATTTGGAATCCTAGCATCCCAGCACCCAGAGATGTATCACTTGATTCACTAAAGCTGACGGGAACCCGATTCATTCCAGTAGCTGTCTTAAAATGTTCATACAAAGATTCCTTATTTAAATATATGAATTCCTCAGGTTCTCTTTGAAGACCTTTGTCTAACTTTTCATAAATTTGAGCAAGTAACTTCTCAGCTGTATTCATTTTATCTCTCATATTGAAATATCAATCATTTGGACGTCCCATTAAGCGGTCACGTGTCGATCTTGATAGTCCGAACATGCTGGAGAGTTCACCTTTATTTTTTGCTTTAATCATGTCCGCCATAGCCTCTTTAGTATGCTCATCTCTATATAGAATTACCGTGGGGACAAAAACAAGACTTCTACCTGTGCTAAAACGATCGTAATTGACCACACCTGAATTATAACCAAGGATTTCAACTTTTAAGTCATATTGATAGATGTCGGTGTCTGTGGAAAGGAAACGATAGAATGGAGAGAACCACTGCGTATCACAGAGAATCGTAACCATGTGACTTTTAACATCCAGACCATAATACTTCCTATATGTGATTCTTTCCTTTCTTACATATTGATTATTTTCAGTGTCCCATTCTTGGATACTACCCTTTGTTCTGGAAGTGATTCCATAAAACCCACCTTGCAGCCATCCAAATCCCTGCAGCGTGGAAATGACGTCTTCTTCACATTTTAATTCAGGATATTTTTCTCGGAGATGGGGTTCTAAAGCTTCGAACATGTGTGGCTCGCTAAGGTTGAAGCTTGTGGCCTCTCCTCCAGACGTTCCTATCTGAAACCCAAACATTTTAACCCCTGCAGACGCATCTATCGATTCGCTAAAACTAATAGGAACCCGATTCATTCCGGTAGTTGCCTTAAAATGCTCATGCAGTGCAGCTTGATTAATATATATAAATTCCTGTGGTTCTCTTTTGAGACCTGTTGTCAACTTTTTATAGATCGCTTCTAACGTCTTCTTAGGGTTGCTCATGGTTTTTCACCACAATCTATACTTTAAAAACTGAAAAATGTTATGATTAATAAATAAGCCTATAATGCTGTGCTTAACCGAGCCGGGCGTGATAAGTGACAGACTTCAAAAAAGTTAATATATTTAATAAAACAAACCCGTTAAAAAACGCACGCTTGTAGCCCGGTCTGAGTTCAAGCGCTTGTTAGCACTTTTGTCGATATATTTAGAATTCGTGTATTAAAAGCGATTCCTTGATCTATATAACTATACTATATTTTTCAAATATATTTGTATAACTAAGAACGAATCCATATGTTACTGTATTCTTATATATACTTTCTCTCTGCTATATGTTCTAAGCCAAATGAATCTTCGAATTTAAACTTAAACAAAAAACCAAAATTTATTTGCAATTTTTTCACGATATCCATTGAATAACTGTCTTAATTTATGACTTTTGTAGTGTAGAAGGGGCATAGTTTTTTTCATCCTAAATATTGCTAAACTATCTATGCATATTTATTCGCACCCAGTCCTCCAGCGTCGTGAGCGGTTCAGTAGCAACGTTTTTTGCATGCGCAATCTTTTGCTCCGCATCGGGCCCGAAGAAGGTATGGTCCTCCAGGTAGTTGAGCGAATCCCGAAGGTTCTTTGCTCCGGGAAACAAGCCGTCGAAAGTCTCATCAGGGACCTGGTTGAATACAAGCTTATGTCCCTGAGCATTAAAGATATCAACTACATCAGACCAACTGTAAATCCCCCCACATAAAGACATATGTTGGCCCTGACCAGCTTTGCCGGGACTGAGGAGTGCACCCAGGACAATTGTTCCAATTTGCTCGATATCGCCCATGTGCATCACTTTCAATTCAGGTTGCATCGGTAGATTCCAGGCCTTTGTTCCGTCCTCTTGTGGTTCCGGAGCCAGTTCTTTCAAGAAATTCTGGTAGTAAAACGGTGGCTCTACAAAACTATAGTACTCGAATCCCGCATTCGAAACGACGTCATCAACCTTCGCCTTGCCCGTCCAGAAAGGGATGTCAAATGCACCACCGGAAATCTGCTTTGTATCTGGAAGGGTCGACCAAACAAAGTGCTTAACACCCGCTCTCCTAGCTGCTTCCACGGTTGCCTTCCCCTGTGCAAATTCATCGACGGGATCCGACCACTCATCGATGGGAGTCTGTGCCCAATCTTCAATGGTGGCCTGAGCCCAATAATCCGTGACGAGGAAGACCCCATCAGAACCATTCACGGCTATATCCAGCGTTTCTGCTTTAGTCAAATCTGCGTAGACGATTTCATCAGCAATTCCTTGAGCCTTAGATGGGTTTCGTGTGATTGCACGCACCCGGAATCCGCCGTGATTACGAAGGAAACGAACAACGCTCCCACCCTGTCGACCAGTGCTACCAAATACTGTTATAAGAGGTTTTTTTGAGTTATTCATAAGATGGTTCCTTTTAATGTTGAGATTTGGTCCATTCTGTTATCCGGCATTTTTCACGAATCCATCCACTTTTGCTGTGTGGGTGAAATTAGGAGCGTCAAATTCGCCGCTACTTATTCAAAAGGCAACAACGTTTCTTATAGGAGATATTCTATTATATAACTCTTTAACAAAGTACCCATGCCTGATGAACATCAAAATACCTTTTAATATTTAGTGCTAACTTGTTATTATGTTTGAAGTTAACTTTTAGTGCAATTTAGTTATTTCCACTGATTTCCTATTCAGGTGAGCCTAAATGAGTATATCGCAAACAAACTTAATTTCAACTGGTTACCCCCAAACTGCAATTTTTGTCGAACAGGGAAAAGTAACTTTAACTGGGTTTTAAACAGTATATTTTACATGTGCAGTTTTGGTGCATTTTCGTTATTTCGGATAGCCTTTAGAAGATAGGCTGCCTAGAAGTCCCTTCCAAGCCAGCATGTTGCCGGATGTATCAGGTTCTAAAAAAGGTTAGTTTGTTAATATCATGAATCCTCTCCGCAGTTCTTTGCCGGTCGCATTGCTTGACAGCCTTCAGGGTGTGTGCTTATTTGATCTCGTTATAGAATTGCATGTAGTTCCAATACCCTATGATAGCTTCTTACAAGCCATTCGGGAGGTCGCATGAGCATCCGTCAATTTCGTTATTCTTCCGACAATCTGGGATACCTGGTGTATGGCGGAGAGACTGCCATGGCCATCGACGGCGGAGCCGTACATGCCATCCTGGACTATATCGAGAAACAGAACCTGGAATTGAAATACGTGACCAATACCCACCGGCACCCGGACCACACCGCCGGTACCGGTGACCTGGTAAAATTATCGGGGGCCGAATACCTCTCCCGGGAGATGCTACTTGCGGCTGGTCAAATTGTTCTGGATGATCTTAAGGTGGATGTGATCGACACCCCGGGGCACACGGACGATTCGATTTCCTTCAGTGTGGCCGAGAGCCTGATTACCGGTGACACGCTTTTTAACGGCACGGTGGGCAACTGCTTCAGCGACGACCTCAAATCCTTCTATGAGTCCGTTAAAAAGCTCCTGGCCTTCCCGCCAACCACAAAGGTTTATGCCGGGCATGACTATGTAAAGTATTCGATGGCGTTCGCCAAGATCGTGGAGCCGGAGAATGACCGGATCGATGCCTTCCTGCAAGCGTATGATCACGCCCTCGTTGTTTCCACTCTGGCGGACGAGTTGGAAGTGAACCCCTATGTCCGCTTCAATGCAGAGCCCATCATCGCTCTGTTGAAAAAACGGGGTTTCCCCGTGGAAAGGGAATATGAGCGGTGGCTGGGGGTCATGTCCCTGGAGTAAATGTCCGGGACTGCCCACAATCTTCTCGATAGACGCAAAGAGTCCAAAACTTATTTCCCCACGCACTCATTCCGGGGATGTCAATAAACAGTGTGCGTGGGCAACTTCGCAGAGAGGACAAACGGGGATCATTCCGGCGGGGTCTCTCCTATCAGGGTCTTTTTGACACCAATGCCCAGTTCCTGCATGGTAAAGGGCTTGCGGATGAACTCGCCGGCTCCCAGGGCCTGGGCTTGGCGGACCCGTTCGGTGATTGAGAACCCGCTAAAGATGACGGCTTTCTGCTGCGGGTGTTTGGCAAGAATCCGTTGGTAAGTTTCCAGGCCGTCGATGCCCGGGGTCATGATCATATCCAGCAGGATTAGATCGACCGAATTGCTTTCTATGTAGGCCTCGGCCGCTTCGCCGCTCTCCGCTTTGGTAACAGCATAGCCCAGTTCGGTCAGCATGCCGGCCGCAATTTCCAATTGTTCCGGCATATCGTCTACCACAAGGATGGTCTCTCCACTGCCTTTCAAATGATCGAGCGATACTATTGAGGGCTTCTCCTCGGGTTGTCTTGCTGTTATGGGTAAATAGAGCCAGAAGGTGGTGCCTTCACCGAGGCTGCTTTTTACATCTATGTAGCCCCGATGATCTTTTACCGTTCCCCAGACGACCGCCATACCCAGTCCCGTGCCGCTGCGCCCCATCTCCTTTTTCGTGTAAAACGGTTCGAAAATGTGGGCGATGTCCTTGTCGGAAATCCCCATTCCGGTATCGGCCACGGTCACTTCCACGTATTTACCGGGAACGATTTCGGTATAGCCGTCCACCGGACTGTTCAGCGGTCGTACCCGGGTCGTGATGGTGAGCTCACCGCCTGAGGGCATGGCTTCCGCCGCATTGGAGACCAGGTTCATCACGGTCTTGGAAAGGTGGACATGTGACCCCAGGATATGGGGCAGATCGGTCATGAGATTCGTCTTTACCTTGACCGTCGGGTGAAAGCTCTGCAGCTTTTGAAACTCAGGGCTGTCAAGATAGGTCAAAATTGTTTCGTTCAAGGATACCACGTCCGATACAGATACCCCCCGTCGGGCCAGGGTCAACAGGTCCTGGACAATCGTGGCTGCCTTTTCTCCTGATTTCTTGATCGTTTGCAGAGGCTTGGCCAGATCGTTTTCGGGACCGAGTTTGAAAAGCAGCAACTCGGGATAACTGATGATGCCGGAAAGGACGTTGTTCAAATCGTGCGCCACGCCGCCGGCCAACGTGCCGATCGCCTCCAGTTTCTGGGCCTGCTGCAGCTTTTCGGTGGTTCGGGTCAACTCGGCGGTGCGTTTTCCCACCAGCCGCTCCAGGTGATCGCGGTAGTTTCTCAGTTCCTTCTCGATGGCAAAGCGCTCGGTTACGTCAGTGATCATTAAGATATGAGTGTTCTCGCCGATGACCGGCAGGCGTTTTAACAGCACCCGTTTGGCTCCGACCCACAGGGGATTTTTTGTCCCGATTTCAGTCGCGGAGATGATTTCAGAAGCCATCAGATCACAGACTCGTTCGAAAGCCTCACCGTCAAACAGGGTTTCCGGCGCAACCGACAGCAGCTGGTCCTGGCGGAGGCCGAAAAGCGCGCAGGCCGGCTGATTGACATAGACTATTTTGCCGGAGGAAATCTCAAGCATTCCTTCGGTGATGCTGTCAATTACGGTTTTGAGATGATCACTGCGGGAAAGCAGCTCGCGGGTCATCTGCCGGGGATAGACGGTATCCAGCCCCACGACCGGTTTGGCCTTGGTATCAAGTTGGTCCGTATCGTGTTGGTTGATGACGTCCAGGATGTGCTGGGCCATTTCGTTGAAAGGGCCTTTGGCGATGAACGCGTCGGCCGATATGTCCACAGACTCGAAGTTTATCTCTATCGCAGCGGCCGACATGAGCACCAGGTAGCAGTTATCGAACGCTCCTTTGCTGCGGACAATTTCGCAGAGCTTGTCGCCCTCGATATTGGGCATAATCAGGTCGGTGAAAATGATATCCGGGTGGAAATCATCCAAAATACCGATAGCCAGCAATCCGTCCTCAGCGGTAGCCACTTCGTGGCCTTCTTTCTCGAGGAGTTTTTTCATCCAGTTGAGGATGATGCGGTTGTTGTCAATGACCAGGATCTTTTTTTTCATTGCGGTTAGCCTTACCAAGTGTGAGACAGGCATCACGAATGAGCATCGAATATCATATCAAGAGATTTAGCCCGTGTGAGCCAGCACCGTAATCTTACGGCCCATTTGTATCTGTATTGAGCATTTCGAGTGTAGCTAAAATTTCCGCGACTTTCTAAGTACTTTTTTAAGGCGCTTTACGATTATTATGAGCACTCAGGCTGATTGGGCAACCCTGCCTGTGATTTAATTGACAAGCCGCCGAGGCTCTTGTATCATTTTCCAAATTTTTTCAAAGAGGTGCTTGATGCGCAGAAAAGATAAGGAAATCAATGATAAAGCCCGGATCGAACAGATCATTCAGGATGCACAGATTTGCCGCCTCGCCCTGGCAGAGAGCGGCCAGCCTTACGTTGTCCCCCTCAATTTTGGCTACCGGGATGATACCGTCTATTTTCATTCCGCGACCCAGGGCCGGAAGATCGATATGCTCAAGGCCAATCCCAAGGTCTGCCTGGAATTTACAACTGATCTGGAACTGGTTCGGGCTGAAAAAAGCTGTGACTGGGGCCAGCGTTTCAATTGCGTCATCGCCTTTGGCGAGGCCCGCTTGATTGAAGACAATGACGCGAAAAGAGAGGCCCTCGACGTTATCATGGCCCACTATGGCGGCGAGGGGGGCGACTATTCGGACGGGAAGCTGAAAATCACGGCCGTTATCGCTGTAAAAATCAACATGATGACCGGCAAAGGCTTGGGATGAGTATGCATGACCTGAATCACACCGGTGACGGGGCCGAGTCCAAATCTACCGGCAGCTTTGATGGTGAACTGGTAGAATCCATAAGAATCCAGGCCAGAAAGCTTTTTCTCGAGGCGGCGGGAAGCCACGACTGGGACCACACGCGGCGGGTAGCCGCTCTATGCGACAGTATCGGTCGGGTTGAAAAAGCCGATTTGACAGTTCTGCGCATGGCCGCCTATATGCACGACATCGGCCGCTGCCATCAGGATCGCTCCTCAGGAGCCCAGTGCCACGCCAAGGAGGGCGCCCGCTTGGCCGCTGCCATCCTGGCGGATGTCCCGCTTCCCGACCCTGAAAAAAGGAACATCATCCACTGCATTCGTTCACATCGTTTTCGCGAGAACCATGCCCCGGAGACACTTGAGGCCAAGGTCCTTTTCGATGCCGACAAGCTCGATGCCATCGGGGCCGTGGGCGTGGCCCGCGCTTACCTGTTTGCCGGTGAGGTCGGCGCCCGCCTGCACAACCCCGATATTGATGTCACCGCAGCCCCGGCTTACTCGGAAAATGACACCGGGTACCGGGAATACCTGGTAAAACTGCGCCACATCCATAGCCGCATGCTGACCAAGGAAGGCCGGAGGCTGGCCGTTGAGCGCCATGCTTTCATGGAAGGTTTCTTCGATCGGTTTCTTGGTGAGATTGAGGGGCAGGTTTAGGTTGGGATATCGTAGCATTACGCAATTTCCTGCACACTGTGGGTTTTCCGGTTTTGACAAGTTTATGCGTATCCAATACAATGAGCACATTTCGCTAGAGGCTATTTCAAAAAATGTCTTTTGGCCCAATCTGCTGCCTTCGCTGAAGCTATGGTTGATAAACTCTGCCGGGAGCCTTGCCTGTCGGGCAAAGCTCGTAGAGCGAAGACGGAACCGCGACCAAAATCCTATTTTGAGATAGCCTCTAATTAAAATTCCACATTAAACCGAAATGGGAAAATGTGTATAGTGCTTTGGGTAGAATTAATAATCATTAAGACTGAGGAGGTCGCATGAAAGCCACGATTACCAAGCAATGCATGGGCGATCGCAATTGCAACAACCTGTGTCCGGAAGTGTTTGAGTATGACGAAGACCAGCTGCTGTCCATCGTCAAGTTTGATGAAATTCCTGAGCAGTACCAAGATCTGGTGCGCCAGGCTGCGGCCGAGTGCGGTGCGGACGCTATCGAAATCGAAGAGTAGCGGTCAATTTAACTGGGCATTCGGCCCACACCGGGAGTCAATTCATTAAGGGCAAAGCGGCGTAACAGACATGCGCGGTTTTGCCAGTCTATGCAAAAGGGGATTTGATTATGGGAAAGTTCCGCGACAGCCAGACGGCTAAAAATTTGATGTTGTCATTTGCCGGTGAATCCCAGGCCCGCAACCGGTATTCGTATTTCGCCCGGCGGGCCTGGGACGAAGGGTTTGTGCAGATCGGCGACATTTTCGAAGAGACCGCCAACCAGGAGTGTGAACACGCCCTGCGGTTTTTCAAGTTTTTCAACGGTGGGGAGCTGGAGATCACGGGGAGCTTCCCATCCGGGGTCATCAAAGACACCCACGCTAATTTGATTGCGGCCGCGGATGGGGAACGCTTCGAGCACACTGAACTCTACCCAGGGTTTGCTCAGGTGGCTGTTGACGAAGGCTTCGACCGGGCGGCGGAGACCTGGGAAGCCATCATGGTGTCGGAGAAGCAGCATGAAAAACGCTACCGCGAGCTGGCCGGGAATCTGGCTGCGGACCGCGTTTTTGCGCGGGACACGGAAGTGGTTTGGCGCTGCCGCAACTGCGGTTATCTGCACACCGGCACGGAGGCTCCCGAAAAATGTCCGGCCTGCGTGATGGGGCAGGGATTCTTCGAACTGCTGGGCGAGAACTGGTAGCCATTTTTATTAGAAGCTGTCCTAAGAACGAATTTTGGTTCAAGGTCAAGGCGGACGCGATTTTTTAATTCGAGGAATACTGATAGTATTTCGAGGATTAAAGAATTGCGCCCAACGCAGAGATTGAGCCAAAAGACTTTCTTAGGACAGTTTCTATTCGGATTTGATGTTTTTCAATCGCCGTATCGCGCCGGCTATGCCGGCGGGCAGTTCGTCGTCGAAGGAAACGTGGATGGAGTAGTCGTTTTTCAGGTGATAGTTTACACAGATCACCGTGCCTTGCTGAAACGTCTTGAGGGGCGCAGCCCGGGTGGGGATGAGAAATTTCATACCCAGGCGCCGGCCCAGCAGCATGCGCGCGGTCTCCCGTTTGGACGTGATGATGAAAAAACTTAATCCGCCTTCCGAAATATCAGAAAAATCGCCCTTGAAGGGTTTGCCCATGGGTTGCCGCTTTTTGTTCAGCAACTGGACCAGGATTTTACCCTTCACGCTGAAGCGTTCCTGTTTGCGGCGTTCCATGCCCTTTTCTTTGATAATATCTTTGGCTTTCTCCAGCGTCAGACAATAATCTTCGAGTTTCGATTTAAGGGCGGGAAAATCCTTTTCCCATTCGTCGAGCACATCCCGGGAAAGGACATTCATTTTAGCCGTGGACAGGGCAATTAAGGAGGTCGAACACATGCTGATCGTAAAGAAGGTGGCGTGCCCGGCCAGGTCGCCTTTTTCCAGGGTCTTCAGCAGGGTTTCCTGTTCGTCGTCCTGGTAGACCAGTTTGAGGCTCCCCTCGGTAATGAAATAGAGATCACGGTTTTCCCGGCCCTGTGCAAATACAGTCTGATCGGCTTCATAGGTTACCGCTTCCAGGGCGTGATAGAGCGCATTGGCCTCCTCGCTGGAGAGCCGTTCGTACAAATCCGGCCAGACATCCAGGTGGTCCTGGTCGATGGACTCGGCCTTTTCCTGTTCGATGATTTCACCGGCCTTGACGATTTCCGTCAGCGCCATGGCATCCACGTCGTAGAGCCGGTCCCGCAGGGCTTCGGCCTTCTTGAAGTTTTTCCGTTTAGCGTTGGCCACTATCAATTCAAAGATCAACTTGACGGCGGCTTCGGTCTCGCCGGCGGTCACATGTTTCTCTATCAAAGCCTCGCGTTCATCCACCCCGCTATCGGCTGCAACAGCTTCCGCCGCGGGTTGGGGGGCCTCTGCCGGGGGTGCCGGGGCCGGCTCAGCCGGGGGCGCGGTTTTAGGTTTGGGCGCCGGTGCCGGTTTTCGAGAGGCGTCTTTTTCGATGAGGATCAAAGCCTTCTGGGCTGCCTCCTGGACCGTCGGGGTGAATATCTTTTTCAAAGGGCCTTCGCCTTGAACGATTTTCTCCAGTTCCGGCTTGGCCCGGGCATCCCCAATTCTGCCCAGGGCAACGCACGTTTTTTCAAACAGCTGCGCCCGGGTGCGCGCATCGGCCGATGGCCTGGAGCCCAGTATTTCAACGAGCGGGGCCACGGCATCTTCGAATTTAAGGGCTCCCAGCATGGCCACGAGACTGACCTTCTCCTTATCGGAGGCATTCTTTAGGGCGTTGAGTAGAAGCGGACCGCGCCGGTCGCCCCCGATATTATACACGCTGTTCAGGGCTTCGCGCTGGATCCGCAGATCTTTGTGTCCCAGCAGCGGCTCTAAAATCGCCACTTCATCCGGGCCACCGATTTTCCCCAGCAGGGCCGCCAGGTTGCGCAGGTAGTACCAGGGGCCGCCCTGTTCAATATGCGCGCAAATGGTCCCGGCGGCGGGTCGGCCGATCTCTGTAATGACACGTACCAGGCGCACCCGGTCCGACATCTCTTCACTGCTGTGCAGGGTATCGAGCAGACGATCCAGGGCGGCAATGCCCAGGAGGGCTTGGGTTTGAATGGCCGATTCCCGTTGATTTTCTTCCAGCTGGGCAAACTTGTTCAGAAAAAGGTCCCAGGTCTCATCGTTACCGACGGCTTCCAGGATCTGCAGGGCGTGCTGTTGCATGGATTCAGCGCCGGCCTGCTGACCGGCGGCTTTGGCGCTGAAGACACCCAAAACGACATTGAGCTGATCGAAACGGCGGGTTTTGATCAGGCGCAGGGACTGCTGGGTAATTTCCTGGCAGGTCTCTTCGTATTCCGGGGTTAGCGTTGATTGAACCTTCACCCACTGGAGTTGATTCCCCATGGTTTTGGCAGCCAGGGCCGCCTGTTTGTCTTCAGGGAGTTTCTGGCTGATGCTTTTAATGGTCTGGTATATCTGCGACCGGGATTCGGGGGCGGCCTCCGCCAGGCCGGCGGTAAGGCGTATGGCTATGGTTTCGGCGGTTTCCAGCTTTCCTTTTTCGATCAGCTGGGTGGCCGTTGATGGCAGACTGGTCAAAAAATCCGAATCGTCTAGCGGGGCCGCTTTCCCTTGGACCAAATCTTTGAGCCCGGCCTTGAACTGCACCAGCTTTTGTCTTTGATCAGCCGGTTTCGCCTGGGCGCGCGTTTGCAGGTTGGCGCTAAGTTGCTGGCCTTTTTCGGAGATGAGCAGGTTCTGATATGCCAGCGAGGCTGTGCGGTCTCCGGTTGTCGCGAGGTCCTTGAGCTTTAGGACGATCCTTTCAAACTGGTCGTCCGGCATCCGTTCGAGGATCTGGCCGAACAAGGTTTTGCCCAGCTGCCCCGCGTAATCTTCGGCCAGGATCGGAATGAGCGTCTCATCGTCCTGGGCTACAACAGTGGCGGCCACCTCCTGGGAAACCGCGGTCCGGCCTGTCTTGTCGGTAAGCGACTCGAAGGTATCTACCAGATGCTGTAGAGTGCCGGCCATGGCGGAGCCGCCGGCCCCGTCGCCTTTGCCGTGTAGTTTTTTGATGCCGGTCGAAAAAACGTTGGCAACCCAGGCCGGATCCTGGGCCAATTCCTTCAACTGCTCCATCTCCGTGTCGGAGGCCGCCTGACCGCTGGCAATAAACTTGCCGATTTCATCACCGGCGATACCCATGTCGGCCATGAGGGTCTGATCCCCGTCCACGGCCATGTAGACCTTCTCATCCAGGACGATATGCGGCAGGTTGCTGTCGGCCAAGGCCGCCTGGAGACCACCTTCGGCATTTACGTCTTCCGCTTTGCGGCTCAAAGTTTGAAAAAGGACCTCGAGTTCCTCGGTTGCGACGCCCTTTTTAATCGCCAGGCTTTTAACACCGAAATCCAGGAGGGTGGCAATAAAGGCGACAACCTGTGGTTTCTGCTGTTCTTTTTCAGTCAGCGGCGTTCCAAAGACGAGCAGGTTTTTTTCAGATTCAGATACGGCCAGTTCATCCTCGGATTCGAAAATGGCCTCCAGGAACGTCAGCACCCGTTCAATCGACTTCTGGACCATGGCACTGGCCGGCGGATAGAGCCGGATATTCTTGATGGCGGCATTCAGAGCTACCAGGGCTTCCTGAGCTTTTACATGCAGATCTTGATTGGTCATAGCATTCGCTCAACACCTTGGGGTTGGCAGTTGCGGTCCCGGGCTATGCATAGCCGGGGAGGTCGATAGGCGCCAGTAAAACTACCGAAAGATAGTAAATTTTCAAAATGATGTCAAATAAATATGGCTTCCTGGCAACCTTAGGGAATTCCTTAAGGGCAGCACAGAACGATGCCATTTTTTTAGCGAAGATACCTGAAAAATGGATTTCGATCCAAGGTGCGGCTGGCGCGAATATTAACGCGTAGGAATAAAGCGCGTATTTCGTGAAGTTCATCTGAGCGCCCAACTCAAAGATTGGACCAAATGGTGTTTATCAGGTGGCTTCTACCATCTTGACGGAAGGGCTGTGTCTGGTTTAAGAAGAGAACGAGCAAATGGTGCCCGTCCAATCTGCACCCGATCCTGAGATAAAAGCCCGTAACCAAAAATCGTGCAACTGAAAGGAGGAAGTTTACCGGAGTGGTCTTTCCGGTAAATACATTATGAGTATAAACGTTGTGAATCGAACCGACGATCTGGTTAAGCTGCAGCATGTACTGGTAAGTGTTTCCGACAAGAGTGGCCTGGAGGCGTTCATCCCCGGCCTGCTCGACATAAGTCCCCAGGTTCGCTTTTTTTCCACGGGCGGTACTTTTGGGCGGATCAAGGAAATCCTGGGCGGGGAGGCGGATAAGCATTTGACCCAGGTTTCGGAGTACACCGGTCAACCGGAAACCCAGGGAGGACTGGTTAAAACCCTGGATTTCAAAATTTACCTGGGACTGCTGACGGAAACCTACAACGATTCCCACCAGGCCGACCTGCAGAGAACGGCTGCGGTTCCCATCGACATGGTGGTGGTGAACCTGTACCCTTTCAAAGAAACCATTGCTCAGGCGGGGGTCACCCCGGAGCAGGCCCGCGGCAATATTGATATCGGCGGACCCTGCATGATCCGGGCCGCGGCCAAGAACCTGCTCAGAGTCGCCTCGGTCACCAATCCGGCCGATTACGACACTATTCTGGCCCAGCTTCGTGAGAACGAAGGCTGCACTTCCCTGGTCCTACGTTATCGTCTGGCCCGGCAGGCTTTCGATCATACGGCCTCCTATGACCGCGCGATCGCAGACTATCTGGCGAAGACCGCCTTCGAAGATGTAAAACCCTGTTACCAGACACAATCCTAAAGGAGAACACCATGGCCGAAGATCTGAAAAAAATGTACCGCACCATCATGGATGATCATTTCCCGCCGGAAATGGAGGTCAGCTTTGTGGATAACGGCAAGCGCCAGACATTGTTCTATGAAAAGGTCACCTGGACGATTGACGGTGTTGAGAAGGGGCTGCGCTACGGCGAGAACCCGGGGCAGGAAGCCGCCCTGTACAAGATGGTGAACGGCAATCTGGTATTAGGCGAGGTGGAAACCATTCAGCCGGGGCAGTTCCTGGCCTCGGATATCGAGTTGCTGCAATCCGGCAAGCACCCCGGTAAAACCAACCTGACCGATGCGGACAATTCCTTGAACATTCTGCGCTATCTCACCGACCGGCCGGCGGTGGTCATCGTCAAGCACAACAACCCATGCGGGGTGGCCCGCAGCGATTCGCTGGAAGACGCATACCTCAAGGCCAACATGGCCGATCGGGTTGCGGCCTTCGGCGGTTGCATCGCCATGAACCGCGCCTGTGATAAAGCCACGGCCGAAGCGGTCAGTAACCAGTATTCGGAAGTGGTGGTGGCACCGGATTTTGAAGAAGGGGTAATGGATATTCTCGGCCGCAAGAAAAATCTACGCGTCGTCAAGATCGGCAATATCAACCGACTGGAATCCTTTGTAGGGCAGCGCTGCGTCGAGTTTAAAAGCCTGATCGACGGCGGGGTTATTACCCAGTGGTCATTTGTCCCGCAGGCCCGCTCCCAAGACGACCTGAAACTGGCCGAATGCGAATACCAGGGTACGACCTACCGTATAACCAACGAACCCACCGCAGAGCAGTATGACGACATGCTCTTCGGCTGGTATGTGGAAGCCGGCGTTACATCCAACTCCGTGATTTATGTCAAGAACCAGGTGACCGTCGGCATCGGTACCGGTGAACAGGACCGGGTCGGTGTGGCCGAGATTGCCCGCGACAAGGCCTATCGCAAACTGGCGGATCGCTATTGCTTCGAGGCCTACCAGACGCCTTACAATGACCTCACGGATGCGGATAAAAAAGCGGAGATTGATGCGCGGGTGGCGGCGGAAAAAGGCGGCCTGATCGGCGCCGCGATGGTCAGCGATGCTTTCTTCCCTTTTCGCGACGGCGTGGATGTCGGCCTCAACGAAGGCATTGGCGCGGTCATCCAGCCCGGCGGGAGTGCCAACGACTACCAATCCATCGAAGCCTGCAACGATGTCGGGGTAACCATGGTATATACCGGCCAGCGCAGTTTCAAGCACTGACGATTTCGTAAACCCGGGTACAGCGGTACTATGCATTCCGTTTCAAGTAGTTGGGCGGGTGCCTTTTAGGCTTAATTTTCTTCAGGGACTGTTTTCGAATTAGGAAACAGTCCCTGAAATGCATTGTTCGAAACGGGCATCTTATCGAATTGATTGAACTTTAGGAACGACATGCTGTCGCGCCAAGCCTTCCCGGCGGGATTTTCGTTGCGCGGTGGATACAGCTGCCACGACTGCGCAGTAGTTCTAAGCAATGATACGGGCAAAGTCCTTGGCTTTATCAAAACTCGGTTCAATGATTGCGCGCATTTTCTTTCGGGATATGTTGTAAGCGGCCTCTGCTTTGGCAATCATTTCTCCCACGCCCCCCTCTTCATCACATTCCCTTAACGTGGCAACCAGCCTGACCGGTCCTGACGTTTCATGCTCGTGGTCAACCTTCGGGTTGTGATGGTTCTTTATGGCCAAGGCGATGTTTTCCGGAAATTCCCATTCTGCGCAGATCCAGGAGGCAACCTCGGCGTGATCCCATTCAAATGCCTCCCGTTCTAACTGGGCGAGATCGCCGCCTTCAAGATGCCATTTTCTAAAAATTGGGTCGTAATCGTCCCCTCGGTTGCACGCCAGAAACGGCAGGGCCATATCCTGAAGAAAAGCCGCAGTAAAACATTCAGATTCTTTCGCCGGACAGAGGATTCGGGCAAGTTCGCTGGCCACCATTGCCCTTTTTGCTGATGACAACCAGAATTCTGCCGGGTCATGCCATTGGCAGACCTGCTTTGGAATGCCCTTGGCAACCCCGACCCCCAGAACTAAAGATTCCAGTTGGGACAAGCCCACCAGGGCAATGGCTTGGGTTAAGTTTTCAATTCTGCTTTTTGGTGAAAAAGCCGCAGAATTTGCAATGCTTAAAAGGCGTGCGGAAAGCCCTGGATCGAAGGAAAGGGACTGGGCGATATCTGCCGCCGACGACAATGGGTTCCTGATTTTTTGTAATATTTGCAATATCAAAGCGGGAAACGAAGGCAGCTGATAGCCTTTTAGCACCTTTATCAAATTTGCTTTTGGGTCAACCCTATTTTTAAAGAATGTAAACATTGGCAGCCTGTTTTTGCTACTCCGCCCGCCGGGCCATTTTATTCCCTAATATACTTAAAAGTCCCCCAAGGCCCATATAACCTGTAATCGCCTGCAATGTCACAAAAACCTGAGCCGCTATGGATGCGGGTACGGCATCCCCGTATCCAAGGGTAGTCAATGTAACAAAGCTGAAATATATGGAAGAAAAGGGCGTCACATGTTCACCGTAATCTATGTCTACCTGCGAATAGATGGCCGCAAAAATCAAAGTGATACACACCAGCCAGACAAACCATCGCAGTAGACTGCGGCCACAGTCGGAAGAGGCCCACCAGAGCAGATACACGGCTCTATGAAAACGGGAAATGCGCTGGAATTCATATAGATAATTTTCATCGGCGATATACCGCCTGACAAGATAAGCTCCCCTTAAGTCCAGTCTTCTGATATCCGCGCCAATCCAGTTTGCTTTCTTGAAATTTTTTATGCCTATCAATCGGCAGCCCTGCATGTCGGCCAATTCGAAATTTGTCCCCTGCACATTGCTATGCTTTAAATCACTCTCCGAAAGTTTTGAACGGGTGAGGATCGCCCAGGACAAATTTGCCTCTGAAAGCCTTGCATTCTCTAAATTGGAAGCCCTCAGATCGGTATGGTCAAGTTTTGACCGGCTTAAGGTGGCCTCCGTCAAGTCGGCATTGATTATACTTGCATGTGAAAGATCTGCACCACCAAACCCGCAGCGTTTGGCACTGCATTCATTCAAACTTGCATGGCTCAGATCAGAGCCGAGAAACTCGCACTCATCCAGGGTGGCATGTTCCAGGCTCGCTCTGTGCAGCTTTGAATAGCTTAATATCGTTCCCGACAAATCTGACCTGTTCAGGTTGGCAAAAGCCAGATCATATCCTGACAGATCTAGACCGGAAAGGTCTTCATGAGATAATGGAATGCCTCTTAAATCAAGCTGTGAAGGTCGCCGCGTATTCTGCTTTTTACATTCAGTTTTTAGCCGTTTGATCATGCGCAGCAAAGCAGTGCCATCTCCACCAGAAACTTTATTGTTCCACCTGGATCTTAATGAGACCACCTCTTCCTTGGTCAAACTGTGCCCTTGCCCTTCCATATTATCCAGTATATCTTTCTTGGGTGTGCATTCTCTATATCCTCAACCGGAAAGTCCCAGAGAATCCTCCAACTTGATTTCCAACATGGCCAGGGGGACTTCGGCTAGGCCCAGTTGATCGGCTTCCGGGGTGGCTGCCAGGACAATATCCGGATCTTCAACAAGGCCGATACCCAGTTTGTGGCAGGCCTGGTTGACCAGCCTGACGATCATCAACAGGTAGTCATTGTGATCAAATTCCGGCAGGTGGTGGTCCCGGGCGATGGTGCAGTAAATATTCGGGAGGTTCCAATTCTTCAGCAGGATATGGCCGTGCTGGGTGTGAAAATTCAACATGATCTCCGCCAGCAGCGATTCGTCGGAGTGAATGGCCACCTTCTCTTCCCGCTGGATGGTATCAATGACGGAAAACAGCAGGAGTTTGCCGACATCGTGGAGCAGCCCGGCCGTAAAAGCTTCGCGAGCCAGGTGTTTGAACCCGAATTCGCGGGCGGCCCACTGGGCTCCGATGGCGCAGCCGACCGCATGGCGCCACAATTTTTGCATCATGGCTTTTATGCGCGGATCCTTGGCGGTATAGTGGCGTTGCTGGGTTGCCAGCAGAACGATATTTGAGATTTCAGCAGTACCCAGCCGCACAATGGCGGCCTTGACCGTGGGCACCTTGGTCAGCCCTTTATAGAAGGCTGAATTTGCCGTTTTCAGTACCTGGCTGGTAAGCGCCTGGTCGCCGGCGATGAGTCTTTCGATCCGGTTGACGTCCGGCTCCGGTTTGGCCACCTCCTGTTGGATTTGAAATCCGGTCTTATCAAATACCGGCAAAACGGTCCGGTCGTCATTCAGCTTCTCTTCAATCAATTCAATGAGCGAGCGGTTCGGGTTCATATTCTATTTTCCCAGCAGATGGTTTATTTCAGCCAGTGGACGCGGTTTCTGCAGACGGGGTAGGCAGCGGATCGATTCCTCGATCGTGGTAACACCCTCCGCCGCTTTGGAGATACCGTCTTCAAAAAGTGTCACCAACCCGGTCGATTCGATACTGACCTGGCGTATCTGATGGCTGGTTTTCCTTTCCAGGATGGCATCGCGAACCGGTTCATTGAGCACGAGCATTTCAAAAACGGCGATACGACCCCGATACCCGGTGTTGTCGCATTGCGGACAGCCGCGGCCGACTTTAAAATCAGCCCCCTCGAGATCCTTGGGTGCGTAGCCCATCACCAGATACTCCTTGGGGGTCGGTTGGTAGATCGAGGCACAGTCCGGACAGACTTTGCGCATGAGCCTTTGGGCAACCACGCACACCACCGTAGAAGATATCAAAAAAGCATCAATGTCCATGTTGAGCAGCCGGACCAGGCCGCCGATGCTGTCTTCCGTATGGAAGGTCGTCAGCACCTTATGCCCGGTCAGGGCAGCTTGGACGGCCACGCCGGCGGAGTATTCGTCGCGGATCTCACCGATCACGATAACATCGGGGTCCTGGCGCACGATATGCCGGAGGGTTTCATCGAAGGTCATGTTGATTTTGGGATTGATGCTGCACTGCGCAATCCCGTCAATGACGTATTCCACCGGCTCTTCGGCGGTAATGATACTCGTTTCCGGATTGTTCAGATAATTGATGCAGCTGTAAATCGTCGTGGTTTTACCCGAACCGGTCGGCCCAGTCACGATGACAACCCCGCTGGGGCAGTCCAGGGCGTCGCTTCGAAACCGGTCGAGCATCCGCGGCGACATGCCCACATCCTCGACCTGAAGTAGTTCGTTCTTGCGATTCAACAACCGCAGAACGATTTTCTCTCCGTGGACCGTAACGAATATGGAGACCCGCAGGTCCATTTCATGACCGTTGTATTCAAAAAAGATACGACCGCCCTGGTGGCGGCGCTTTTCGGTGATGTCGGCTTCGCACATCACCTTGATACGGCTGGTCAGGCCCGGAATGATTTCGCGGGTGTAGTCTTTGTGCAAAAGGAGCACGCCATCTCTACGAAACCGGACCCGCAGGCGATCGGCCATGGGTTCTATGTGAATGTCGCTGACGCTCGCTGCATTTATGGCAGCCAGGATTATTTCATTGACCACCTTGACCGCCGACTCACTCTGGTAGCTGTAGACCTTATTGTCCTGTTCGGGTTTTATTTTTTTGATCGCCCGGTGGATGGAGCGCTTGGTTGCAATGGCGGTGTTGATATAGGGCCCGAACAGCCTGCGGGCCTCGTCGATATCGTTGTGGTCCAAGGGATCGGCAAAGGCCACCAGGATTTCATCTTCTTCGACGCGGATGGGAATGAAATTGTGGTCTTTGTAGGATTGCACCATCCCCTTGGAAAACAGGATGCGGTCGATGTGTATGAACTCGGGCTCAATGTATAGGTAGCCCATTTGAAGTGAAAGAACTTCAATAAGCTTCTGTTCTTCAAGGAAATTGTGTTCAACCAGGACTTCCCCCAGTTTTTTACGGGGGGTTTCTTCTTTCTGAATGGAGAGGGCGACTTGCAAATCATCAGCGGTGATCAGACCCAGCTCGATTAACAGGTCACCTATGCGGATCGTGCGCAGGTTCGAGCGGATAATACTGCGGATCTGGTCATCCGTGACCAGCTTGAGTTCCTTGATGACGTCCAGGATCGGCTTGGGGCTGGCCAATTTGGACTGGATCCTGGCGGCATAGACCAGTTGATCTTCTCCCAGCAGGCCTTGTTCCACCAGCAGGGCGGCTATTTCGCCGTGCTTGCGACTGGCCGTAGGGGCCGATGGCGGTGCAGGTTCGGATACGCTTGCTTCTGTTTCGATGTTCGGGGTGGTCATATTACAGCTGCCTTCCGGTTAAGTTCAGGTAATTACACCCGACAAGCCTCACCTGAAAACCTTATCGGCATTTTTAACCGAACATTAAGCCTTCTGAAGAATTTTTTTAAAAATTATTAACGCTTGGTCAATATCTTGGGCCGTAATATGGTAATGAGTGACTGCTCTAAGCAGGTCGGGCCCTAAGGCGAGGGCCTTTACCCCCTCTTCGCTGAGGGCGACAGACAGGGATTCTGCATTTAATTTCGGGTGGTTAACCTTGAAGAACACGATGTTGGTATGCACACCGGAAGGGTCCAGCTCGATGCCGGGCAATTCCGCCAGGCCGAGCGCCAGTTTGTGTGCATTGACATGGTCGGTGGGCAGGTTGTGTACATTTTCTTCCAGGGCCACGAGCCCGGCTGCGGCCAGAATGCCGGCCTGGCGCATGCCGCCGCCCACGACCTTGCGGTTGCGCCGGGCCCGATCGATAAACTCACGACGGCCACAGACCAGGGAGCCGACCGGAGCCCCCAGGCCTTTGCTCAGGCAGAAACTGACCGAATCGGCATGGCGCAGCAGGGCGGGCGGCTCGACATCCAAGGCTGCTGCGGCATTGAAGATACGGGCGCCGTCCACATGAATTTTCAGGTCGTGTTGGTTGGCGAGCGCTTTAACCTGATCCATATAGTCCGTGGGCAGCGGGGTCCCCAGGCAACGATTGTGCGTATTTTCCAACGCGATGACCCGGGTGATCGGAAAGTGGACATTGTCGGCCCGAATGGCCGCTTCCACAGCGGCCAAATCCAGGGTGCCGTCCGGCAAGTTGGGGACCGTGTGTGGATGGATCCCGCCCAGGGCCGCGCAGCCGCCTTGTTCGTAATAGAAAATATGGGCCTGATCGCCCAGGATGACCTCGTCTCCACGATTGCAGTGCGTCAACAGGCTGACCAGGTTGGCCATGGTGCCGCTGGATACGAAAAGAGCGGCCTCCTGGCCGGTCGTTTCCGCGGCCATCGTTTCCAGGCGGTTGACGGTCGGATCTTCGCCGAAGACATCGTCACCCACATCCGCGTTGGCCATGGCCTGGCGCATGGCTTTCGAGGGTTGGGTCAGGGTGTCGGATCTGAGGTCTATGGTGTGCATGGGGACTCCTTGATGTTGAACCACAATACGTTTATTAAGATGGGTTCTTTCTGATTTGATGGGATCTACGTATCTTATCGTTGCTGCTAAGTAAACAGGGATCTCCGGGTCTTGTGTACCTGGCTGACGAATTTGTTTTTTTTTGTGTTGAGCATGTAAACCGGAGCAGTATACGGCATGCAGGCTATTCGACATCGTCCGGGAATTCATGTATGTTGGCCCAACCAAGAACTTCTCCGCAGGCAACACGACAGGAGTCGCCATGCTGTCCGCATTTAAGGTTGTCAAAATTGGCACCATCATCAATCGCGAAAAGGAATGCCGCCTTGAAGTAGACCCGCCCTACCAGGATGCCTTTTTGGGATTGGAGCAGTTTTCCCACATCGATGTGTTTTATTGGCTGGATGCCAATGACAATGATGCGGGCCGGGCTGTATTGCGGGTCCATCCCCAGGGTGATCGCGCCAATCCGCTGACCGGTGTTTTTGCCACCCGTTCGCCGCTCAGGCCCAACCCCTTAGCAGTTACCCGCTGCCGTATACTCGCTATCGAGGGCCGCGACATCACCATCGATGCAATTGATGCCCGTGACGGCAGTCCGCTTATCGACATCAAAGCCTACATTCCACATAGCGATGATGACGAAGGCGTCCGTATTCCGGAATGGGTGGAGGGGAAGTAAGGGGCCCAGGGTCCGAGGGTCCCAGGGGCCAAGGGGGCAAGGGAAAAAGCCAAAAGCTAAAGGCGTCTTAATTTTTGACCCTTGAACCCTCGGACCCTCGACCCCTATTGCACCACAAAATCGGTTACGGCCAGGGAAACCGAAGCATTGTTTCCAGTATAATCGCTTCCAATCTAATTGGTTATTAAAGCATGCTCTCCGAACTAAAGGGACAACTGGAACGGATTACCTACGCCAACACCGAAAACGGCTATACGGTGGCCCGGATTAAAGCGCTGGAAGGTGGGGCGGTGGTGACCGTGGTCGGTAACTTCATTGCGCCCACACCGGGAGAGATGCTGGCCTTGCGCGGTGAATGGACCAACCATCCCAAGTACGGGGACCAGTTCCGAGTCGTGGAAAGCCGCACCCTTGTCCCGGCCACAACAGAGGGCATTCGCAAGTATCTCGGGTCAGGGTTGATCAAAGGGATCGGCAAAAGCACGGCGGCCCGGATTGTGGATCGTTTCGGCGAAAAAACCCTCGATATCATCGAGCACGATATCGAGAAACTCACCCGGATAAAGGGTATCGGCCCCCTGACCGTGGCAAAAATCAAAGCCGCCTGGATAGAACAGCGCCAGATCCGGGATGTCATGATTTTCTTGCAGGGACATGGTGTCGGCCCTGGGTTTGCCGCCCGGATATTCGCCCGCTACGGCGCTGATGCCATTGCCGTTGTACAAAACAATCCCTATCGCCTGGCCACCGATATCAAGGGCATTGGATTCAAGATCGCCGACAAGATTGCCGGGCAGACCGGTATTCCCCGGGACGACCCCCGCCGGGCCACCGCCGGGTTGTTATATCTGCTCGACCGTCTGGCCGACGAGGGTCATGTCTGTTACCCCCGGGTTCAATTGATCGAACGGGCCGGTGAGTTGCTCGGCGTTGCGCCGGAAGTGCCGGAGACCGCTCTGCAGACTCAAGTAGCCTCTGGACGGCTCGTCCTGGAAGATGCTGACGCACAGCCTGTTTTCCTGAATCGATTGTACCGCAGTGAAATCCAGACCACCCAATACCTGGGGGCTCTGCTGGCCACTGCGGCGGTCAGCAGGGTGCGGGATCCGGACAAAGCCATTGCGTGGGTGCAGGGTCGGTTGGCCTTGCGGCTGGCTCCCCGACAGATCGAAGCGGTCCGCTGCGCCCTGGGCAGCAAGGCCATGATCATTACCGGCGGCCCGGGCACCGGTAAAACAACTATCATCAACGCGGTCTTGCGCATCCATACCCGTCTGAACAGCCAAGCCTTGCTGGCCGCGCCTACCGGGCGGGCTGCCAAGCGTATGCAGGAAGCCACTGGGTTCCCGGCCATGACGATTCACCGCCTGCTGGAGTTTAGCTTCAAGGCCGGTGGCTTTCAGAAAAACCAAGACAATCCGCTCGATTGTGATCTGTTGGTCATTGATGAAGCCTCCATGTTGGATACGGTCTTGATCCGGTATCTGCTCGCGGCCGTCCCGGCCCAGGCCGCCGTCATTCTGGTAGGTGATATCAATCAGTTGCCATCGGTAGGGCCGGGCAATGTGCTCACCGATTTGATAGACTCCGGCGCTTTGCCGGTCGTTGTTCTTGACGAGATCTTCCGGCAAGCCCGATCGAGTCGGATTGTCGTCAATGCTCACAGAGTCAACCAGGGCCTTTTGCCCGAGGCCAACACTGCCGATAGCGATTCCGATTTTTACTTCATCGAAAAGGGCGATCCCCAGCAAGCCCTGCAGACCATCATCGAACTGGTCTCCCGGAGAATTCCCGGTCATTTCGATGTTGATCCTTACAACGACATCCAGGTCCTAACGCCCATGCACAAAGGTCTTGCCGGGGCCGAAAATCTAAATAGGGAACTCCAGCGGCATCTTAACCCGGGCGCCGAGGGGGTATCCCGGGGAGAACAGCAATACTGCGTCAATGACAAAGTGATGCAGATCCGCAATAATTACGACAAGGACGTTTTCAACGGCGACATCGGTATCATTCGCCGTATCGACCCGGCGGCCGATAGTTTGACAATTGCTTTCGACGAACGCGCAGTCGTTTACGGTTTCAACGAACTGGATGAGATCGTTTTGGCCTACGCGGTATCGGTCCACAAATCCCAGGGCTCCGAGTATCCAGTGGTGGTCATGCCGGTCCTGACGCAGCATTACATTCTGTTGCAGCGCAACTTGATTTATACGGCCATCACCCGCGCCCGGAAACTCGCGGTCCTGGTGGGGACTCGCAAGGCCCTGGCGATCGGCATTCAGAACAACCGCATAGAAAACCGGTACAGCCGGCTGCGGCAACGCCTGGCCGCTTTGAAAAGCGATTAACCATTCAGAAGCTGTCTCAAAAAAAGGATTTTGGTTCAAGGTCAAGGCGGGCGGTACATTCGAACCGGAGGAATACTTGTAGTATTTCGAGGCTTTGGTCCGCCCTACAATTAGCAGTATTCCTTACGGAGGCGATCACTCGCCAATTTAGCGCCCTACGCCGAGATTGGGCCAAAAGACTTTTTTGAGATAGCTTCCAGTGATTTTCGTTCAGTTTATATCCTGTAATTGATTGATTTAATCTGCCTTTTTCACACCCGGGATTCTTTACAAACCCCGTGGTATACGTTACCTTACCTTATATTTTTCAATCCAAGTAAAGGAAGGGTCACATGGTAAGCTACTGGGCCGATGGATATTTAGAAAAATTGTGTGAAGGCGAAAAAGCGATCCGGCATATCAGACCCGGACAGCGGGTATTCATAGGCTCGTCGTGCGGGGAGCCCCAGCACCTGGTCAGTATCCTGGCCAGCAATGCCCTGAAATTTACAGATATCGAGGTGACTCGCCTGATGAGCCTGGAATCGACCCCCCTTTCCATGATAGCCAACAAAGAGGGGATGCAGAGCTTTGATATCCGCTCCTTCTATCTAGGGTCTGCCAAACCCAGGGATATTGCCGCCAAAATGCGGTTTCTGACCCCGATCAACGTGTCGGCTGTCCCCCGCCTGTTCAAACAGCGGCACCTGCCGATTCACGTGGCCCTTATCCAGGTCAGCCCGCCGGATGATTTCGGCTGGATGAGCCTGGGGGTCTCCGTTGATATTACCCTGGCTGCCGCCCAATCGGCCGACCTGGTGATCGCCCAGGTCAATCCGCAGATGCCGCGAATCATGGGCCGCAGCTTTGTACACGTCAACGACGTCGACCTGGTCGTCGAGTATGATGAGCCGGTCCTGACCGTGGACGAACCGCCCTACATTGAATCGGCCAACATGATCGGCAAACTGGTCGCCCGGCTGATTGGCGACGGCTCGACCATTCACATTGACCCGGGGGCCACACCCCACGCCCTCCTTTTGGCCCTTTCCGGAAAACGGGATTTGGGGATCCATACCGAGTACCTGACCGACGGCATTATGCGGCTGGTTTCTGAAGGCGTCATTACCAACCGGGCCAAAGGCCACAAGGAAGGGAAACTGGTGGCCAGCGGTGCCATCGGCACCCAGGGGTTGTATGACTTTCTGCATGACAATCCGGCCATCGATTTTCAGCCGTCGGATTACGTCAACGCACCCTCCATCATCGCCCGGCACCACAACATGACCTCCATCTGCGTGGCGGAAGCCATGGACCTGACCGGCCAGGTGGCGGCAGATGCCCTCCGCTATAACCATTTTTCCGGTGTTACTGGAATGCTGGACTTTATCCGGGGGGCGGCCCAATCCGAAAACGGCAAGTCGATCCTGATGCTGCCGGCCACCGCGAACCAGGGACAGGCCAGCCGCATCGTTCCAATGATCGATGACATGGCCGTGGTGGTCCCGCGCGGGGATGTCCACTACGTGGTGACCGAATACGGCATGGTCAGTCTTTTCGGCAAGAGCCTCCAGGAGCGGGCCATGGCCATGATCAGCATCGCTCATCCTGATTTCAGGGACGAGTTGTTCCAGAAAGCCAAGAAGATGGGGCTGTTGAGCCGGTCCCGGGAACTGACCGAGGCCATGTACGGGAGTATTTACCCGACCAAACTGGAAAGTACTCTGGAAATCGACGGGGAGACCTTGACTTTCCGGCCGGCCAAACCCGTCGACCAACGTCGGATCCAGGAACACTTCTACAATCTGGACAAAAGCGATGTGGTGTCGCGTTTTTTCCACGAAAAAACCTGCTTTCTTTCCAAGGAGGTAGCCGAGGTCTCCCAGATCGATTATGTCAAGGACCTCACCGTAGTGGCCCTGGTGGGTGAGATCGGTTTCAGCAGCGTGGTCGCCGTTGGTGAATATCTGCTGGAGGAAACCCAGAATATGGCCGAGGTGGCCTTTTCCGTCAGCAAGCAATGGCAGGGCAAGGGTCTCGGACGGATCCTGATGGCCAAATTGGCCGAAGCCGCCCACGAGAACGGGATCGCCGGCCTGGTGGCTTATACCTCACCGGGTAACAAGGGCATGATCGCTCTGTTCAAAACCCTGCCTTATAAAACCACGAGCTCGTATGACGGCGATGTGGTTGAGTTAAGATGCATGTTCAATGAACCATTGGATTGAGCCTGTTCTGTGAAGCGCAATCATTTGGCAACACGGTTACCCGAGTTTTGATCCTGATTTCCCAAGGAGACCGCACCATGAACCAGTATGATGTTACCTTCCTGCCCTATAATCGCAAGATCACTGTTAACAGCGGCGAGACCCTGATCCGGGCGGCCATGGAAGCCGGGGTGCATGTCAATGCCTCGTGCGGTGGCGAAGGGGTGTGCGGCAAATGCCGGGTCCTGATCGAGAGCGGGACCGTGACCGGAGGTGAATCCGAGCGGTTGAGCGCCGCCGACCTGGAGAACGGATACCGCCTCGCTTGCCAGGCCACCGTTGCCAGTGATTTGACGGTGCGTATCCCGGTGGAATCCGCCGTGGATACGTCGGCGCTGAGTACCCAGGTGACCCCGCGCCAGACGGCCCGTATCCAGCAGATGGATTTCGAAGCGCTCAAGGAAGAGGGCCTCTTCGTGCCGCCGGTGGAAAAAATCTATTTGGAACTTCCGCAGCCCGATGACCAGGACCACCTCCCGGACGTCACCCGCCTGGTCAGTTTCCTGGACCTGCAGCACGATGAACACCGCCTGGAAGTGGATCTGCGGGTGATCCGCAGTATCCCGGATGTCATGCGCCAGGCCGACTTCAAAGTGACCGCCACCCTGGCCCGTCCGGTGCGTGAGATAGGCAAAACCCGCATTATCAACATCCAGGCCGGTGATACCACAGATCGTAATTACGCCATTGCCATGGACATTGGCACGACCACCGTTTATGGGCAGTTGCTGGACTTGAAAACCGGCGATATCCTGGCCGAGCACGGGGATTTCAACGGGCAGATCAGCTATGGCGAGGATGTCATTACCCGCATTGTTTTTGCCGAAAAAGCGGGCGGCCTGGAAAAGCTCAACGCGGTTGTCATCGCGACCATGAACAAGGTTATCGGACGGATCGTTAAAAAGGCTAAAATTGATGCCGGCGACATCTCCACCATCACCATTGCCGCCAACACCACCATGACCCAACTGTTTCTGGCGGTCAATCCCCGCTACATCCGCCGGGCGCCCTACGTACCGACAGCGACCCTCTACCCCCCCATCCGGGCCAACGATCTCGGCCTGGAACTCGGTGACCAGGTCACCGCCCTGGTTTACCCGCAGATCTCCAGTTACGTGGGCGGGGATATTGTGGCCGGTGTGATGGGGGCCGGCCTTTACCGGGCCGAGGCGCTTACCCTTTATCTCGACATCGGGACCAACGCCGAGATTGTCATCGGCAACCAGGATTGGATGGCCTGTGCGGCCTGCAGTGCCGGCCCGGCTTTTGAAGGCGGGGGCATTGAATTCGGCATGCGAGCCGCCAAGGGGGCCATCGAGGATTTTTCCATTGATCCGGCGACCCTGGAACCCATGAATATCACGGTGGGCAATGTTCGGCCGCGGGGTATCTGCGGGTCGGGCCTGATCATTATTGTGGCGGTCCTGTTTGAACATGGGGTCATCAACAGCCAGGGCAAATTTGCACGCGATCTCGACACGGATCGGATTCGTGAACGCAATGGAATCTATGAGTATGTCCTCGCTTGGCAAAAGGACACCCAGATCGAACGTGACGTGGTGCTTACGGAAATCGATATCGAAAACCTCATCCGAGCCAAAGGAGCCATATACAGCGGGTGCATGACCCTGCTGGAGGAGGTCGGCATGGGTGTCGCCGACATCGAACACATTATCCTTGCCGGCGGCTTCGGTTCCTACGTGGACCTGGAAAAAGCCATGACCATCGGCTTGCTGCCCGAAATCGATCCGGACAAGATTACCTTCATCGGCAACGGCTCGCTCATGGGGGCTAAAATGAGTTCCCTGACCAATCGGATCAGGCGGGACGTCGCCGCCGTGACCCGCATGATGACCAGTTTTGAACTTTCCGAAACGCCTTCCTACATGGACAACTACATCGCCGCCCTTTTCCTGCCGCACACGGACATGAACCTGTTCCCAGGTGTGAAGCAGCGGATGGATGCGCGCCGGCCAAAGGCCACTTAAGTTCATTGAGTTTTTAAATGAGATTCAGCGGACTGTTCTATTGACAAAAAGGCCTTCCTTATATAATTGGTAATACTTGGTTAATTCCGACAACCCAAACGCTATCTGCCGGATTAATCAAGCAAAAGTACACTGGTGATCCGGAGACGTCACCATGTACAACCGGTTGTGCCTGAAACCGGGTCAGGGGGCACATATGGTAGTAGGACTCATTTCCTGCCCGAATAGGATTCCAGCATCTGCATGGTCATTTTTTCACACGCGGTTCCACCATTCTCACCCGGACATAACACCTGCCGATTCAGGTGCCTAAATACGCATAAAAAATTCATTTTGAAAGGGGGTCGATAAAGCCTAACAGTGCAGTGCGTTTATGGCTGCGAGTACACCGACAAGTGACTCAAGCATGTAGCTGAATGAAACGTTAATCTTTGACAAAGGAGACAGACATTGGGTTTCGAATTCTACAAAGAATCCTACGCCGGTGGCATCAAACCGATTTCCATCGGTAAAGGAGACAAAGCCGTTACAGTGGGTGGCGAAACCTCCTACCCATTCTACCAATTCGAAGGTGAGATGCCCAATAAACCCAGAATTGCGATGGAAATCTGGGACATGGAACCGGAAGAGTGGCCGGAGGCAGCCCTGGCGCCGTTTAAAGACGTCGTCGGCGACCCGGCCGCCTGGGCGAAAAAATGCGTGGACGATTTCGGTGCCGAGATGATCGTCATGCAGCTCAAGAGTGCCGACCCCAACGCGGACGACGCCAGCCCGGCGGATATATCTGCTAAGGTCAAAAAGGTTTTGGATGCGGTCGATGTCCCCTTGATCCTCTGGGGAACATCAAACATCGAAAAGGACGAAGCACTTTTCAAACAGATCTGTGAAGATCATGAAGGGGCCCAGCTGACCATTGGTCCCGTTGAAGACAAGAACCACAAGGGAATCGGGGCCGCGGCCATGGGCTACGGTCACACCGTCATTTCCTCCTCCCCCATTGACGTAAACCTTGCCAAACAGGTCAACATCCTGCTGGAAAATCTGGGAATGCCCATGGATCGCATTATCGTTGATCCGACCACGGGCGGTCTGGGCTACGGCCTGGAATATTCCTATTCCGTCATGGAACGTCTGAGCATGGCCGCCATGGCGCAGGGGGACGACAAACTGCAATTCCCGATCATCAACAACCTGGCCAACGAAGTCTGGAAATGCAAGGAGGCCAAGCAGAGCGTGGAAGAGGCGCCTACCCTGGGCGACCCCGAACGCCGGGGCATCCTCATGGAAGCCGTCGGCGCGGTCTGTTACCTCATGGCCGGCTCCAACGTGCTGATCATGCGTCATCCGGAAGCCATTCGCATGACCAAGGCGTTTATCGAACTGGTTGCCGACGGTGGCAGTGCGGCCGACGTGGCTGGTATCGCCAAACAGCTCGACGATGTTGATATCGACTATGCGTCTCTGGCGCCCGAGCCGGATCTGGCCATAGAGGAAGAAAAGAAAGCCGCTGCGCCGGCCAAGAAAGCCGCACCCAAGAAAGCGGCTGCCAAGAAAGCCGCACCCAAGAAAGCGGCGGCCAAGAAGGAAGAGGCGGCCCCGGCACCGGCGGAAGATCCGGAAGCCAAGGCCAAAGCGGAAGCCGAAGCCAAAGCCAAGGCGGAAGCCGATGCGGCTGCCAAGGCCGAAGCGGAAGCCAAAGCCAAGGCGGAAGCTGAAGCCAAGGCCAAAGCCGAAGCCGAAGCCAAGGAGAAGGCCGCCGCTGAAGCCGAGAAAGCTGCCGAAGCCGAGGCCCGCGCCGAACGTGATGCGGCTGAAGACGAACTGCGGCAAAAACGAGCTGCCGAGCGTGAAAAAATGGCGGCTGCCCGGGCGGCTCAGGCCTCTGACGAGCCAGTCTCCATGACCGCCGCCAAAGAGCAGAAAGACGAGATGACGAAGTTAATCGAAAATCTCGACTGGGTACATAAACGCGCATAGGAATGCCACGGGGCCTGCACGGCCATCGGCGGCAGTACCGGCGCCAGAAGATATCTCTAAAAGCACATAACATGAGGAGGAACCTCAGATGGCAGAAGTAAAAGACAAGAAAGCAGCCAAAAAACCCAAACTCGCTGATCCGGTTGCCGCATCAATGGATCTGGCAACTCAAGAGTTGATCAAGCGGTCTCAGGATCTGGGTATTGATACGGTCTTTGACCGGGCCGTTCAAATGAAACCCTGTAACATTGGTCTCCAGGGCACCTGCTGTAAAAATTGTGCCATGGGCCCCTGCCGCCTTCCCCTGCCCAAGGGAGGCATCGAGGGTGAAGACACCCGCAAGGGCCTGTGCGGTGCAACCGCCAACACCATCGCCGCCCGGAACTTCGCGCGCATGGTGGCCGCCGGCACGTCCGCCCATTCGGACCATGGCCGCAACGTAGCGGAAGTGTTCCTGTCCGTGGCCCGGAAAGAGACCGAAGACTACAAAATCAAGGATCCCGCCAAATTATATCAGATTGCGCCCTCCTTTGGTGTTGCCACCACAGTGGAAGAAGATGGCGAAACCAAAACGCGCGACCTGGACGAGGTTGCCCTCGAAGTCGCGGAGATCGCACTGAATGAATGGGGCAAATCGGAAGGCGAGCTGATGTATCTCAAGCGTGCCCCGGAAGCCCTGTATGAGAAGTGGGTAAAGCACGGCGTACGTCCCCGCAACGTGGACCGCGAAGTGGTGGAAATCATGCACCGGACCGCAATGGGCGTGGACCAGGACTACGTGAACATTACCAAAGCGTGCTCCAGGACTTCGTTAGCCGATGGCTGGGGCGGGGCCATGATGGCCACCGACCTTCAGGATGTGCTTTTCGGCGCACCCACACCGCTGCAGTCGGAAGCCAACCTGGGAATCATGAAAGAAGACCAGGTCAACATCATCGTCCACGGGCATGAGCCGGTTCTTTCCGAGATGATCGTCGCCGCGGCTCAGTCAGCGGATATGCTCGACTACGCCAAAAAGAAGGGCGCCAAGGGGATCCAGCTGGGCGGCATTTGCTGCACGGCCAATGAGGTCCTACAGCGCCACGGCATCCCGCCGGCAGGCACGTTCCTGCAGCAGGAACTGGCCATTGTTACGGGCGCCTGTGATGCCATGGTGGTCGACGTCCAGTGTGTGTTCCAGAACCTGGCCAACGTGGCCAAGTGTTTCCACACCAAGCTGATCACCACCCATCCCATTGCCAAGATGGAGCAGGACAACGTCATCCACATGGAGTTTGACGAACATCACGCCATGGAAGATGCCAAGAAAATTATCAAACTGGCCGTTGACAACTTTGCCAACCGGGGTGCCGATGTGATCATCCCGCGGCATAAAGAACCCCAGATCGCCGGTTTCGGCGTGGAGTCGATCGAGTACCACCTGGGCGGATCGTTCCGCGGCACCTATTATACCCTGAACGACAACATCATCAACGGCCGCATCCGCGGGTTGGCCGGTGTGGTGGGCTGTAACAACGCCCGGACCAAGCACAATGAAGAGCACATCATGCTGGTCAAAGAGCTGATCAAAAACGACGTGCTGGTGCTTTCCACCGGCTGCAGCGCTCTGGCATGCGGCACCCACGGCCTGCTTACGCCCGAAACCGCGGCAGTCTACTGCGGACCGGGGTTGGCTGAAGTGTGTGAAGTCGTTGGTATTCCGCCGGTCCTGCATCTGGGATCCTGCGTGGACAATACCCGGATTCTGCTGGCGGCCACCGAAGTAGTCAAGGCCGGCGGCCTGGGTAACGACATCAGCGACCTGCCGGCGGCAGGAAGTGCGCCCGAATGGATGAGCGAGAAGGCGATTGCCATCGGCCAGTACTTCGTCACCTCGGGTGTTTATGTCGTGTTTGGATACCACATGCCTCTGGACGGCGCGCCCGAGTTCAAGAAATACCTCTACGAGGATATCGAAAAATTGTACGGCGGCAAGTGGGATTGCGAACCCGATCCAATCAAGCATGCGCACAAGATCATTGCCCACATTGACAAGAAGAGAGCAGCACTCGGCATCGATAAGGCCAGGGAGAGAGTCCTGATGGATATGGCCAGTCGTCAGGCGCTGGATGCATAAGAGTCTCAAACTGAACAACAAATCCTCAACGAAGGAGGAAGGAAATGTCTAAGTTAGTTGCATTTGCAGCCATTCAGGGTGGCTATAAAGTTGTCTCCCAGGCTGAAGGCGAGTTCAACAATGCGCTTCAGTCCTTTAATGCGGACTCGAAGATTGAATTCCCCAATACCGGTTACTACCTGCCCGTCATCTACTCGCTGACCGGCATGAAGGTGGAAACCCTGGAAGATCTGAAAAAACCCCTGGAATTCGCGCGCGGGCTGCTGCCGCCGCACATCAAGGGTAAAAACCATTTGCCGTACCTCGGTCCCCTGCTGGACGCCGGTATGGCCTCTATCTTCGCCTACGAGATTATCGAGGCTCTGAGGATCCTGCGCGAACCTGATTACTACATTCCGCAGGAAGATCCCGACCTGGAAGGCGGTAAGATGTGGGTCGGTCCGGCTGACGACATCATCCTGCGGAAGCGCGGGGTGGAATTCGTCGACGGCTCTGCCCCGGGCTTTGCAGCCATCGTGGGCGCCTGCCCGGATCCGGAAACCGCCAAGAAGATCGTGGAAGACTACCAGAAGAAGAACCTTTACATCTTCTGTGCGGCCAACCACAATGGGACCAGTGTGACCCATCAGCTCATCGAAGCCGGGGTCCAAATCGGTTGGAACACCCGTATCGTTCCCTTCGGTCCGGATATCTCTTCGGCTGTCTTCGCCCTCGGGTTCGCCAACCGGGCCGCCATGGCCTTCGGTGGTGTGGAGCCGGGTGACTATCGCAAGATTTTGATGTACAACAAAGAGCGTGTCTTTGCGTTTGTGAACGCCTTCGGCGATATCGGCACCGAATGGGGTGTCGCCGCCGCCGGCTGCGTCAACTGGGGTTTCCCGACCCTGGCGGACACGGACATTCCGGAGATTCTGCCGACCGGTATCTGTACGTATGAGCACGTGGTCGCCAATGTGCCCCACGATGAAATCTGCCAGCGGTCCGTGGAAGTCCGCGGCCTGAAGGTCAGCGTGACCGAAATCGACATTCCGCTGTCCTTCGGTCCGGCTTTCGAGGGCGAACGTGTCCGCGGCGCCGATCTGTTCTGCCAGATGGGCGGCGGCAAGACCCAGGCCACCGAGCTGGTCAAGATGGCCGAGATGAACGAGATCGAAGACGGCCAGGTCGACGTGATCGGCCCGGACATCGGCGACCTCAAGGAAGGCGACACTCTGCCCCTGGGAATCTTTGTCCAGATTGCCGGCCGTGAGTTCCAGACGGATTTTGAACCGATCATGGAGCGCCAGATCCATCACCTGATCAACTACATCCAGGGCATCATGCATATCGGACAGCGCGATATCGCCTGGGTGCGGGTCAGCAAGGCGGCCATCGATAAGGGCTTTACCATCAAAGACATCGGTGTGGTCCTGCACGCCAAGTTCCACCAGGACTTCACCAAGATCGTGGACAAGGTCCAGGTGACCCTCTACACGGACAAGAAGGATGTTGATAAACTGACCAAAACGGCCCGGGCCGAGTACAAGATGCGCGACGAGCGCGTGGAGATGATGACCGACGAAGATGTCGAGACCTATTACTCCTGCACGTTGTGCCAGAGCTTCGCGCCCAGCCACGTCTGTACGGTCAGCCCGGAACGGACCGGTCTGTGCGGCGCCTACAACTGGATGGACTGCAAGGCGTCCTTTGAGATCAACCCGACCGGACCCAACCAGCCCATTGAAAAGGGCGAGTGCCTGGATCCGGTCCTGGGTCAATGGAAGGGCGTCAACGACTTTATTTACAAAGCCTCCCGTGGCGCCGTTACCCACTATAACTTCTATTCCATGGTAACCGATCCCATGACCACCTGCGGCTGCTGCGAGTGCATCGCGGCCATGCTGCCCACCTGCAACGGTGTGATGACGGTGGGTCGGGATTATACCGGTGAAACCCCGTCGGGCATGAAGTTCACCACCCTGGCCGGTGTCATGGGCGGTGGGGCTTCCTCCCCGGGTTTCGTGGGCCATTCCAAGTTCAATGTCACTCAGAAGAAATTCATCGCCGGCGACGGCGGCCTTCTGCGGATGGTTTGGATGCCCAAAATGCTCAAGGAAGAACTCAAGGAGAGACTCGATAAACGCGGTGAAGAACTGGGCGTTCCCGGATTCTACGACATGATCGCTGATGAAACTGTCGGTATCACCGAAGAAGAGATCCTCCCGTTCCTCCAGGAGAAAGGGCATCCGGCTCTGGAGATGGATCCGATTATCGGCTAAACCTTTTGCCAGGCGGGAGCGGACCCGGTAGTCCGCTCCCGCTCATCACATTGCACAAGGCCTGAATTTTCGAATTCTGGGACAAAACATAAGGAGACAGAAATGGCATTAACCGGTATTCAAATTTTCAAACTCCTGCCGAAGACAAACTGCAAGGAGTGCGGTGTTCCCACCTGTCTTGCGTTTGCCATGAACCTGGCATCCGGTAAAGCGGAGTTGGACGCCTGCCCGTATGTTTCGGACGAAGCCCGCGAACAGCTGTCGGAAGCATCGGCGCCGCCCATCCGCCCGGTAGTCGTGGGCGCGGGTGCCCGCAAGGCAACCACCGGTGGTGAAACCGTGCAGTACAGGCATGAGAAAACCTTTTACAACCCGAGTCTGCTGGCCGGTGTTATTAACTCCGACACCAGTGCGGCGGACCTGGAAGCCAAACTGAAGACCTGGAACGCCTTCCAGTATGAACGGGTTGGATTAAACTTGCGGCCGGAACTGGCTGCGGTCAAAGACGTCAACGGGGATGCGGCGGCTTTTGCGGCGGTGGCCAAACAGATTGCCGAAACGTCTGAATTCAACGTCATCCTGATGACCGAAGATCTGGAAGTCATGAAAGCCGGCGTCGAAGCGGCCGGGTTCAAGCGTCCGCTCATGTATGCGGCCACGGAAGCCAACGCCGATGACTTTGGTCAGTTGGCGTTGGACAACGATCTGCCATTGGCCTTGAAGGCCGATTCGATCGATGGCGTGACAGCCCTGTCCGACAAATTGACCGGCATGGGCGTCAAGGACCTGGTAATCGATACCGGCACCCGCGACATGAAACAGGCGCTGGAAGATCAGGTTGCCCTGCGGCGGGCCGCCTTGAAGGACGGTAACCGGGCCGCTGGATTCCCCAGCATCACCTTCCCGTGCGAGATGGCCGGCAACCTGGACATGGAAGCACTCATCGCCGCCATGTTCGTAGCCAAATACGGCGGCATCGTCGTGATGTCCGACCTGGCCGGTGAAGCGGTCTTCCCGCTGCTGCTGGAACGGCTGAACATATTTACCGACCCGCAGCGGCCCATGACGGTCACCGAGGGCATTTACGAAATCGGCAACCCGGATGAAAACTCTCCGGTGCTGGTGACCACGAACTTTGCCCTGACCTACTTCATCGTATCCGGTGAAATTGAAGGTAGCAAGGTTCCCACCTGGCTGCTGATCAAGGACTCCGAAGGTCTGTCCGTATTGACGGCTTGGGCCGCCGGTAAGTTCGCCGGTGATGATGTCGGTATTTTCGTCAAGAAGTCCGGTATCATGGATAAAGTCAAACACCAGGAACTGGTAATTCCCGGCTATGCCGCTGCCATCGTAGGCGACATCGAGGAAGAACTGCCCGGCTGGACCATTACGGTCGGCCCACGGGAAGCAGCTCATATCCCGGCGTTTCTCAAGTCTAAATAGCCGCCGCGGCAAGATACAATCGACCCGGGTTCAATCGGCTGGCAGCCTCAGCCCGGCTGGATCCGGGACGATCACCCGTACCAAAAGAATATAGAAGGGAGGATCTATGATACTTATCGGCGAAAGCTTAAACGTAATTTCAACCAAGATCGGCCGGGCGTTCAAGGAACGGGACCCCAAACCGATCCAGGAAGAGGCCCTTTTCCAGAAAGAGAAAGGGATGGATGTCATCGACATCAACCTGGGCCCGGCCAAAAAGGATGGGCATGAACTGATGCCCTGGGTCGTGGAGGTTGTCCAGGAAGTGGTGCCGGATGTTCCCTTGGCGTTGGATACATCCAATATCGACGCGATCGAGGCCGCTTTAAAGGTCATCAAGGAAGTACCCGGGCAATCTCACATTGTCAACTCCATCATGGTTCGGCCGGAACGCTACGAGCGAATGGTGCCCATGGTTGCGGAATCCGGGGCCGACTTCGTCGCCCTAATGTGGGGACCGGACGGCCTGCCGCGAGATGAAAATGAGCGCGCCGCCCTCTGCGTAGAATTGCTCTATTTCGCCAATGAAGCCGGAATTCCAAATGAAAAGATTTGGGTGGACGGGATCGTGACGCCGGTCAATATTCAGCAGCCGCAGTTAATCAGCCTGATGGAGTTTCAGGGCATGCTGCAGGATATGGCTCCGGGATCACTTTCCACCTGCGGTCTGTCCAACATCTCCAATGGGCCTCCGGATCACCTGCGGCCAATTTTGAATGCGACCTACATGGTCATGCTGGAAAAACACGGCATGTATTCCTGCATTGCCGATCCGATGGATGATCAGCTTATCGATATCGCCAAGGGCAACCGCCAGGATATTGTCGATTTGATTTACGGCATAATGGACGGCGAAGAGCCCGATCGGGACAGCTTGTCCAAGGAACTGCAGGACTATGCCAAGACCGTTGATGTAATCCTTGGCAAGACCCTGTACTCCGATTCATGGCTTGAACTATAAGCTGGCTGAAGATAGCATCGAAAAGCCCCGTCATATATATGGCGGGGCTTTTTTAAAATGGTCTCAAAACCTCCCCTCAGGCCTACTTTCTACGTTGGCCGTGTGCGCTAAATCTTCAAAACAACCTATAGTATGCCTGCGGTTTGGACTACTCGATCGCCTTGCCTGTCGGGCGTAGCTCGCAGAGCGAAGACTGGACCTTAAACCTGATTGAAGGTTTTGAGATCATTTCCACTTGATAGAAATCACGTTGTGAGCGTCTAATTACTTTGGGTGGGATCGGTCTGTGAAGCCTGCGCGTCATTGCACTCATCGGACGCACAATCGGTGGTCTGCTCCAGTGATTGACCGGCGGTAAAGGCGGGTTCCGGCGCGACCGGGTAGCCGCGGGCCAGCCAGTCGTTCCAGCCGGCTGTCAGGATATGGACATTGGTGTAACCCAATTCATACATTCTGACAGCTAAGCGCTCGGCCAGGAGGCAGCGCGGTCCGCTGCAGTAGACGATGAGGGGGGTTTCGGGCGGAGTGGCGCTGAAAAATTCCGGCATCCAGGCATCGAGGTCTTTTTCCTGCAAGTTTCGGGCGGTATCATGTGGCCGGCGGCGTAGTCGAATTCCGAACGGGCGTCGATGATAATGGCGCTCTGGTTTTTAAGCCGCTCTAGGGTATCCTCCAAATTGATTGGCTGCGGGCCGGCAGACTTAACAGCGGTTGTTGCCGGTGAAACCGGATCGGGCGGCCGGATCAGGTCCAGGCCTTGCGGGCGCAGCGCATTGACCATCAGGCCGAGAACCACGGCAGCCACCGTGATCATGAGTGCCTGGCGGCAAGCAGTCAAGAAGGGCTGTACAACTTTTGATTCACGGCTCGTCATCTGTAAAGTTCCATGTGATTTCCAGAAGATACGCAGAATATAGACACCCGCGCGGGCAAGATCAAGGCCAAATTCAGAGTGTCGTGGTTAGCGTTCGTCCAATTGCCTTGAAAAGAGGGGGGCTCTCTGGTATTTTTCTATTTTTTAGGTACATCCGACCCTGTGGGTGGCCTACGGATGCTCTTTTGGAAAGGAACCGGTGTGCAGATAAAGTCTCAAGCCCTTGACGCAAATATTGCCAGCTACCATGTCGACGTGACCATCGACGGCAAATATGCCCCCTTGCAGGAGGTCATGTCCCGTTATTTCGGCCTCACCGAGAGTCTGAACACTTTCCTCAAAGAACTTTGCCACCCCTATCGCAATTGGCTTTTTATCGTTCAGGAAGCGCGCGGTTTTTCCCTGGATTATTTCCACCTGCTTAAAAAACATCCCAAAGGGCCGGAAGTCGCCAGCATTTTCATGGATGTTTTTTTCAGCGCCGTTGAAGCCAATACCCATCAACAGGTCAGTTCCGATGCCATCGACAACCTGCTGTTATATGTGCAAACCGTATTAAAGGGTGCCGATGAAGAGATGCAGCGCTTCGCACCGGTTGTGAATGCCTGTTTTGAGCGGATCGGTGACTTTTCCGAAGAAGATTTCACCCTGTTTATCCGCAGCTATTACCAGATCAGTAAAATTGCCCGGACCCTATTGCAGAATAACGGACATGATCCGGCCGGTTGTGTGGCGGTCAACGACCTGTTGATCAAGTATTACCGGCGCACCTACGAATACTGGCTTTCCGAAGCCGATCCCCTGCAATGGCTGATCAACGAAACCGGACAATCCGAACTCTCCAAAGACCTGGAAAGGCTTCTTGACGGAGTTCTGCATGCCGACATTCGCCAGGAACAGGGGGTCCTGGAGGAGATCGCGGGCCAGGCAAAGATCGCCGAACCAGTCACCCTGGAACGCCTGCTGGGGCTAAAAACCTACAATCAGATCGTGGAACAGTATCGGGCGATACCCCAGGCGCTGCTGAAGGTGGGGACCGAGGAAATAAATGGAAATTATTGGCGGGTCATCTTCCTGTTTCACATGATGAACATGCCCGGTCTCGCCATGATTCACGAGGAGAACCTGCGCGATATCAACCGGACCTTGACCTGGCTGATCGAGCATGAAAGCTACTCGCGGATCATGCAATTGATCGAAAAGACATTTCGCATTCTAAAGGCCCGGACGCATGAATTCCCGGCGACCGCGTTGAACTGCGTGCTCAATATGGGAAAGGGGGTCTATAAAACCTGTGAGAGTGAACTGATCAACTTTTTTATCGATGGTATCATCGACCTGGGTTTCCAGGCCCCGATGATTTCCGGGGTCGGTAACGACTGGCAGGTACGGGTCAACCCCGCCCACCTCCAGAATATCCGGACCTGGTTGGAGCTTGTGGAGAACAATCCCAAGTGGTCGCCCCGGCTGCTGTCTTACCTGACGATCCACCTGTCGCTGTGTGGTGTGTTTATAAAAGACACCGACCTGTTTCCCCGAGATATCACCCGCTTTCTAAACAGCGGTATTGAACCGGTCTACAACCTGGCCAAGCAATTGAGCCGCCTGTTCCCGTCTTACTTCAACGAAATCGGAGCCGAAGGCCGCCTGCGGGATATATCGACCGAATTGGACGAACTGACCCATAGAAAAGATATCTTAATTCATTTCCTGCGTAAGCAGAGCCACGTGGAAAGCAGTAACCTGATTATCAAGTTCTGTGAAGCCGCGTTGGTGTTTTGGGAAACCCGCGACAAGCGTTTGCTTGAATCCTTTGTGCCGCCCAGCATCTTTGAGCAGGTGTCACCACAAGGCCTCTATATCGACGGGGTCAGCAACGTCATTGCGGCCTTGAAGGCGAAGGGTTTCAACTGGCCGGGTGATCTGATCGACATCGCCGAAGAAGATTTTAAGGCCCTTTTTACCGACATGGCGGCCGGTACCGCCGACGATCGCCGTAGGGTCCAGCTGATGTCGATTTTTTACAAGATCCTCTATCACAAGTACAACCTTGTCTTCATTGAAACCGAACAATACCTGGCCCTGCTGAAAGCCGAGGCCTTCCCCGATCTGGAGAAGCTGCAAAAGGTCCTGCGGCAGAACAATGTGCGCGACAAGTTGGCCGGCCTACTGGGGTATCTCGAGGGCTTGAAGGAATTGATCACGTCAGATCAAACTTTTGAAGTGCGTGAGGATATTTATAAGAAACGGCATTTTACGATTGATATCCCCTCGATGTACGGCAGCTACCATGAGAAGAAGTTCGATGCCCTGGGATTGACCTTTCGAATCGAGTCCATCGCCAATGTGCTGTTTGAGCAACTGGTAGCCGACATCGATCTCAGTTTGATCACCAAGGCGACCTTTTTCCAGATTTACCATCGCCTCAAGCTGTTTCACCGGGCCCTGAAGCTGGACGGGATCTCATCCGGCGGGCTGGAGCGCCAGATGGCGATCCTGGCTCACAGCCTCAAAGTCAAGGGGTTTACCTTCACCCAGTACCTCGACATTTTCAAGGGCTTTGCCAAGGCCGTGAGAAATATCACCAACGATTATTTCAACAATATCCACGAAAAGAACCTCAACCGGATCCTGGATCAGATTCCGTTGGAGCAGATTCTGACCAAGTTCCTGCCCAAGGTGGAGACGGCTGACATCGAGGGGCTGAAGCACCATGTCTCCGAGATCTTCTTTCGTGATCGGATTGCGCTTTCGCTCGGCCTCCAGCAACTGGATTTGTTTCTCAGCCGCATTTTGAATACCCTGTTCAACCAGTCGAACAAGCTGCCCAATGACCGTCTGCAGCAGCTGCTCAATTACGATCCCAAGCGGGCGATGATGTCCATCAAGAAGCCGAAGAAACTGGTCAACGGGATTATCTACCTGGGCAACAAGGGCAAGAATCTGGTGAAACTGCAGCAATACGGGCTGCCGGTTCCACCGGGGTTCATCGTGACGACCGAAGCCTTCCGTTGCGGGGAGTTGATCGATGGCTTCAAGCCCGCCGAACAAAATTTTAAAGAGAGTGTCCAGAAGCAAATCCGTTCAATCGAACGCATGACCGGCAAGCAGTTCGGGATACCCGAAAATCCACTGCTGCTGGCCGTACGCAGTGGCGCCGCTATATCACAGCCGGGTATGCTGGACACCTTTTTAAACGTGGGTATCAATCCACAAATCGTAGCCGGCATGGCGGCCCAGAGTAAAAACGAGTGGTTTGCCTGGGACAGCTACCGGCGATATTTACAATGCTACGGCATGGCGTTCGATTTAAAACGTGATGACTTCGATGCCATCATCAGCGATTACAAACAAAAGTGGGGCATTTCCCTGAAACGGGGATTCACCGGCGAGCAGATGAAGCAGGTCGCCCTGACCTACAAGGATATGATCCAGGATGCGGGTGTGGTTATCCTCGAAGAACCCTTCGAGCAGCTCTACATGCTGATCAAGGCCGTGTTTAAGTCCTGGTATTCGGACAAGGCCGGGACCTGCCGGCGAATCATGGGTATATCCGATGATTGGGGCACTGCGGTCACCATCCAGGAAATGATCTTCGGCAATATTTCCCAGCTCTCCGGTTCCGGTGTCTTTTTTACCCACAATCCCCGCTGGTCCGGTGATATTCTCAAGCTGTGGGGGGATTTCAGTATCGAAAATCAGGGTGAAGACGTCGTCTCGGGACTGGTGACGACCCTGCCGATTTCCATGTTCCAGCAGGGGATTGAAATGCGCCAGACCGACATTACCCTGGAGACACATTTCCCCGCCATCTACAATACCCTCAAGGAGTGGGCCAACCACCTGATTTATGAAAGGGGCTGGAGTCCGCAGGAGATGGAGTTTACCTTCGAGGGCGACCGACCGGAGGATCTATACCTGCTCCAATCCCGCGACATGGCCATGCGTGAGGTCAAGGAAGTGGCCACCTTCGATCCAGTGGCTATCCATCAGGCTCGCTCGCTGGGCTACGGTATCGGGGTCAGCGGCGGGGCTCTGACCGGTCGCGTGGTGTTTACCCTGGAGGAGATCGATCACTGGCGCCGGAAAGAGCCGCATACCAGGCTGATTCTAATCCGGAATGATACGGTGCCGGATGACATCCGCGAGGTGTTTGCCTCCGACGCTCTGTTGACCGCCCGCGGTGGTTCCACCTCCCACGCTGCGGTGGTTGCCCACCGCCTGGAAAAAACCTGCGTGGTCGGCTGCGGCAACCTGGTCTGTAATGAAAAGGAGCGCAACTGCCGATTTGATGAAACCCGCCTGGAATCGGGTGACTACATAAGTATTGACGGGCAAGGGGGATCGGTTTATCAAGGTCAGGTCAAATTAATGGGCCCCGGTGGACGCTAGCGGCCGGACAGAGAGCGCTGGCATTGGGAAGACCTTGGATATATTTTATATTTAACTAGTTGAGTTTGAACCGGGTGTACAATAAAGGAATGGAGGAAGATGAAACTGGGAATCAACGGTTTTGGACGGATCGGCAAACTGACACTCTGGCATCACATCAGCCGTAAATATTTTGATGAGATTATCATCAATATCGGTCGGGAGGCCGGTACCTGCCTTGAAGATATCGCCCACTACACGGAAAGGGATTCATCCTATGGACTCTTGCACGGGTACCTGTACGGCCACAATGCCCGTCCACTTATAAAAGACCTCAATGCTGAAGACAGCACGATGATGATTGACGGGATTAAGGTCACTTTTCTGCGGGCCAACCGCAACCCCTCCGAGATCAATTGGCGCGGCCAGGATTTGCGTTTGGTCGTAGATACTACCGGCCGTTTCCTGGACCCGGTCCTGCCGGGCGACCATCCGGGTGGTTCCATGCGGGGACACATCGATGCCGGGGCGGAAAAGGTCATCGTGTCCGCCCCTTTTAAAATCAAGGATATCGGTGCATCCATGCCCTCGGATGCCGTCACCACCGTAATGGGAATCAATGACAAGTCCTATGATGCCCGCAACCACTGTTTGATATCCAATGCATCCTGTACCACCACCTGCCTGGCTCACATGATGAAGCCCCTGCTGGATGCTTTTGGGCCCCAGCGAATCCTTTCCGCTTCTATGGCGACCGTCCACGCTGCCACCGGGTCCCAACAGGTACTGGATCGCTTGCCCAAGAGCGGCAAGACGGATCTACGCAAAAATCGCAGTATCATGAACAATATTATCCTGACGAGTACCGGGGCTGCCAAGGCCTTGCGCCTGGTCATACCTGAAATGGAACAGATCGGGTTCATCGCCGAATCGGTCAGGGTTCCCACTGCCACGGGTAGTCTGATCATCCTGGTCATCAACCTGCAGGAAGAATTGTCCGGTGCCCCTATTACCAAGCAGGTGCTCAATGACATCTACCGGCAGGCCGCGGAAATAGACCCCGATGGTTACCTGCGCCATTCTCACAAGCAGAATGTATCCTGTGATATCATTGGCATCCCCCGGGCGGCAGCCACTATCGAAGGTCATGAAATCCATACCCGTACAGCTGAACTGACCGTTGACCTGGAGAATGTACCTGGATTGAACAAAGACGCCCTGGCGACCCTCAACGCCCCCCTGATACGGGTGCCGATCACCCAATCGGTAATTTACGGATGGTACGATAATGAAATGGGCAGTTACGTCAATATGCTCGGCGATAGGACTGTAAGTATTGCGGAATTGATGTAACCTGGAACCGGTTGAAGTGAATCATTTCAAATAATCAGTCGCAAACTAGAAGCTGTCTCAAAAAACGGATTTTGGTTCAAGATCAAGGCGGACGCGACATTTGGACCGGAGGAATACTCCAGTATTTCGAGGATTTAAATTTCACGCCCAACGCCGAAATTGGGCCAAAAGACTTTTTTGAGATAGCTTCTAATACCATGCGGAGGTACCGTGTCAAGCGAATCTCAAAAACCAAGCGATGAACAGGATCTGGTATGCCCGGATTGCCAAGGCGCCCTTAAACGGCGACGAACCCGAAAGCCTGACGAATGCGAGATGCTGTGTGGTGTCTGCGGGCAGCAATTCGATGTGTGTGATCTCGACACGGTCGATCGCTTGAAAAAGGGCTCCTGAAATCATCCCCCCTTGTCAGTCCTGTCTGCTGTGATTTAATTTCGCAAAATTGACAGGCTTTCATTCGGTACTATACTTAACCATCCAGTTTTAATACTATATTCAGAATCTTATTTATAGAACCCATAGTAAGGTAGCCTGGAGACGATTATCTGATGTCGGCAGAAATCATAGGCGTATTGCTGATCCTGGCAGCGGTTGTCTTTTTCCTCATAACGGAATGGATGGCGCTGGAGGTGCTGGCCCTTTTGGTTTTAGGGGTGCTGGCTGTTACCGGCATCCTCAGCCCGACAGAGGCGCTGTCCGGTTTTAGCAATCCAGCCGTGGTTACCATTTGGGCGGTTTTCGTCCTCAGTGGTGGTTTGACCCGGACCGGGATCGCCAATATTTTGGGGCGCCAACTGCTGAAAGTCGGCGGCGGTCGGCAGACAACCCTGGTTGTGGTCATCATGGTCATTGCCGTGGGGTTGTCCGCCTTCATGAACAATGTTGCCGTCGCCGCACTCATGCTGCCGGTGGTCATGGATATTGCCCGCAAGACGGGCCGGTCACCTTCGATTCTACTGATGCCGCTGGCCTACGGATCTTTGCTGGGTGGCTTGACCACCATGATCGGTACCCCTCCCAACATACTGGTGACCGAGGCATTGCGCCAGAACAACCTGCCACCTTTCGCATTATTCGATTTTGCACCCGTGGGTCTGCTTATTATGGTGGGCGGAATTGCGTTTGTGGCTGTCGTAGGGATCCGCCTTTTACCGCAACGCAGCCTGGATCAAGAAACCCCCGAGTATGACGACTACCGGGCCCGCTATGGCCTGGCGAAAAATATGGCCCGTATAAACATTCCCGCAGGATCAGCCCTGGCCGGTAAAACCCTGGTCCAGAGTTACCTGGGATCCGGGTTGGGACTCAATGTTATCGGCATTTCCCGGGGCAGTCGCTCGATCCTGGCGCCTTCTGCCGCGGAACAGATTGCCCCCAACGATGTTCTCACCGTTACCGGCCGCCTTGATCTCCTGCAGGAGTTGAACCACTGGGGGCACCTGCTTGCCGGTGCCAGGGCCGCCGCGGTGGAAGACCTTCGCGACCATGGTATGCAAGTCGTTGAAATTGAACTGAAGCCGGCATCGCCTTATGTCGGCCGGACCATCGCCAATATCGATTTCCGCAATCGCTTGGGATTAACTGTCCTGGTAGTTGTGCGGGGCGATCGGCGCATGGATGAAAGACTCAAGGGCCTGACGCTCGATTCCGGCGACCGGTTGATCATCTACGGCCCCCATGAACGTGTGACCGCTTTGCCCGAAACGCCTTACTTTTTCAAACCGGTTCCCCTAAGTCCGTCCCAATTAAGCGCCGCAACCGCCCTCGGTGACCGTCTGCATCACCTGAAAGTGGCCGATGCACCGACACTGGTCGGTAAAACCTTGAGTGAAAGTCGGCTGGGCGATGCCATCGATCTTCAAATTCTCTGTATCGCCGATGCCCAGGGACAGGCCCGGATTCCCACCTCTGATGATGTCCTGCATTCTGAAGACGAACTCCTTGTTTCCGGTGCGGCCGAACTTTTGGCGATTTTGCAGATGCAGGGACTGGAGGGCGATCTGCTGGCCGATACATCGCGGTTGACCGATCCGGCGGCCCTCGAAGATGACCACGTGGGGCTGGTGGAAGTGGTCTTATCGCCCCATGCCACCTTGTCGGGTCTGAATCTGGGCCAGCTCGGCTTCCGGGAAAAATATGGCCTCACCGTGCTGGCAATTTGGCGCAAAGGCCGGGCTTACCATTCCGATCTGCGACATATGGCCCTTGAATTTGGAGATGCCCTGATGCTGTATGGTCCTTGGGAGAAATTGCGTATCCTGGGCCGCGAACCGGACTTTATTGTTCTGACCAAGACTGCCCAGGAGGTTCCCCGGGAAGAGAAAGCGAAAACCGCTTTGGCTGTTATGGCCGCTGTTCTACTGCCGGTCATTGCGGGTTGGGTGCCGATTTACATAGCTGTGGTCATCGGGGCGGCTGTAATGGTATTGACCTGCTGCCTGACCATGGAGGAAGCCTATCGTTATATAGAATGGAAAGCTGTTTTTCTTATTGCCGGCATGTTGCCGCTGGGCACGGCGCTGGACAAAACCGGGGCCGCCCGCCTGCTGGCAGAAAACGTGGTCGCTTTTGTAGGCCCCATGGGTCCCCACGCGGTGCTGGGCGGGCTGCTGGTAATCACCTTTATCGCCACGAGCATCATCCCTACAGCCGCATTGGTCGTGCTCATGGTGCCGATTGCCTTGAATACAGCGGCCGGTCTGGGGCTGTCGCCACACGCCTTGTTGATGGGAATCGCATTGGCTGCTTCTTCTAGTTTCACTTCCCCCATATCGCACCCCGCCAACGTTCTGGTCATGGGGCCTGGTGGGTATCGTTTCATTGATTACCTGAAGTTGGGCATTCCTTTGACCCTCATTGTTTTGCTGGTACTGATGTTGGCTTTGCCGCTTTTCTGGCCGTTGACCCTCTGATGCCGCAGCTTGACCTCCGGCTAAGACGATCTAGTCGTGGCCGATCAGCGCGCGTATTCCCAGCAGCCTGTTGGCCTGCAATGGAAATCCCGCTGACCGGTGCTGCGGGGAGCGTTTAAAATCAGTTTGAGTATTTTTCTTGTTCAGTATATTAAACGAGAACAGAACTGAAGCCTTTGGAGGTATGGTTTTGGATTTTAATCCCTGTATGAAACACCAGGTGATTCGCAAATCAGTGCGGGAATTTGCGGAGAACGAAATAAAGCCCCATGTGTCCGAGTTGGACCGGGAGGCCCGCTTTCCCTGGGAGATTGTGGAGAAGATGAAACCGCTGAATTTCTTCGGCCTCCAGACACCCAGAGAGTTTGGCGGGGCGGATCTCGACACAATTAGCTACGCTATTGCCATCGAAGAGATATCAAGGGTATCCGCTGCCCTGGGGCTGTGTGTGACCGTTCACAACAGCGTGGGTATCTATCCCATCCTCAAATTCGGTACCCATGAGCAGCAACAGACCTTTGTACCGCCCATGGCGGCAGGTGAAAGGATCGGCGCCTTTTGTCTTACCGAGGCCAATGCCGGTTCAGATGCCGGTGGTGTTGAAACCCATGCCGTTGAAACGGATGACGGCTATGTGTTGAATGGGACTAAGATTTTCGTCACCAATGGCGGTGTATGCGGTACCATCCTGGTTTTTGCCGTGTCCGAAACTGAAGCCCAAAAAGGGTTAGCCAGCGTCTTCATTGTTGAGAAGGAGCGCCCCGGTTTTGCGGTGGGGGAGATAGAAGACTTGTGCGGGATGCGGGCCAATCCGGTGTCCTCCCTTTTTTTCGAGGATTGCAAGGTGCCCCGTGAGAATCTTCTAGGCCATATGGGGCAGGGGATCAAGATCGGGTTGAGTGCCCTTGATACCGGCCGCATCGGTATTGCCGCCCAGGCCCTGGGTATTGCCCAGGCGGCCTTCGAGGATGCGGTGTCTTACGCCAAGGAGCGGCAGCAGTTCAACCGGCCTATATCCAAATTGCAAACCATCCAGAACTACCTCGCCGATATGGCTACCGAGATCGATGCCTCCCGATTATTGCTTTACCGGGCCGCGGCCCGCAAGGATAGTGGCCAGCCGTTTTCAGCCGAGTCCTCCATGGCCAAACTGCACTGCAGCACTACGGCCCGTAAAGTGACCGATCTGGCGTTGCAGATTCATGGTGGCTATGGGTATTCAAAAGAGTACGATGTGGAGCGCTATTTTCGGGATGCCAAGGTTACCCAGATTTACGAAGGGACCAGCGAGGTCCAGAAGCTGGTGATTGCCCGGTCGATACTGTCGCAACCAAGCTAGATGGCGATGCCATTAAAAATGTTTGAGAACATTCCGATATTCGTATTTTGAATTTTACTTAGCAATGCCCTTTAGGGCAGGATCTTCAATATATGTTGAACATTGTCGTTTGTATCAAACAGGTTCCCATGGTTTCGGAACTGCCCTGGGATTCGAAGACTGGTACCCTGCGGCGGGAAGTGGCGCCGGGCATGATGGACCCGGCCAGCCGCAGGGCCCTGGAAGCGGCGCTGCGAATCAAGGCCAGTCGGCCGGCCCGCATCAGCGCGGTTGCCATGGGGCCTCCCATGGCGGAGGAGGTGCTCTGTGAGGCCAAAGCCCTGGGGGCGGATACGGGCATCCTGCTGACAGACCGCAAAATGGCCGGCGCTGACACCTATTTAACCAGCTTTATTCTGGGCGAACTGATCCGACAGGAATTCCCCGATTTTGATTTGATCCTATGCGGCAGCCAGACCAGTGACAGCGAAACCGGCCAGGTCGGCCCCCAATTGGCCGAGGAACTTGGCATTCCCGATATCGGGTATGCCCGCCGCGTGACGATCGTCGATAGTTACGTAAAAGTCGAGCGCCACGTGGATGATTATTTCGAGGTCCTTGAAATGGACCTGCCCGGGCTTGTGACGGTTGACCTGGCAGCCTATCAACCTCGCTATGCTACGTTGGAGGGATTGCAGACCGCTTTTGAGTCAATGGATATTCGCAGCGTGGACAGCGCCGCTCTGGGGCTTGCCAAGACATTCAGCGCCCTCAAGGATTCGCCTACCCGCATCATCGATGTCTTCTCGCCGACCGCCCGGAAGGAGAACCGGATCTTGAAAGGGGCGGTTAAGAAGATTGTGGATGAGTTGTTTGCCGATTATGGCAAGGTTATCAGCGGAGCCTTGGGCAAAGATCTCAAAACCCATGCGCATAAAGAGGGCTGATGGAGCACGGCAAAGATATATGGGTATTTGGTGATTACCGGAATTATTTCCGCAACCGGGTAACGCTTCAGATCCTGGCCCGGGCCACGGAACTGGCCGCCCGCACCGGCGGAGAAGTGTGCGCCGTGGTCCTTGGTCACCAGGTCGATGAATTTGTGTCCGAATACTGCGCCCATGGAGCCGGGCGGGTGTATGTGATGGATGATCCGGCCCTCAAGCAGTATTCGCTTGAAACATACACATTCTTAATGTGTCGTCTGGTGCGGGAATTCAAACCGGAAACCCTCCTGATCGGCGCCACCCAGTTCGGCAAGGAAATTGCGCCCCGGATTGCCAAAAAGCTGGGTACCGGCCTGACCGCCGATTGTATCGATCTGGCGATTGACGAACAGGGGCGCCTGGTCCAGACGGCGCCTTCTTTTGGTGGGAACCTTATTGCTCGAATCATAACCCCGAGCCACTGGCCGCAGATGGCGACAATCCGGCCGGGCACTTTCCAGGAATTGCCCCACGACTATCAAGCCAAAGGCGAAATCGTACCTCTGGTGCTACCCCGGGATCTGCCTGTGGACAAAATCCGATGTGTCACCTCCGAACACCGGCCATCCCGTAAACGGAAAATCGAAGATGCTGAAATCGTGATAGCCGGCGGCCGGGGCATGGGCAGCAAGGGCAAGTTCAAAAAACTCTTTGAGCTGGCCGATCTCATGCATGGGGAAGTCGGGGCCACCCGACCGGTGGTCTATGCCAACTGGATTGGGCACGACGCTCTGGTGGGTCAGGCCGGTAAGAGCATCAAACCAAAAATCCTTTTGTCATTCGGTATCAGCGGCGCCATACAGCACACCGCCGCGATCACGAATGCGGATTTTATCGTGGCGGTCAACAAAAATCCCAACGCCACCATGATGAAAATGGCGGATGTGGCCATCGTGGCCGACGCCAACCAGGTCTGCCTGGGTATTATCCGGGCGCTCAAGGAGAGGATCAGGGCTTAAGTCTGCTTAGTTCGAAATGTTCTGATTCTATCTGTAATTCCCAACGGCGTAAACTCTGTCCGATAAACCTTGCTTTTTACCCAACGATGCAACTGAGTCCTAATTGTCGGAGTGTGCATCATTGATTTATTTGCGATAAGAAAAGGTTTTCAGCCTTGTGATGTGTAAAGGTTCATAGCAGATATCTGCGATTTTAAATTCAATAACGATGTTTTATTTTTTCTCTCCACGCTTCTGATACCAATCCTGATCCCCATACATTTTTTCTGCGCATTCGGGACAAATGCCATGGCTAAACTGAGCATCTGAGTGTTCTTGAATATATCCTTCAATCTGATTCCAATATCCCTTGTCGTCACGAATCTTTTTACAGGTGGCACAAATTGGTAAGAATCCACTTAGCGTTTTGACCTCATCTAATGCACTTTTTAGCTCACTTATCAGTTCTTCTTTCACTTCGCTTTGTTGCTTGATTTCATTGGCTTGCTCAAGAATCACCAGGCGATTGGAGAAATCTCTCAGAGAGTAAAGAAACAAAACACGGGACAATATAAAGGCTACAATAGTGAAAGCAACAGCGTTGATTATCTGTATATCCATTGACTTGCCCGACTGAAAATCTAATATAGCCAGCAAACAGACTATCGCAATCATGTTTGATCCGAATAAGATTAAACAATATCGGGATTCCAAAATAAATATTGCAGAATAGGCAAAAATCATCCCGAGGTAGGCGGCAATAGAACCGTTTGTCATTGCGTCACCAACGGCAAGAAATAGCGTACAAATCATTACGAAGGCCAGCGATCCCTTGGTAACTTTCGTGTGGAATGGTTTGATTGAATCAGGATTTGCCGGGGACTTTTTCCAGGTAAATATCAAGAGGCCTGTCAAGAAGATTAAAAGTAGTGAGTGAAACAATGTGATGATCTGGTAACCAATCGACAACTGCCATTTCCCATCAAAAAACTGAAAAATATCCCAAAGCCAAAGAAAAGCAAAAACGGTAAGAGCCACTTTGGCCATTATTTGCATACGTACAAAATTAGTAAAAGCAATTTCCCATGTAAACGCAGCTTCGTTCTCACCAAGTAATTTTTCTGATGAAAATCCTAGTATCCTCCTTAATATTGACTGAGAATTATTTAACATCGTTTTAGCATTTTATACGGTTTTGATTATTGAGGCATATTATACCAACATCATCATGGAATTTCGTATCTGCAGGGTATAAAGAAACGGACGCTGAACACCCTATTTAGTGAGGGCACCTTTTTCTGATTGCTTTGATTCGTGTAATAGTCAGATAGAAAATCAGAGCTTGTCCAGCACTTTGCGAACGACCTTAGCCATTTTTCGAAAAATTATAGGCTTCATTAGAAGCGCATCAATGTCAAATAAGTGAGCACTTTCTGGAGTTACTTTTGTGCTAAAGCCGGTACATAAAATAACTGGTATGTCTGGTCTGATACGTTTAATTGCCTTGATAAGTTCGTCTCCAGACATTTGCGGCATTGTTAGGTCAGTTATCACTAGATCAAAATTGTTCGGTTTGTTCTTAAAAAACTCTAATCCTTCAAGACTGCTAGATCGGGATGATACTTTATATCCCAATGATTCGAGTTGGGTTTTGCCCATTTCAACTAAGGCCGGCTCGTCATCAATTAAGAGTATATTTTCAGTCCCCCTTGGAATATCCTCCAATTCGTGTTTGTCCGGTTTAGCACTACCCTCAATGACAGGAAGAATAACAGTAAAAGTAGAGCCTTTACTTTCTTCGCTTTGCGCAAAGATTGTACCACCACAGCTTTGAACAATGATGACGTATAAAATTTTTCGCACATTTGAGGCGGTGGCCTTGATATGGTTAAATAAAGGTTGCGAGACCAAACATTTAGCCAGGGAAGGAGGCCACCATGTCCGACAGTGTATTGAAAAA
>Ga0126332_10000006_pt1 | contig 135823 bp, 119 predicted proteins | sample InaspJWI42metaG_FD_94482 | JGI IMG/M metagenome (GOLD analysis project Ga0126332, IMG submission 94482) | Marine gutless worms symbiont microbial communities from Oahu, Hawaii - Inanidrilus sp. 2 OAHU.JWI-42 metaG | ecosystem: Host-associated > Annelida > Digestive system > Unclassified...
ACTCGCTGGGGAACACGACGGTATCTGAATATGAATTTGCTAACGGAACTTAAAAAAGAAAAAGTCGCAGCTTAACCGATGGGCCACCGAATCAAAAGTGCGAAAGATTATTGACACTACCAACGGATCCTTATGATCGAGCAACCTATCATCATTACTCCGCGTCTGCGGCTACGCCCACTGGAAAGATCTGATACGGCGGCAATTCAGAGGGCGGCCACCCACCGTGAGATTGCTGATACCATGATCTCCATTCCGCACCCCTATCCTGCTGATGAAGCCGAGCGGTACTTCGCCCGGCAGCAGGCTGAACGGGAAGCCGGGCGGGCCGTTACCTTCATGATAGAACACAAGGCGGAAAGATTTCTATGCGGCCTGATTGAGTTGCGCGATATCGACCGCGAGCATTTGCTTGGGGAGCTCAGTTTTTGGCTGGCGGTTGACGCCTGGGGAAAAGGTTACATGAGTGAAGTTGTCCCTGCAGTGGTGCGATATGGATTTGAGAGCCTCGGCCTCAATAGACTTTATGCCCATTACATGTTGCGAAATCCGGCGTCTGGCATTGTCCTTGAGAAGAACGGTTTCAAGCAGGAGGGATTGCTGCGTCAGCGTGTACGGAAGTGGGGGCAATTCGAAGATGTGGCCTTATGGGCTATCCTACGACAAGACTGGCAAGATGCCCTAAATGGGTGAACCTGTAAACAAGTTAAATACAGCCGACGCTTAGGTTCACGGTTGATTTGCATCGTCATGTGTTATTCAAATTATAAAAGTATGCAAGCCGAGGAATAGATATGAAACACGACCTGGAAGCAAACAAACAAAACGCAATCACATTTTACCGCACCGCTTACCTGGGAGAGCCGACGAAGGCAGTTGAAGCGTATGTGGGGGCGGAATACATACAGCATAACCCCCTGGTCGGCGATGGCAAACAGGCTTTCATCGACTACTTCACAGAAATGGCTCGGGATTACCCGGGCAAAGCCATCGAGTTTGTAAGAGCCGTAGCCGAGGGTGACATGGTGGCCCTTCACACGCACCAGACTTGGCCAGGTGACGAGGAGTACGTGACAATGGATTTTTTCCGTTTCGATGATAACGGAAAGATCGTTGAGCATTGGGATTCTATCCAAGCCGTGCCGGATGAAACCAAGAATGGAAACCGCATGTACTGAAAACGCGGATCGATAGCATATTCAGCCCGGACTAAAATTCTCATTGCATGTTTTTTCAGACAGCTTGCGCGTGCATCTGTGAGCAGAGAACTCAATGGAAAAGGCAATCAAAACATTAGCAAGACAACTTCGCAATGTGGGCCCCAATTTGGCGACAAAGCTGCTTGCGGCTGGAATCGATTCACCCGAGAAATTGCGACAATTAGGGGCCAAAAAGGCGTTTGCCAGAATGTATCCTGATGGCGATTCTTATGGTGATTTTAATGCCGCCTACCTATACGCCTTGGAAGGTGCCATTCGGGATTGCGATTGGCTGGAAATACCGGATAGCGTAAAGCAGCACTATAAAGAATTCGCCCGGCGACTGCAGGCCCAAAAAGGTTTGTAGGCTGACGGGGCGTCTGAGACCCGGTGCACACAAATCATGTGCATTTTATCACAACCACTATGAATAGAATGAAAAGGTATAATATAAGGGAAGAGTGAAAATTGTCGGAAATACAGTCAAGTTAATACCCGCCCAAGAATCCGACCGCAAAAGAATTTATAATTGGCTCTGTAAATCCGACCTGACTTCTGCGATGATGGGACCGCCTGATTACCCTGAGCACCCAATACCCACCTGGAAGGAATTTCGCAAGGAATATCCGCTGCCATTCTTCGATGCTTCCGGTGACGGAAAAGGTAGAGTGTTTATGATCATTGCCGGAGGTGAAGAGGTCGGCACCATAGGATATGATCTTCTTGATTGTAAAAAAGATCGGGTCGTGCTGGATATTTGGATGAAAGCGGAAAACTGCTGCGGACATGGATACGGCAGCGATGCCCTGCATACGCTTTCTGTCCACATACATGAAATTTATGGGATCACCAATTTCTCAATTTTTCCATCAGGGAAGAATAAACGTGCCCTAGCAGCGTATCGGAAAGCCGGTTTTGAAAACATAAGAAGCTTGAGCAAAAAAGAACAGGAAAAAGAATTCGGGAAAGCGGAATACGATGATACCATATTCATGCTAAAGACATTCAGGAAAACCCGCTCCACTTGACGGGCCAACTCGGTTGGCAGCATCAGGTTGGAGATTTCAGACCTAACCTATCAGGAGAAATTTTGACATGCAAAGATCAATGCCCATCCTATTGATTGTGTGGTTGCTGCTCAACTTACCGACATATGCATCCGGGGCGAATTATAAAATAAGTGATGTGATTGAAATTGTTCCAGAACAGACAAATCAGGGCTGGTGGCACAAACAATTCAGTTCCATGCCCGGCAACAGGTATTTGACCTCTTTTCAAAGCACGGAACATAAAGGCAAACTAAGTTGGGATCAGGCGGACTTGAAAGCCGGTAAAATTCAGATTGTCAAAGCCATGCAACTTGCCAAACAATGGGTGGATGAAAATGCTCCGTTTGGTGAGAAAGAGTGGGAAATAGAAAGCGTAACCTTTCGTTTTAGATCTGGTGATGATCAGATCGATTATATGTGCGCCATAACACTGAGAACAGCGGATTATAAGACCGTCGAGGTGATCGTTCTCCCAAACCATGAAATCATTCCGCCTGAAATCGATCCGAAACTTTAGCGGCCGCCTGAATAGCAACTCCATAATTTCTTGAAATAGTGTAACGCTTCGACATAACAGTTTTTTATCAGCGTTTCAGAGTATGGGGTTTAAAAATATATTGCCCTATTCCATGATTACCGGCCTATAATATTCTAAACTGGTTAAAGGTCGCAGGCCTGATTACTTGGAGTATACGATGAACAAAAAAGTTGCCCTGGTTACAAACGTCTTGGATTATGTCGGCCCACCAGCGGTAAAGGCCCTTTTAGAGGGCGGATATGAAGTCGTGGCTCAAGATCCTGCCTTTAAAGATGACGCGAACCAGGAGGGCCTATAAAATGGGCAATCCCGGAACTATTCCCGTAGGGGTGGAGGAGCCCGAGAAACTCATTGCGAACGTATGGGAAAGGCATAGAACAGTTGATGTCCTTGTCAGCAACGATACCTTTCCGGCAATTCATGTCCCGATCGAGGAGGCCGATGTTGAAGATTTAAATGCCACTATTGAAAATGTTGTGGTTTATCCCTTTAGGTTGATGCAGGCGGCCATACCAAGGCTTAAAAAGCAGGGCCGGGGCAATGTCATCATGGTCACCTCTTGTCGTACCGAACTACCGCTGCCGGGAGGCGCTATCCCGGACATTGCCAGAGACGGAGCGAATTCCCTGGTAAAATCGCTAAGCCTCGAGTTAGCCCCTTTCGGAATCCCGGTGAATGCGATTGCTCCCAATTACCTGTATAGTGAAGCCTACTTTCCCAAGGCGAAGTTTATCGAGAATCCAGTAGGGCGCGATTTCATTAAAGACGTTGTCCCGGCCGGCAGACTGGGCGAACCCGAGGAAATCGGCGAGTTGGTGAGCTATCTGGCCAATATGAAGGGTTCCTTTCATACCGGCACTATCATAAAATTTGCCGGCGGCTGGCCGGCGGCTCCCAAAAGGCCAATTTAGAGCCTATCTCAAATACGATTAACCTAATTATGATTCTTAGCGGCTGTGGTACCCCCACAGCTGAAGCCAAGCGGTTTATAATTATAAATTATTTCGGCGCTATATAAATACTAACGCTTGAATGAGGTCCCTACCAGGGTATCTCATGGTCAAGGAGGGTATTATGATGGAAAAGAATTTACTAGATGAGTTCTCAATTTTTTCAGATATACCCACGGAAAATCTAATGGAAATAGCTCAATTTGGGGAAATTTTAGAGTTTGGTGCCGGTCAGACAATTTTCAAGGACGGTGAAAACGCCTCGGATTTATATGGGGTCTTAGATGGAGAAGTTGAGTTGGGTATTACCGTTAAGGATAAAATTCTGAAAGCAGACATCCAATATGAAGAAGCCCTCCAGACCAGAATCGAAACGATTGAAAATGTCATCATTGTCGAATCGATTGACCCGGGCGAAATCTTTGGGTGGTCGGCTTTTATTGCCCCGCGGTTATACACCTCGGATGCCACCTGCTCTCAGCCTGCCAGGATAATTTCACTGCCGGCGGATCAACTCAAATCGATCTTTACCCAAAACCCGCAAGTCGGATTCGTTTTCATGGAACGGTTGTCCGAGGTCATTTCGCGGCGCCTGAAAAACAGGACCGCTAAACTGGTGGAGAGCTGGAGCCAGGCATTTGATGTAAACAGGATTTAGCGGCTGTCGCAAAAATGTCTTCTTGTCGGGGGAAGCTCGGAGAGCGAAGACTGATTGGTTCAATCATCAGCCTGCGCTTAAGCAACGGTCGAAAGACTTCGTGGGACACTCGGTTTCGGAACGGAGTGCCGGTTTTTAAGCTGCCGGGCGCAACCAAAGCGCTATCCTCGAACTACTTGTGAATTTACCGCGTTGTGAATTGGCTGCACGGGCATTTCCGGTTGCAACACGCATTTGAGGAATAGATGCGCGGGAAGTCCCGCAGGGTGGGGGGCACCTCATGGCCGCCTTGTCCACAACGCCCACCAATTGCCATGAAGTCATCAAAAGCTTTGATGAAAATTAAACACCCAAAATGGTCAAGGGTAGTGGTGCCGCTGGGTATCGTGTTCTTCATCGGGTTGGCCTTTTTGCCGCTTTATGCGCTGCGGGAGAGAATTCAACCCGCTGGCGTCATCATACTCACTTAGTGTTCCAGCCTGTTTTTATATCTGGCCTATTTGGGCTATGATTTGTTCTCTCATCGCAATATAGAAATGGAAATTGAGAAAGAAACCGCGTCCGTTATTTTCATAAAAGGAGCCAAAACAATACGCTTAAAGTATGATGAGGTTTCCTATCGTTCCTTTAACAGCATGCAGCTCATCTATTTTTATAACAAAACAACCGGGGAAAAATTGGCTGTATACGACCATCTGTTCCCGAATTGCAGGAACATCATTAGATGGGCCCGGGAGCATTTAAACTGATCCTCTGTCTAAAGCGATGCCAATTCTAAGAACAAAACGCCTCACGCTCAGGCCGTTTGCGAGATCAGATCGGGATGCACTTGTTGCAACGGTCATGGCGGATAGGGATGTTATGCACTGGCTGCCGGGCGCTGACAAGGTCTCAACGGCACTGGGGCAACGAATAGTTGCTTCAGAATATTTAAAGGAATTCATTTCCCCCTGGAAGAAATTGGGATTCGGTGTTTGGGCAGTCTGTAGCTCAGATGCTGAACTCGGCAGGGGAGGGGATTTTCTCGGCTACTGCGGATTTATCGCTGGCCAGATAGAGGCTGCCGGGCCTGAGATGGCCTATGCAGTCGGGAGATCCATGTGGGGGAGAGGCGTGGCAACCGAAGCGGCGATTGCAAGCCTGGACTGGATATATTCAAAGCCGGATATTTCCCACGTCTATGCCGTTACGGATAATGGGAACAAGGCTTCCCGTTCGGTATTGGAAAAAGTCGGGATGAAGCATGAAAAAGATGTCGACCTCTATGATTCTGTAGCTAAAGGTGACGGCCTGCTTCCGTTTTATGCTCTGCAGCGGGAGGCGTAACTTCTGAAGCGTTCCATAACCAATTCAAACCCAGTTTCCGGCAAACGCTGACTCCCTGTCCGCCAACAGGTCTGCAAGCGGAGACCGGACTTGTTCGCAAGAAAATGGCAATCCGCAATGATTCAAACCGACAGTAGCGCCAGCACGCTAGCGGCGGCGTCAGGAGCGAAAACCGGTGAAGGCAATTTTTTTATTATCTATGCTGCTGCTGTCTGCTGCTACAGCCAATGCAGATACTATCAAGGGGGTTGCGGCCGGCATTATACCCTACACATGTTCGGAGAATGGCGCCCTTTATCTGCTTGCTTATGATCCTGATAGAAAGCGTAAGGCCTGGGGAGCATTCGGGGGCCGACCGGAGGGGAATGAATCGGCGGCACAGACTGCCAGGCGTGAGTTTTACGAGGAAACAAATTGCGCATATGACCTGAACGCAATTGAACGCTTCCTATTGAAAGGTCCGAGCCGGTCGGGTAATTTCTACAGCTATGTAACTGAGGTTCCTTTTCGTGATGTCACCGAAATCGCTGCCCGACGTGATTGCACCAATGTTGAACGCGCTTTCTGGATATGGGTCCCACACGCGGCCTTTATAAAAATGCTGGAGACAGAAGCCGTAAGCCCCGCGGCTGAGATCCAGTCCAAACCACCCATTAAGATTTACATATGGGGCGGGGCCGCCAGGTCATTGCGTAAAGCACTCGCGGACGGATTTATAAAGCGCAAGGACCCTTGCATGCCCTGAACAGGGCTCAGTGACAGGAGGAAAAAAGATGAACGTCATTCAATTCGACAGTGCCGAAAACTACGAACCGGAAAAAGACTGGAAACGGGTGAGCCTGTGCAGTCAGGGCGAAATCTCGATCGAGCATTTCGTCAAACCGCCTGGGCATGCCTCTCCGCGCCATGACCACCCCAATGCCCAGGTGCTCATTGTACTGAAAGGCAAGTTGGTCATTACCACGGACGATGATGAACAGGAACTTGGCGAGAATGACGCCGTGTTTATCCCGGGTAATGAGACCCACATTGTGTCGAATCCGTTGTCCGAACCTTCGATCGGAATTGACATATTTGTTCCCGGACGTTCATTTGACTTCTGGCTGAAAAGAAAACAGGCTTAGAAGCAATGCTTCCAAGCCTGTTTTAATCACTGATGACGCGCCAGATTTAAAGACATCATCAAAACTGAGGAACCTATTTTACCCCTCGGCCTGTTTTTCAAGTTCGTCCAATTTTGCCGGCTCAGTAACGGCAATGTCGACCAGGGCCTTGGGGATGCTGCTTTGCTCGCACATGACCCGGATTTCCTTCTCCTGGTCGCTGAACTCCATGATCTCCCGAATTGCTTCGATGTGATCCAGCATATCTTCAGGCGTAATGTCTTCCAGGGAGGGCCCTTCGGCTTCGGCTTTTTTCTTGGCGGCTGCTTCGGCTGCCAGCCGTTCTTTTTCCTTTAGTTCTTCTTCCATAGCCTTTTTAACGGTATCTATGGCATCTTGGCCGATCTTGGCGACCGAGACGATCAACGGTTCGGCAACGTCGTTGGCGAAGAGGTGCCGGACTTTTTCGTCATCGGATTTGTCCGCAACCTTCTCGAGCAACCCGAGTATTCTGGCCTCCTCGGCCTTCTCCGCCTCGATGGCCTTGTTGACTTCTTCTACTTCTTCCGCGGTGATTTCCATCCGGGCCGAAATGACATCGAAAGCCACATTATCGCCGATGAGCATCCGAATGCCCTGATCGTCGGGCATGTCCTTGGCTTTGGCTACCATCAGATCGAGTCGGGCTGCTTCGACCATCGCGATGACGTCCACACGATGGGCGGCCTTGGTCATTTTCGGCCAGGTCGCGCCCAAGTCGCCGAGGAGTTTGTTCGTGGCTCCGTAGGCGTCCTCAACGTCCTCAAGCGTATAGGCGCCGACGGCCCCATTCAGATCCTTCAACATCGGGTGGCCGACCTGTACGGCTTTATCCAAGGCAAAGCGCAGTTCCAGCATATTACCGCCCAGACTTGAGACTTTGTAGCCGTCATCATCGAGCTCTCCGGCAATCTTCTGGACCGCGGCTTCCAGGTTGTCACCCGCGAGATCAAGTGAATCGAGCGCCAGAATCTTTTCCTCGATGCTCAACCAGAGGGGCTGTTTTTCGGTTGCGTCGCTATTCGCCATCTTTAACCTCCTTCATTATGAAATTATACTGAGAATCAATACATCTACAGTTCAGACCAACTCTACGGTTGGCATTTTAGTTTCTGCAAGGAACTCCGATCATTTCAACCCGGGAACGTTATCCCCAAAGACCACCAATAGCGCGATTAGATTTCGGCCCGAGCGGGTGTCTTGTCACCGTCTGTCGGTCTTCGCGGTGAATGAAATATAGAGGGCCTATCATACAATGGCCGTGCAGTAAAGAGGGGGAGGAGCATCTGGAAATAGTCCCCCACCAGAATTCGCAATTTGAAATGGTTCTTGAGGCTATCTCAAAATAGGATTATGGTCCGAGTATAGGAGCAGAGCGCCCAACACTGAGAATGGGCCAAAAGGCACTTTTGAGGTAGTCTCTAATAAATGTCCGATCTTCTATTCGGCAAAAAATACCGCATCCGGTGCCCGCGAACATGCTCCAGGGCGCTCCCATCCAGGTCGACCACCAGCAGCCCCTCCTTATCATCCAGTTTTTTGGCGAGGGTGTTGCCGGATGGATCGATCACGACGGCATTCCCAGGGAATTCCAGTCCGTTACCATTACGCCCGGTCTGGTTGCAGGCCACAATGAATAAACCATTGTCGTAGGACCGCGCCGTGAGATGCCGCATCCAGGATCGATGTTTGTCCTGGGCAGTCTGGCCGCGGCTGGGGGAAGCGTGCGGTACAAAAACGATATCTGCCCCATCAAGGGCCATGCGGGTAGTCAGTTCCGGGAAATGGGCGTCGTAGCAGAGCTGGATACCACAGGTCATGGACGCTACTTTGAAAAGGGATACCTGATCACCGGGAGTAAAGATCGGCTGTTCGGGGGGCGCCAGGTGCAATTTGCGGTACACGGCAATCCCGCCTTGGGAGCTGGTGGCCAGATGGACGATGAACAGCCGTCCGTCGTTGTCTATTTCAGCCATTCCAGCCAGGATAGTCACACCGGTCTCCTGGGAAAGCTTCGTCAAGGCATCGGTTGTGGGTCCCGGGATGGATTCGGCCCAGGCCGCGGCCATATCGGTATGAACGTATCCGGTCAGGTTCATCTCGGGAAAACAGATCAGGCGGACACCTTGGTCAGCAGCAACCCGGGTCCAGTGGGATACCTGGGCCAGGTTGTGTTCGATTTCACCGATCGGGGCGTTCACCACCGCCGCTGCAATACGCAGGGTCTCCATGTAAAATTCTTCAGCCTCCAGACTTCAACCTTCCACCTTCAACCTTATAACTTATACCCGCTACCTGATACCTGCGAGCTTCATCCTATTTCAAATTGAACTGCGCCTTGATCTTGAACACCCGCGTGGCCGGTAGATTCAGGATTTCAGCCACGCCGGTTGCCTTTGCAATATCCGCCAGGTTTGCTTCTATCTCCTCCATGGACGGGGCGATAAAGGTAAACCAAACATTGAACTCATTCTCCCTAAGGTAGTTGTGGGTGACACCCGGGTAGCGGTTGACGGTCTCGGCAAACTGATCGATGCGATTGGCCGGTACCCGGGCTGCGCACAGTGTGCTGACGAAGCCGAGCTTTTCTGGCACGAAATTGCCGCCAATCCGCCTGATGATGCCTTTTTCTTTCAGCCTGGTGAGGCTGCCCAGGACATCGTCCTCGGACAGGCCGAGCTCAGTGGCGATGGTTTCAAATGGATTCCTGGTAATGGGAAAATCGGATTGTATGCGATTGAGAATCTTTTTGTCGGTTGCGTTCAGATGTTCCATGACTGCTGACACTATTCCTGCATGAATTTTAGATGTACCTTGCGGGTCCGGGGGCCGTCGAAATCGCAGAAGAAGATGCCCTGCCAGGTACCCAGCACCAGTCGTCCATTTTCGACCATGATCAGCTCCGAGGCGCCGACAAGCGTTGACTTAACATGCGCCGGGGAGTTGCCCTCCAGGTGGCGGTAGTCCGCTTTCCAAGGGACCATTTGGTTGAGAACCATGAGAATGTCCCGCTTTACGCTGGGGTCGGCACTTTCATTGATGGTGACCGCCGCGGTCGTGTGGGGGACATAGACCATGCAAAGTCCGGAATGCAGACCCGACTCCCGGACGGCCTTTTGAACCTCGGTGGTGATGTCAACAAACTCGGTCCGGGAACTGGTTTTGACGCTGATCATCATATTGCACCTCTCAGAACCGTTTTCGTGAAAAACCTAACAGATTTATCTGTCATTCTGAGGAGTGTAACGACGAAGAATCCCTGGCAATTAGGCCCAATTTTCTCAGGGGGGAGGGAACCTTCGCCCCGCTCAGGGTGACATGATTCAGATACCAATAAAAAAGGCCCTGCTCTTTAGCAGGGCCTTTTTGATCAGATGTTTGTGTACCCAATCACCGGTAGGGGATTATACACAGCCGGTCGGTTTGGGCAGACCAGCCATCTTGCAGGCTCCCTTGCCGGGTCCTGACGGGAACAGCTCGTAGATGTGTTTCAGTTTGAACTTGGTAACCTTGGAAAGTACCCGAACCATCGGGGCGATCCCATTTTTCTCATAGTACTCGCGCAGCGTGTTGATTACCAGACGGTGTTCGTCATTCAGCTCGTCGATGCCTTCTTCGCCTTTTACAAACTGCACCCAGTTTTCACTCCAGCTTGCGTAATCGTCGATAAACCCGTCTTCATCTACGCCAAAATTTTCTCCACCAAATTCTACTGTTGCCATTTAGCATTCCTCCTTAATTAGTATTTTTGTTACCTATGGCATTCCGCCGTTATTTTTGTATTGAAAAGGAACTTCTAACCGATTGAGTATCCGATGTCAATATGAAAATAATACCGATGGTTTCATTTTGCAATGAATATCTATTTGTATAATATTAACAATTTGTTAAACAGGGGCCGCCTTAATGCTCCCTAGGGGTTTTGTTCAGCTCGCCCAGCGTGAAAACCGGGCCGTCCTTGCAGACCAGTTCTTTCCCGATCCCACAGCGCCCGCACATGCCGAATCCGCATTTCATTCGATTTTCAAGGGACATGATAATCTGATCGTCGGTGTAACCCAGTTTTTCCAGAACCGGCAAGGTGAATTTGATCATGACGGGTGGGCCGCAGACAATAGCAAAGGTGTCCTTGTCTGCCTCGGGCGCTTTTTCTTCGGTAACCGGCGGTACGAAGCCGACATTGTAGTCCCATCCTTCCACCGGTGCATCGATGGTGAGATGCACGTTGATGTCACTGCGTTTTTCCCATTCGATCAATTCGTCCTTGTACAGCAACATGCCCGGCGTACGCGCCCCGTATATAACGTCTATGTTGCCAAAACGCCCTCGATTGGCGGGGTCCAGCATGTACACGATCGAGGAACGCAGGGTGGTGAAAGCGAAACCGCCGCCAACGATGAGGATATTCTTGCCCTCCAGCATATCCCAGGGATACCAGTTGCCCAAAGGGCCGCGAATACCCATGATATCACCGGTTTGCATTGAGTGCATATGCGTGGTCACCACCCCGGCTTTGAAGATCGTGAATGTAACAAACCCTTTTTCCACTGGAGAAGAGGCGATGCCGATGGGGATCTCTCCCACACCGGGTACGGACAGCTCGGCGAACTGTCCGGCCTCATAGGCAAACTTTTCCTCGTCCCCCTCATTCAGAAAGACGAATTTGAATGTCTTAAGGCTCTTATCTTCGGTGGCGACTTCCACCTCATCAATGCGAACCGGGTATGGTAAATATGGATTCTGCACGTCTTTAACCTCCCCTTTTTATCCCTCGGTCACACAGCTGTCTACGGCCGCGTGGCTGTTCATCAGGTCACAGACCCTACGAATATCGATATTTACCGGGCACTGGCGGACGCAACGGCCGCAGCCGACGCACATGGTTCCCGTCTCGTATTTATCGACAAAATATTTAAGTTTATGCATAAAACGCTGCCGGGTCCGCTGCAGCTTGGTGCCCCGGGGATTGTGCCCCGTGGTGTGCAGCGTGAAGAGCGGAAACATGCAACTGTCCCAGTTTTTCAACCGTTTGCCGGATTTGCCGTGGACCTCATCCTGGATATCGAAACACCAGCAGGTGGGGCATAGGAAGGTGCAGGTGCCGCAATTGATGCAGGCAAAAGAGACATCTTCCCAAAAAGGGGCCCCATGGAGCGCCAGGGTGTCCGCATCGCGCAACTTGTCCGTCTCGATGGTACTGACGATTTTGGCCTCGGCGGCCGCTTGCTTATCCGCGAACACGCCTTCCCCATCCACCGCTTCGTTCCAGCCGGCACTATCCAGCAAAGCCTGGCCTTTGTCGGTCAGGGCTTTGCCCAGGTAGTGATCCCCATTGTCCGTCAGCAGCACATCCAACCCCTGCTCATGGTAAGGACCGCAACCGGCCGTGGTGCAAAAGCAAGATGTGTAAGGATTGTCACAGGCCAGGCCAACGAAGGTGGTCGCCTCGTATGCTCTGATCCAGTAGGGGTCTTTATATTCCTCCGTGTCGAAGTTGAGATCGAGCAGGGCCATGGCGCGGGCATCACACGGGCGCATGCCGATCACAGCCCGGTGGGTGAGATCACCGACCACTTCTTTCATAATGTGATGGTCTTCCGCATTGGGATCCAGAGAAAATTCGAGGATATCCTCGGATTGCGGGAAGGCAATCGCTTTGGGTGAAAGGCGGGTGTTGAGCATATTGTAATCCGGGAATTCGCCTTGCGCGAGCTCCTTGAGTTCATGCCCCTCTTTGGCTTTCACCGGCCCGAAAAGCCGGTAGGTGTCGCGCAGGGCATCCAGCCCGGTTTCCCACCGATTTTTTTCAATTTTTACGACCTTCATAGAATTTGCCTTTATCTTTGGTGTTTCATAGCTTGCAGCCACACCCGCTGCCAGCGTCTACCGTGCAGCCCAGGGGCAGCGCGTCTTATTTGATGAAATCGTCCGGGTCGCCGGGTTGATAAGTATCCAGCGCCGGTCGCGTATCCGGCGACATGCCGGCTTCCCAGTCGAACAGCTCCTTGGCATCCTTTTCGAGCTTCTTGGTGAACTGGCGCATGGGAATGCCCACCGGGCAGGCCCGCTCACAGGCACCGCAATCGGTGCAACGGCCGGCACAGTGGTAGGCCCGCAGGAAATGGAACGTCCGGATGTTGACCATTTCCTGCCCCTTGCCCACCCATTGCGGTTTGGCTTCATCCACAAAGCAGGTGGGGCAGTAGCACAGCGGGCAAGCATTCCGACAGGCATAGCAGCGGATGCAGGGTGCCAGCAGATCATCGAAGTGCTGTTTCTTCTCCGCGGGCGTCATCTCTTCGATGGCGCGCACATCGGCATAACGGTCGATGTCCGGGGTCTCGGGAACCGGATCGGCCAGCATTTCATCGTGGATGACCGGATTGCGATGATGACAAATGCGGCAGTTGTCCTGCAGCAGCTCATCCTTGGTGATTGTCTGGTCAAAATCGGTGCCCTGAACCCGTACCCCTTTTTCATTTTCGGTCACGGCGGTGACTTCACCGTCGATCAGGGCATTGATTTTGCGCCGGTCGATCATCCCCTGGCAGGGAACTCCGATGATCATCAACTGCTCGCGTTTGATCTTGTTTTCAAGTATGTGGGTGACGATATTACGGCTGTCGCAGCCCTTGGCAAAGATCCCGATCTTTTCTTCCTGCCGGTCGGTCAGGTAAGTGGCCAGGTTGATGCCGCAATTGCTGTCCCATACCAGCTGATCGACATCCGCGTCGCTTTTCACGAAGCACGGTTCGTTCATCATCGGCATAGACCCCTGACGGAACCCGATCAAGACTTCTACCTTGCACTCCTTGAGAAGCCGCCGGGATACCTCTTTCATCTTATCAGCATATCCTAACATTTAAGCTACCTTGGCCTTGTCTGTTAAGTGGTGAGTGTTCGGGCCCAGCTCCTTGACCGCTGCAGTCACTTCATTGACCACATCTACAAACTTGGTCGATTCCGCGGAAGAAACCCATGAGAAGTGGAGCCTTCCGGGCTCGATTCCCATATGCTCTATAAGGTTCGTGAAGAGGGCGAATTTGCGTCGGGCGTAGTAATTACCTTCCAGGTAATGGCATTCACCGGGATGTCACCCGGACACCCAGACGGCATCCGCGCCCTCGTTCAGGGCGGCTAAGAAAAATTTCGGGCTCATGCGTCCGGTGCAGGGAATCCGGATGACCCGGATGTTGGGTGGATATTCCATCCGGCCGACACCGGCCAGATCCGCCGCACCGTAGCTACACCAGTTACAGAGAAAACTGACGATTTTTGGTTGCCACTCGGTCATGGTTGTTTACTCCTTAACTCTGGTTATGCGTTTTTCAAGGGCCCCAAAAGGCCCCGGAAACATTTTATACAGCTTCATCAATTGAGAAAATCTGGGCAAAAATCTGGTTGTTGTCAAAGCCTTTCAGGTGCAGTGCGCCTGAGCGGCAGGAGGCCACGCAGAGGCCGCAGCCTTTGCACAGGACCGGATTGATTTCGGCGCGTCCGGCCCAGGGCCCTTCGGCGGTAAACGCCGGTGCGTTGTAGGGGCAGATGGCGACGCAAACACCGCAGCTACTGCAGTTCAGCGGGTTCGATTCCGCGACCGTACCACTGGTGAATATATTCTTGCGGGCCAGCAGCGTGATTGCCCGGGAAGCCGCCGCCTGTCCCTGGGCGATCGATTCGTCGATGGGTTTCGGATAGTGGGCCAGTCCACAAAGGAAAACGCCGTCAGTGGCGAATTCCGAGGGGCCCAGCTTGGCATGTCTTTCCACGAAGAACCCGTCGTCGTTCAAGGGCACTTTGAAGAAGTTGGCCAGTCTTTCATCCCGGTTGGGGATCAACGCCGACGCCAGGGTCAAAAGGTCCGTTTCGATTTCCATCGGACGGCCTAGCACATGGTCGGTGGCTGTGACCAGCAGGCGGCCGTCTGCGAGGCGCACCTGGGGCTTGTTGTCCAGGGCGTAACGGATAAAGATCACGCCGGCCTCGCGGGCTTCGCGATAGACCAGTTCCTTTTCACCGTAGGTGCGGATATCGCGGTAAAGGATGAACACCGCCATGTCGGGGCGTTTTTTCAGTTCCAGGGCGTTGTCGACCGAATGGGTGCAGCAGATCCGGGAACAATAGGGCCGGTCCTGATCTCGGGAACCGACACACTGGATGAATACGGCCGTCTTGAGATCCTTCAAAGCCGGATCATCCGCCATGAATTTTTTATCCAGATCCAGAGCGGTGATGATGCGCGGATCGTTGCCGTATTCGTACTCACTCGGCTCCAGGGCGCTGGCGCCGGTGGCCATGATCGCGACACCGTGTTCCAGTTCCTGCTCACCGGCCTCATTATTTAAGGTGGCCTTGAAGTTGCCGACAAATCCTTCTACCGTTTTCAACTCGGTGTTCAGGTGAACCTGAATATTCGCCTGGCCTTCGACATCGCTGATCAGGTCGGCCAGCTGTTTCTGGATGTCTTCGCCGATAACGGTTTTGTACAGCTTGTTGGCCTGGCCGCCCAGCTGAGTGCCTTTCTCGATGATATGGGTTTCATAACCCTGGCGGGCCAGGCTCCGGGCCGCCGACATGCCGGCAATGCCGCCGCCGATGACCATGGCGGTCTGGTTGATGTCCAGCTGGGCCTCTTTGAGGGGCTGCATCAGGGCAACCTTCGATACGGCCATACGGACCAGGTCCTTGGCTTTCTCGGTCGCCAATTCCGGATCGTTTTTATGGACCCAGGAATTGTGGTTACGAATATTGGCCATTTCGAAAAGGTATTTGTTCAGGCCGGCACTGGTCATGGTTTCCATAAACAGAGGTTCGTGGGTTTTGGGCGTACAGGCTGCTACAACCACCCGGTTCAGGCCTTCTTCTTTGATGATTTTGGCCATCGTCTCCTGTGAATCCTGGGAGCAGGAGTACAGGTTGTCAGCGGTATAATCCACATAAGGCAACGTTGCGGCGTATTCCGCTACGGCCGGTACATCCACCACCCCAGCAATATTGGTTCCGCAACGGCAGACAAACACGCCAATCTTGGGTCTGTCGCCGGCGACATTGGTTTCGGGTACTTTTTCCGCGTGCACGATATTGGTTCCCCGCGCCTCGGCGAGGATCTCACCAGCCGCCGTGGCCGCAGCGGAAGCCTCGATGACCGCCTGGGGAATATCCTTGGGCCCCTGGAAGGCACCAGACGCAAAAATGCCGGGCCGGTTGGTGGTGACCGGTTCAAACGTGGGCGCTTTACAGAAGTTGCCGCCGGTCAGTTCGATGCCCAGTTTCTCGGCCAGGGCCACGGTCTCCGGTGAGGTCTGCAGTCCAATGGAGAGCACGACCATGTCGAAGATCTCGGTCTCCAATTCACCACTTTCGGTGACGTAACGGACCTGGAGGTCGCCGGAGTCCCCGACCGGATCAATGGTGTGGATCCGGCTGCGCTCAAAGCGTACCCCGGCTTTGTCCCGGGCACTTTCGTAGAATCGTTCGAATTCTTTGCCGGGGGTACGCATATCCATGAAGAAGATGGCACAGTCCAGTTCGCTGTCGTGCTCCTTGGCGATGACCGCTTCCTTGATGGCATACATGCAGCACACCGAGGAGCAGTGGGCATTGTCGCACCGGTTGATGTCGCGGGAGCCGATGCACTGGAGCCAAGCAATTTTTTTGGGATCCTGGCCGTCGGACGGACGGGTTACATGCCCCGTCGAGGGACCGGATGCCGAAAGCATCCGCTCGAATTCCATGGAGGTGACCACATTGGGCAGCTTGGCGTACAGGTAATTGTCGAATCCGGTGGGATCGAAGGGTTCGAACCCGGGGGAGAGGACCACGGAACCCACCTTCAGGGTCTCGGTGGTGGCCTTTTGATCGAAATCAACCGCGTCCGTGGGGCAGAGTTTCTTACACGCCCCGCACTTTCCGTTTTTCACGAAATAGATACAGGTTTGATCATCAATCGCGTATTTCAAAGGCACGGCCTGGGCATATTCCACGTAAGCGGATTTGCGCTTGGCTAGGCCCATGTTGTAGGTATCGGGGACCTTCTTGGGGCACTTTTCGGCGCACAGACCGCAGGCGATACACTTTTCTTCGTCAATATAGCGGGGGTGGCGGATGAGTTCGACTTCAAAATTGCCAGCCTCGCCTTTGATTTCACCTATTTCACTGAGGGTTTTCAGCTCAATGTTTAAATGCCGGCCGACCTCGACCAGTTTCGGTGAAATAATTCACATGGCGCAGTCATTGGTGGGGAACGTCTTGTCCAATTGGGACATGACGCCGCCAATGGAAGACCCTTTTTCGACCAGATACACATAGTAACCAGAATCGGCCAAATCCAACGCCGACTGCATGCCGGTGATCCCGCCGCCGACAACCATTACTGATCCGACAACATCTTTTGACATCTTTACGATCTCCTGTTAATTCTATCCACGGCTTGCGGGCTGGCAGACATGCCCAAGAGCTCCGCCCCTATGCGGGGTCCAGCAGAAGGGCGCCGGCATTGTCGGCCAGGGTGGTGGGGGGTTTGTAATATTTTGTAGTTATTATAGAAACAAACAAATTCCGGGTAGCCGTGGCGCCCTGGAAGCCATCACCCCATTCTTTTTCTACCAAATCGGCTTAGTAGTATGGGTTTTGAGCATTTGTCAACCAATTTTGATCCAAATAAAGCCTTCCTCGTAATTATCTGCGGGCCCACCGGAATCGGGAAAACAAGCGTCGCCATTGAGATTGCCACCGCCGAAAACGGCGAGATTATCGGCGCGGATTCCATGCAGATCTATCGGCAGATGACCATCGGCACCGCGAAGCCAACCGAGGCCGAACAGGCCCGGGTACCCCATCACATGGTCGATGTCGTCGATCCGACGGAGAATTTCGATGCGGCCAAGTTCGCCGCCATGGCCGGCCGGATTATCAGCGATCTGGGTAGACGCGGGGTTTTGCCCGTCGTGGCCGGCGGAACGGGACTTTACATCAAAGCCCTCACCCGGGGAATTTTCGAGATTGAGGTCGGCGATCCGCAAATCAGGGCGGAACTCAAAGCCGCCGCCGAAACCAAAGGGATGGCCGCCCTCTACCGCGAACTGGAAAAAGTGGATCCGGAGACTGCCTCCCGGGTACATCCTAACGACTCCTACCGCGTTATACGGGCCCTCGAGGTGCATGCCGATACCGGCAACACCATGAGCCGCCTGCAGGCGGAACACGCGTTTGCCGAGGACAAATACAATTGCCTGAAAATTGGATTGACCATGGATCGTGACCGACTCTATGAGCGCATTAACCGTCGCGTGGATATGATGATCGACGAAGGTCTGGAGGCGGAAGTTCGGGGGTTGCTCGATAGGGGATTATCACCAGACCTGAAAGCCATGCAATCCATCGGGTATCGCCATATGGCCGCCTACCTGCAGCGACAGATGGACTGGGGCGAAATGATGGCCACCCTAAAGCGGGATACCCGCCGGTATGCCAAACGACAGTTTACCTGGTTCCGGGCCGATCCGGAAGTACGGTGGTTTGAACCGCAAGAGACGGACGATATCCTGGCGCTTGTGCGCAGTTTTTTGGAGCGTGTTGAGCGGATGAAATAAAAAATACTGAACATCGAACTTTGAATATTGAACTTCCAACATTGAAGAAGGCATTCAACTTCGTTGCAATGCTATTTTAAGTTCTCATAAAAGCCTCTTCAATCAGCCACCACGGGCGTACCGCGGTTCGAAGTTCAACGTTCGACGTTGGATGTTCGATGTTTATCTCTTTATTCTTTGCCCACCAGCCGTCCCTGCCAGGTATCCCGTTCTTCCAGGATGGTTTTGATCATATCAAGGGTCTCCTTTTTTTGCAGGGCCCACCGGGGCGCCACGAGTTCGCGGGGGTGCGGGTCGCCGGTTAATCGCTGGATTACCATTTCCGCCGGCAGCCGTTCTAAAAAATCACAAACCAGATCAACATATTCCTGCTGCTCCAGGCACTGGTAGTTGCCGGTGTCGTAGAGGGCTTCAAGTCCGGTACCCCGGATGACATAAAGCAGGTGGAGTTTGACGCCCTGGAGGCCAAGGTCGGCTAGGAAACGGGCGGTCTCCAGCATCTGGTGCCGGGTTTCTCCGGGCAGTCCCAGGATGACATGGGCGCAGATATTGATTCCCCGGTTCTGCGTGGCCGTCACCGCGCTGGTAAAACTGGCGGTATCATGGCCCCGGTTTATTAGATTCAAGGTAACGTCGTGTGCAGACTGCAGACCGTATTCAATCCAAATCAGGTTCTTGTCCGTATAGCCGGCCAGCAGGTCTATTATTTCCGGGCTGACGCAGTCCGGCCGGGTACCGATGGCCAACCCGGCGACGTCCGGGACCGCCAGGGCTTCGTCATAGAGGGCCCGTAACCTCTCAATTGGGGCATAGGTGTTTGTAAATGACTGGAAATAAGCGATAAATTTCTTTGCCTTGAAACGGCGGGCAACCTTGTCCTTGGCGCTTTCCAGCTGTTCGCGGATAGACCTGCCGGCCCCGAACGCGCCGGTGCCGGATCCTTTGGCATTGCAATAGATACAACCGCCGGTGGATAGCGTACCGTCCCTATTGGGACAGGTCATGCCGGCATCGATCGTAATTTTATGAACCCGGTGCCCGAACATCTCTCGAAAGTAAGTGTTCAGATCCCGATAGCGCTTTTCCATGGGGCTCCACTGGGGTTGCTGGTTGACTTCACGGGTTGATGTCCTTATATACATTCCACTGAAAAAATTGTAAATATGGATGCGGCCCGAGGGCCGCAGGTTGAGAGCCAGAAGGTAGAAGTCTGAAGGCTGATGGCCAAAAGCTAAAAGCTGATGGCCAAAGATGAACCCCGGAACCCAGAACGGGGAACCGGGAACAATATGGTTATGACGGTAGACACGAAAAAATACGACATCATCGTGGTCGGCGCCGGCCATGCAGGTTGCGAGGCGGCCCTAGCTGCGGCCCGGATGGGATGCAGCGTCGTGCTGCTGGCCATAGACCTCGACAAGGTGGCCGCTATGCCCTGCAGCCCATCCATCGGGGGCATGGCCAAGGGGCAGCTGGTGCGCGAGATCGACGCCCTCGGCGGGCAGATGGCCCGGGTGACCGATCAAACCGCCATCCAGTACCGGGTGCTCAATACGCGCAAGGGACCGGCGGTCCAGTCCTCCCGGACGCAGAACGATAAAAACCGCTACCACCGGGTGATGAAAGCCGTCATCGAAGCACAGGCCAACCTGGATCTGAAGCAGGCCATGGTGGAGCGACTGGTGGTTGAAAATGATCGCGTGGTCGGGATAACAGACGCTACCGGATTTGGATACCAGGCTAAGGCCGTGGTGCTGGCCACCGGTACTTTTTTAAGCGGTTTGGTCCACATTGGGTTCACCTCTATCAAGGCCGGCCGGGCCGGCGAATTTGCTTCCTACGGGCTGCCGGCCAATCTGGCTGAGTTGGGTTTTACGCTGGGGCGGATGAAGACCGGGACACCCCCGCGGCTAGACCGCGACACCATCGACTTCTCGAAATTCGAAGCCCAGGGTGCTGAAATCGAGCCGCGGCCGTTTTCGGTTTTTACGGAAACCCTCACCATGCCCCAACTGCCCAGTTATATCGGGCATACCAGTCCTCAAGTGCACAAGATCGTGCGGGACAACCTGCACAAAAGCGCCCTGCATGGCGGGATCATCAAGGGTGTGTCGGCCCGCTACTGCCCCTCCTTTGAAGACAAGATTGTCCGGTTTCCCGATAAGGAGCGGCACCAGATTATACTCGAACCGGAAGGGGTCGACACCCGGGAGGTGTATGCCAGCGGCTTGGGCAACAGCCTGCCTGTGGACGTACAGCTGCAAGTGGTCCGATCGGTGCTAGGCCTTGAAGAGGCCCAGATCATGCGGCCGGCTTACGCGATTGAGTATGATTACGTGAACCCGGTCCAGTTGCACCCCACCCTGGAAACCAAGATGCTGGGTGGGCTATTTCTAGCCGGTCAGATCAACGGGACGTCCGGCTACGAGGAAGCGGCGGCCCAAGGCCTCTGGGCTGGTATCAACGCGGCCTGCCGGGTCCAAAGACGGCCGGCCTTCATCCTGGACAGGTCACAGGCCTATATGGGGGTGATGGTGGACGACCTGGTGACCCGGGGGACCGGGGAACCTTACCGGATGTTTACCTCGCGCGCCGAATACCGCCTCATGCTTAGGGAAGACAATGCCGATATCCGGCTGATGGAGATCGGCCACAGCCTGGGATTGGTTGACAAAGATCATGCCCGGGACATAAAGGCCCGCAAAGAGCAGATCGCTTCCGAAATAAAACGGATACAGGGTACCGTGGTCCGTCCGACTGCCGCGGTCAATGCATACCTTGAGAAACAGAGCACCAATCCGATCAAGAGCGGCATTCACCTCAGCCAGCTTGTGAAGCGGGCCCAGCTCGGATATGATGCCGTTCGCCAGATCGCACCGGCGGACGGTCCGATCGACCCGGCGGTTGCTCTGCAGACGGAAATCGAGATCAAATATGAAGGCTATATCCAGCGGCAGCTGAAAGAGATTGAAAAGTTCAAGGACTTGGAGCGGGTTAAAATTCCGCCGGATTATGACTTTACCCAGGTGCACGGGCTCTCCAACGAACTGAAGGAAAAATTGAGCAAGGTGCGGCCAATATCCCTGGGGCAGGCTACGCGGATTGACGGGATGACACCGGCCGCCATTTCAGTATTGATGGTCGCTTTGCGGGCCATGGAAGGGAAGGCGGCCGCACGCCGGCGCCGGCTTGACACGTAACCGAGCCACCCTTATTTCAAGAGGTGATAGTTTCCCGGCTAAACTGTAGGAAAAACAAAGCAATTTGACAGGTTAAGATTGTGCGAAAGGAACAGCATGGCTGAATCGGATTACTATAAAGTCCTGGGGGTCGGCAAGAACGCCTCCGACAGCGAGATCAAAAAAGCCTACCGTAAACTGGCCTTGAAATACCACCCTGATCAGACCAAAGGTGACAAACAAGCCGAGGCCAAGTTTAAACGCATAAGCGAGGCGTATGCCGTTCTCAGCGACAAGGAAAAACGCCAGCAGTACGATACCTTCGGCTCGGCCGGGTTCCAGCAGCGCTATTCCCAGGAAGATATTTTCCGTGGGTTTGATTTCGCTGACATATTCAAGGAGTTCGGTTTCGGGGGCAAAGGCGGCCAAGGCGGTTTTTCCTTTAACTTCGGCGGCGGAGGCTCACCCTTTGGCGGCCGCAGCCGGCAGGCCGCACCACGCGGTGCAGATCTGGTATACGAGATCGGCCTCACGCTCCAGGAAATCGCCACCGGGGTCAAAAAGACCATATCTTACACCCACGCCGGAAAAACTGAGAAAATTACCGTCAAGATTCCCCGGGGAATGACAACCGGAAAGAAACTGCGCCTGGCCGGTAAGGGTGAGGCCAGCCCCTACGGTGGCGCATCTGGTGATCTATACATTGAAGCCAGTTTACTGGAAGACTCGGTGTTTACGGTGGAAGGCAACGACCTACACCTGAACCGGGAAATCAAACTAACCGATGCCATTTTAGGTACCACCATCCCCGCACCTACCATTGAGGGCAAAGCCCTCAGCCTGAAAGTTCCTCCCGGGACCCGCCATAAGACCAAGATGCGGCTGGCCGGGCACGGCCTGCCGCGAATGAATGGTGGCGAACAGGGCGACCTCTATGTGACAATCCTGGTCAGCATGCCCAAATCGCTCACCTCCTCCCAAAAAAACTTATCGATGAACTGGCGGCCGAGGGCTTGTAAAGAACCAAAATCATTGACAACAGACCATGTTAGATGGTATTTCATGGGAGTTTAAGTAGGCAATTTCTGTCGCTCAATTTGCATTGCCATGCTAGGTCAGGCCGTAATCTGTTATGCCGGAATTGATACCCGTGTTGAAAAGGGAGGACATCGAGGAATCGACCGCCTCAGTAGCCCGACAGATATCAGCTGCCTACAAAGGCCGCACGCTGGTGCTCGTGGGAGTCTTGAAGGGGGCCTTTATCTTCATGGCCGATCTCGCACGCAGGCTTACCATACCGGTCGAAATCGATTTCGTCCGCGCGGCCAGCTATGGATCGGGCACGACCTCTTGCGGTAAGATCGAACTTACCAAAGAGATCGATATAGATATAGAGGGCAAGGATGTCCTCATCGTTGAAGACATTGTCGACAGTGGGCTGACGCTCACGTACATCGTCAACTATCTCAAAACATTCAAACCAGCGACTGTCCGGGTATGCACGTTGCTTGATAAGTTAGAACGCCGACAGTCAAAGGTAAAGGTCGATTACGCCTGTCATACGATTGAGAAGGGATTTCTGGTCGGTTACGGCCTGGATTATGATGAAGCCTATCGGGAGCTGCCGGCAATCTATCATCTGAAATTTCAATGAAGAGGGTATGTTATGATTATCACCTGTGGGAATTGCAACACCAGTTACGAATTGGATCAAAGCCTCGTAAAAGCGACCGGCACACAGGTGCGCTGCACGTCCTGCCAGTCTATTTTTACGGCCTATCCTGCAGCCGCCCCGGAGCCGCCTCCCGCAGCACCGGTACCGCCCGCCGCTGCTCCGGAGTCGCCCCCCGCAACCCCTGAGACAGCTGCCCCTGCCGATGATGACCTTGAACTTGACGACCTTGATTTCGAAAATGACCTCGTCCTCGATCCTGATGCCGGTGAGCCCGACGTGGATGCCGCACCGGCTGCCCCGGCGTCAGACGGGGGGTTGGAAGATGAATTGGATCTAGGTCTTGATTTGGATGCAGAGGAAACCATGGCCGACGAATCGGCCGGCGGCCTCGCAGACGAATTGGATCTGGACCTGGACCTGGGCGATGAAGAGCCTGCCGCAGCTGGGATAGGCGATGAACTGGATCTGGATCTGGATCTCGGCGATGAAGACCCCGCCGCGGCAGGGGCGGAAGATGAACTGGACCTGGATTTGGATCTGGGTGACGACGAGCCCGCTGCAGCTGTGACAGGGAACGATCTGGATCTGGATTTAGGTTTAGGTGCTGAAGACGCCGCTGCCGGCGAGGATGAACTTGATTTGGATCTTGATCTGGGTGATGAGGAAGCTGTTGCCGACGTGGACAGCGCCGATGACCTGGATCTGGATCTCGACCTTGATCTGGGTGATGAGGAAGCCGTTGCCGACATGGACAGCGCGGATGACCTGGACTTGGACCTCGACCTTAATCTGGGGGATGATGATGTTGCAGCAGAAGCCGGTGATTCCGATGATCTCGATCTGGACCTCGATCTGGGGGATGATGAGCCGGTAGCTGCTGAATCCGCCGATGATGATCTGGACCTGGACCTGGACCTCGATCTCGGTGAGGATGAAACCGTTTCTGCCGCGGGTGGTGAAGATGATCTCGACCTGGATTTGGACCTCGATCTGGGGGATGATGCCGCTGCCGAGGGCGGTGACGATCTCGATCTGTCTGATATCGGGGAAATGATGGATACTCAAGACGGCGCCAAGGCCGGAGCCGCCGAGGCCCCCGAATCTGATGAGCTGGATCTTTCCGACTTGGAAGATATGCTGGATGAGGATATCGAGGTCGAAGAGGCCGAACCGGAAGATGTCGATCTGGAACTGGATTTCGACGATGCCACCTCCTCGGATGATGACCTGGATATTAGTGATCTTGAAGTAACCGAAGACCTCGATCTGACGGACATAGAAGATATGCTGGAAACGAGTGAAGATGCAGCCGTGCCCGCAGCTGCGGACGATGAACTGGACTTCGAACTCGATGACGGCGATGTCGACATGTCTTTGGAAGATGATCTCGATTTAGAATTGGAGGCTGTTGACGACCAGCCCGACGACATGGAACTGGATTTTGGCGACGACCTCGGGGCGGATGAATCGATGGAAGATGTCGAAATGGATTTTGCTGGAACCATTGAGATTGGGCCACCGAGTGCCGAGGATTTCGATGACCTGGAAGGCGGAGCAGAAGAGGAAGCTGCTGCCGCGGCCGTCGCGGAAAAGGAAGATAAGAAGGCAAAAAAGAAAAAGAAGAAAAAGAAAAAAAAGAAAAAAGTGAAAGCCCCGCGCAGCGGTGGTTTGAGCGCTCCGGTCAAACTGCTGCTGGGGCTGGTGCTGATTGCGGTACTGGGTGTCGGTGGGATTGTGGGCCTCGATATGGCAGACATCAAAGTGCCTTTCCTGGAACCCGTTAAACCATTCCTCAAGGACATCCCCTATGTTGGCGACTTTATTAAAGTCGGCCCCGAAGACGTGGCCGGCAACCTCAAGATGAGCACCCACGGGATCAACAGCCGCTTTATTGAAAACAGTAAAACCGGCCGCCTGTTCGTGATCAACGGCAAGGTGAGAAGCGCCTACGAAGAGCCGCGGCAGTCCATCCGGATGCTGGGCAAGCTCTTTGCGCCGGGCAAGAAATTGATCCAGACGCAGATTGTGCTCGCCGGCAATGTCCTGGCCGATCAGGATTTGGCTGGTCTTGATCTGCAGACGATAAAGAAACGCCTACGTAACCGGGCTAAATCACGCATCAACCCGGGGCAGATGCTGCCGTTTATGGTAATTTTTAACAAACTGCCGGACAACCTGGAGGAATTTACGGTCGAGGTGAGCGGTTCCATGCCGGCCAATTAAAAGCGGTCTCCAGCCAGCATCTTTTGGCTTGACAAGCACTGCATTGCCTGTTAGCAATGCGTCTTCCAAATGGGCGGCCCCCATTTGGGCCCCACACGGCGATGTAGCTCAGATGGTTAGAGCATACGGCTCATATCCGTAGTGTCCGGGGTTCGATTCCCTGCATCGCCACCATGAACATAAAAAGGCTGCAATCTGATAAGATTGCAGCCTTTTCTGCGTTTGGGGCTCTGCTTACGAAAGTGAAACATCACGTTCGCCGGATACCCCAGGAAATCTGCCCTAAGATTAGAAGCTGTCTCAGCCAACGGATTTTGGTTGCGGTTCAGTCTTCGCTCTACGAGCTACGCCTGACAAGCAAGGCGGGCGCTACATTCGAACCGGAGGAATACTCTTGTATTTCGAGGATTTGGTCCGCCCTACAATTAGTAGTATTCTTTACGGAGGCGATTTACTCGCCAATTTGGCGCCCAACGCCGAGATTGTGCCAAAAGACTTTTATGAGTTAGCTACTAACCCAGTACGCCCTCCTGATAGCGCACATACAGGTTTCCCTTTTTATAGCGGCCCTTGAGCCAGGACGCTTCCGTTTCGAAATTAAACATGTTCCAGGACCAGGAGACATCATCCTCTACCAGGTATATCCAGTCCTGCATTTCCGTTAAGCCATAGCTTTCGATGTCTTGCCTTACTTTCTGCTGGGCCGGTCCCATATGGAATACCGCCAGAAGTTGCTCGTTACTCCAGCCCTGATGCGCCAGGAGAAATGCCATGTGCCCGCCGGGATATTTTTCTTCCAGGGCCTCCACCCTGAAGATTAGTGTGTAAAAGCAACACACGATTTCGTTGGTTTTACCGTAGTCAACGATGCTGTCGGAATAGGAGCGGCTGAATCCCTGCGAGATGGGGTGAGTTTCCATTGCACCTCCTGTGGAAAGTTGCGGGAACGTACAATATATTGGGGAGTTAAAAATTATTACCACAATATATTGAGAAGGTCAACGTATATATTGGAAAGAAATGATTAGCGGAATGACCTGTATAAAGGCAAGAAATAATAGGGAAAATTGCCTGCCGGCAGTGTGGCGAGGTGTCGTCCGGCTGCTTTTCAGTCCACCTTTTTGGGAAGAACGATTGAAAACGTGCTGCCCCGACCTTCGGTGGAATCGACCGCAATCTGGCCGCCATGTTCCTCTATGATTTTCTTGGTAATGGAAAGCCCCAGACCGGTCCCCTGGGAGCCCTTGCTGCTGACAGACGGTTGAAACACGGTAGCCAGGGTTTTCGCATCCATGCCGCAGCCCTCGTCGGCAACGTCGACCTGTATGCTTTCACCCGTGATCTGCCGGGACGTCACCGTCACACGACTGCCTTCATCTTCACAGGCATCCAGTGCGTTTGAAACCAGGTTCAGCTCGCAGCGGTAGATGCCCATGGGGTCGATCACCACTTCGTCTATGGCCTTGTCCGGTTGAAATGCGAGTGTTATCTGCCGCTCACCGGCCTTGGTCTGCATCAGTTCAACCACGGACTTTACCAGTTCATTGAAATCGGTGGGTTCATATTCCGGTTCGCGGTTTTTCGAATAGGTCAACCGTTTCACGGGTGGAGATTGCCGGCAGAACCCAGGGTGTTCCGGTGGTTATCAGGTTTTTCGGCCCGGTTTACTTTTAATGTTGACACCGGACGCATAATTGACAATTTTAGGCCAGTTGGATACTTTTCTTCGAAGGGGTTTGCATGTTATCCGGATTTGCAAAATTGGTGGAACAGCGCATTCAGGCGGCGCAGAAAAATGGAGAATTCGATGACCTGAAAGGCTCCGGGAAACCGATCGAGTACGAGGACGACAGCGGTATTCCCGAGGACTTGCGTATGGCTTACAAGATGCTGAAGAACGCGGATTGTGCACCCCCGGAAATAGAATTGAAAAAACAGATACTCAAGACCGAAGATCTGCTTGGCGGCATGCGGGATAGCCAAGAAAAATTCAAGGCCATCAAGAAGCTCAACTATCTGGTGACCAAACTGAACTGTCTCCGCCGCACCCCCATAAACATGGAAGAGCCCCAGTATTCCGGGCGGCTTATCGACCGTCTATCCAAATCCTGACATGGGCGCCAGCCTATTTATTACTGGTCCGACCGCTATGGCCATAGAAACCAAACAAAATGAGAGCGAAGGCGTTTTCAAGGGTGTTATGCTGGCCTATCTGGTTCTGATTCTGCATGTGCTGCTCGTGATCATGCTTGGTTTCCTGGTGTTGTTTTTCCGGGGGGTCGTCCAGTACATGCCCCTGATATTCCTGGGCGGAACTGCCCTAATAGCATTGTCGGCCTGGTTGTTTTTCCGAAAGTTGAAGCGCGAAGGGCGCTCGCTCAAGGAGACGCTGCGTTCGTCCACTTTTCAGGGCCGGCCGGTTGAAATCAGCCTCATGGGCGGGATGGCCTCTTTAAAAGTCGGCACTCCGGGCGGTGCACCGGCGGTTGAATCCCCAACCGCCGACCCTGCCCGGCAGCTTGAAGACCCGGCAACGGTAAAGATCAGGGAACTTTCAGAACTTGCGCGACTTCTGGAAAACGATCTCATAACTCAGGATGAGTTTGAACTGGCCAAGCGCCAGTTGCTCAATTTACATACGTTATCCAATAAAAACGTATAAGCTCAGCGGGTGGCAGGTAGCCTGCTTAAAGCTCCGGCCGGGTATAGGCCACGAGAATGGAGACGTGCCTTGACGGTGGGATCTCGACCAGAATTTCAAACGGGAAAAGCCATGAAAAAACTATCATTAGCCCTCATAAGCGGTGGCATCTCATCGGAACGCGAAGTTTCCCTCAACAGTGGTAAGCAGGTGTATGCAGCGCTGGACCAGGAAAAGTATGATATCCGGCCGTACGACCCCAAGACCGACCTGGGCAAGCTGGTCGTTGATGCGGACCGTCTGGATGCGGCCCTGATCATACTGCACGGGCCATATGGCGAGGATGGCACGGTACAGGGCCTGTTGGATCTTTTGGATATCCCCTACCAGGGTGCCGGCGTACTGGGCAGCGCGACGGCCATGCATAAAGTCATGTCGAAAAGGCTCTATACCCTGGCCGGCCTACCGGTGCTGCCGGATGTCGTGATTCAAAAGGGGCAAGCTTTCAACAGTGATGATATCGTGGCTGAACTGGGGCTGCCGGTCGTGATCAAGCCGGCCACCAGCGGGTCCAGCATCGGGATGACCATCGTGCGAAACGCCGGTGATTTGAATGCGGCGATCGAGAAAGCCTTTCGCTACGACTACGTGGTGCTGGTTGAAAAATTCATGGCCGGAATTGAAATTACCGGCGGCGTTTTGGGCAATGACAATCCGGAGGCCTTGCCGCTGATAGAAATCATTCCCGGGAACGGGTACGAATTCTTTGACTATGAGGCCAAGTATAAGGCCGGCGCCACGAAGGAAATCTGCCCCGCCCGGATCGATGCCCGGCTCACCCGCAAAGCACAGGAATATGCCCGTACCGCGCACCTGGTCTTGCACTGCCTGGGATACAGTCGGACGGACATGATTTTAAGCGGAGAGGACTTGTACTTGTTGGAAACCAACACCATCCCGGGGATGACCGGGACAAGCTTGTTTCCGCAGGCCGCCCAGGCCGCAGGGTATTCCTTCAGTGACCTGCTGGACCGCTTGGTTGAACTCAGCCTGGAGGTACACGCCAAGCGCAAAAACCTGCAAACAGCGTAATTCGTTTTTCTTATAATAACCTTTTTTGGCAACAGGGGGGATCTATGAAAATACTGGTAATTGGCGGGGGTGGTAGAGAACATGCTCTGGTCTGGAAGATTGCGCAAAGCCCGAAGGTTAAGAAAGTTTTCTGTGCGCCGGGCAATGCCGGCATCACCAGCCGAAAGGTCACCTGTGTGCCGATCAGTGCATCCGATATTGACGGATTGCTGGCTTTTGCCCTGGAAAAGAAGATCAACCTGACAGCGGTGGGCCCTGAAGATCCGCTCGCGCGGGGTTTGACCGACCGTTTTGAGGCGGCCGGGCTCAGGGTTTTCGGTGCGTCCCAGAAAGCTGCGGCAATTGAGTACAGCAAATCCTTTTCCAAGGACCTCATGCTCAAATATGGCATTCCCACTGCCTGGGGGGAGGCCTTTACCAGTTACAAAAAAGCAGAAGCATACATTAAAAAAATGGGGGCGCCCATTGTAGTAAAAGCTGATGGCTTGGCAGCCGGCAAGGGCGTCATCGTTTGCCAAACGGTCAAGGAGGCCATCGCCGCCTTGAAGAGCATCATGGTGAAAAAAGACTTTGGGGACGCGGGCAGCAAGGTCGTCGTGGAAGAGTGCCTGGTTGGCGAAGAGGCCTCCTTTTTAGCCTTCACGGATGGCAAGACGGTCATACCGCTGCCCTCCTCTCAGGATCACAAACCAATTTATGACAATGACAAGGGGCCGAATACCGGCGGCATGGGGGCCTATTCACCGGCGCCCATCGTGGACCCTTATATGCACAAACGGATCATGAACGAAATCATGATTCCAACGGTGAAAGCCATGGCGGCCGAAGGCTGTCCCTACAAGGGTGTTCTGTATGCCGGGTTGATGATTGATGGTGATCAGATCAAGGTGCTCGAATTCAATGGACGCTTTGGCGATCCGGAAGCCCAACCACTGTTGATGCGGCTGAAAAACGACCTGGTACCGGTTATGGAGGCGGTGATCGACGGCACCCTTGACCAGGCGACCCTTGAAATCGATGAGCGGGTAACGGTGTGCGTGGTCATGGCGGCCGGTGGATATCCACGTTCGTACAAGAAAGGACACCCTATTTCCGGTTTGAAGGCGGCTGCGCGGATGAAGGACGTCATGGTCTTCCATGCGGGGACCGCGCTGAAAAACAACAAGATCGTGGCCAACGGTGGGCGCGTCCTGGGGGTCACCGCCCTGGGCGATACCGTTGAGAACGCCATTAAAAAGGCTTATAAGGCGGTTGAAAAAATCAACTGGACCAAAGTGCAGTACCGGAGCGATATTGGCAAGAAAGCCCTTGTCCGGTTTGCGACCCCGCCCAAGGTCGGGATTGTCATGGGCAGTGACAGTGACCTCGGCGTGATGGAGGGCACTGTGGGCATGTTGAAAAAATTTGGCATTCCCTTTGAAATGCTGGTTGCCTCCGCGCATCGCAGCCCTGAAAAGGCGGCTGCTTACGCCGGGACCGCCCGCAAGAGGGGCCTGCAGGCCATCATTGCCGGTGCCGGTCATGCCGCCCATCTGGCCGGGGTGCTGGCGGCGCATACGACCTTGCCGGTGATCGGCGTACCCATTGACAGCTCCTGCCTGCAGGGACTGGACTCCCTGTTGTCTACCGTGCAGATGCCGCCCGGTATCCCGGTTGCTACCATGGCGCTGGGAAAATCAGGCGCAAAAAATGCAGGGATCTTTGCGGCCCAGATTATCGCCGGCTCCGATCCGGCCGTGGAGCAAAAACTGGCGGCCTTCAAGACGGAAATGGCCGCCCAGGTCGCCAAAAAAAGCGCTAAACTTGAAAACTACCGCTAAACGCATCCAGATCGACCCAGTGCAACCGGCCCGGGAACCGCTGCTACAGGCGGCCCGGGCCATTTCGTCCGGCGGCCTGGTTGTTTTTCCGACCAGTGGCTTATACGGCTTGGCGGCCGATGCCTTTAATGCGGCTGCGGTGGATAAAATCTTTGCGGCCAAGGGACGCAGTCCCCGAAAACCGGTCCTGCTCTTGATCCGGCACGTGGACGACTTGAGGCAACTGGTCACGATTGTACCACCGGCGGCTACCCGCCTAATGGATGCAATCTGGCCGGGTGGCTTGACCCTGGTGTTCCCGGCAGCGCCGGTTGTTCCTCCGGCTTTGACAGCCGGAAGCGCGAAGATCGGCATCCGACTACCGGCCCATCCCGTGGCCCGGGCGCTGGTAGCCGCGGTAGGCCGCCCGATTACCGGTACCAGCGCCAATGTGTCCGGGCGGCCGGGCTGCAGTCGAATTGCCGTCCTGGATGCGGCCATAGCCGGCTCTGTGGACATGACGCTCGATGCGGGTGACCTCGCCGGGGGAGCCGGTTCCACCGTGGTGGATGTTACCGGACAGGCCCCGGTGATTCTCAGAAGCGGCGCTGTTTCAGAAGATGTCATTTGGAAGGCCCTGGCCACGGATTGATATTGACAACCAGCCGAAATCTCCCTATACAAAACCCTACGCCGGAGTGGTGAAATTGGTAGACGCACGGGACTCAAAATCCCGCGGGGGCGACCCCATGAGAGTTCGATTCTCTCCTCCGGCACCAAATAAAAACAAGGGGTTAGGTTTACAGCCTAACCCCTTTTGCGTTTATGCTTCACCTTGCGGCTACCACTTTCTCCAAAAACAGTGTTTTCAAATCGACCAACAGACTTCTGATGTGAGGCTTCCAGAAGGTGTGCCTGCCCATTTAGAGTCAATGGCTGGATACCCGAAAAGCAAAACATTAGCCGAACAGGCCGCCTGGGATTTTGTGGGCGCCTTGAGGGTGATGAAATGTTTATATTGGTCGTCATTCATCCAGGGATGGTATCGGTTTACTTCTGGATGCGGGTTCCCGGTCTCAAAGTGAGATCATCCGCAAATTGATGCGGTGCGATTACCCAGGTGGGCCTGAATTGACTTAAATCTCTTTTCGTAATATAGAAGCTAGAATTTCCTACCACTTTTTCTCAAACCAATTGAAATTACCGGAAACATTAGGGGACATTCAATGAAGTGCCCGCAATGCCAACTTGAGATTCCGGAAGATTCAAAGTTTTGCAAAGAGTGCGGCCATCCTTTAATTGAAACCCCTGATACGGAAAAAGCCCCACGGATAATAAGCAGCGAGCGGAAGCACGTTACCATCATGTTTTCTGACTTGTCTGGATACACAGCCATGACCGAAAGGCTCGATCCTGAGGAAGTCAAAGAGATCATGAGCTATGTTTTCGGAGAAATAACGCAAATCATCCACAATTATGATGGATTTATTGAGCGGTTCGTCGGCGATGCGGTGATGGTCATTTTTGGTGTGCCCAAAGTGCATGAGGATGATCCCGTCCGAGCGATAATGGCCGCCAGGGAGATACATGCTTTTGTTGAGGGCTATAGTCCGCAAATTGAAAAGAAAATCGGCAATCGTCTAACGATGCACACCGGCATTAACACGGGCCTGGTTGTGACTGGTGAAGTAGATATTGCCAAGGGGACGCATGGTTTGACCGGAGATGCGATCAACCTGGCCTCACGACTGGAACACATTGCCAAGGCGGGGGAAATTGTCGTCGGCCCGGCCACCTATCGTCGGTCAAAAGGTAATTTTTCCTTTCAGGCCCTTAAGCCAATTAGGCTCAAGGGCATAGCGGACCGAATTCAAGCCTATAAGGTTTTGAGCTCTAAAACGCATGCTAAAAGACCACGTATAGGTTTGAAACGCCGGATATATTCCGAGATGGTTGGGCGGGAGAAAGAACTGAACAAGCTGGAGCTTCAATTGGCAAAAGCAATTGATGGCGATGGCTCGGTTGTAAACATCATTGGCGAAGCCGGCATAGGCAAATCAAGGCTTTTTGCAGAGTTAAAAAATCGGGGTTCGTTAAAGCGCGTCATGCTTCTCGAAGGTAAGGCGATATCCATAGGCCGGAACCTGGCTTTCCATCCGATCATTGATCTTTTAAAGCACTGGGCGCGGATCGGAGGAAATGACAGCGAAGCCACTGCTTTAAGCAAACTTGAATCTGCCGTTCAAAACGTGTGCAAGGAAGATGCGGATGAAATTGTTCCTTTTCTGGCAACCCTTATGGGCATGCAGCTTTTAGGCCGCTATGCTGAAAGAGTTGCCGGCATTGATGGCGGCGCCCTTGAAAAGCTGATTTTGAAAAATGTCAGGGACCTGCTATCCAAAGCGTCTGAACTTATCCCGCTTGTGATCGTGATGGAAGACCTGCACTGGGCGGATACAAGCTCCATAGAACTTTTGGAATCATTATTCCGGCTGGCAGAATCTAAGAGCATCCTTTTCGTCAATTTATTCAGGCCTGATCACGCGGAAACAGGGGAAAGGATCGTTGCAGCCCTAAAAGAAAAACTTTCTGTGTATCATGTTGAGATCATTCTGAGATCGCTAAATGAAAGCATGAGCGAAAAGCTGATAAGTAATATGCTTAACATCGGGGACCTTAACTACACTTTCAAAAATAAGATTATTAAACGTACCGGCGGGAATCCGTTTTTTATTGAAGAGATCGTCCTTTCGCTTGTGGATGAGGGGTTTATCGTCCCGAAGAAAGGTAAATTCGAGATCAACAAAAAGATTGCCGAGATGGTAGTGCCGCCCACCATCAACGATGTACTTGACGCCAGAATAGATCGGCTGGAGAAAGAAACCAGGAACCTGGTAAAAATTGCTTCCGTGATTGGTAGAAATTCTTTCTACAGGATTCTGACCAATGTGGCTACGGCCATAGAAGATATTGACGGCCATTTGTCCTACCTCAAAAAGATTCAGATAATCATGGAACGGATGCGGCTGGATGAATTGGAGTTCCTTTTCAAGCATGCCCTGGTCCAGGAGGCCGCCTATAGATCCATTTTGCATGGCAAGCGCAAAGCCCTGCATCTGCACGTTGCCAAGACCATTGAAAGTCTGTTCACAGAGCGGCTGCATGAATTCTACGGCATGCTGGCGTTGCATTACAGCCGGGGACAGGACTATGAAAACGCCGAGCACTACCTGACCAAAGCGGGTGCAGAGGCTTTGAAATCGTCAGCGTCAAAAGAGGCGCTGCATTATTATCAGGAGGCCCTGAACCTGTTTCTCAAGGAATCGGATGGTCCGGCAGATTCAGCCAAACAGGCGATGTTGCAAAAAAATATTGCGCTCGCATTCTATTACCGGGGACAATATGATGAAGCGGTCGACTATTTTGACAAAGCGCTCAGCTTCTACTGGGGCAGGCTGCCGGAAAACCGATTTTCCATGGCATTCCGGTTTTTATCGGCATTTTGTCATATTCTGATTTCCCTGTATTGCCCTTTTCTGAAGTTCAGAAAAACAATAACCACCGAAGAAATACAGAACCTGGAATTGTTCTATAAAAAAAGTAAAGCCCTGGCCATCATCAACCCGCTGAGGTTTTTTATTGAATCAATCTATATATGGCGAGAAGTCACCCGGTATAAGCTGTCAAACTTCGATCTGGGATTGAAGATCTGTGTGGCCGCAAGTTCCCTGTTTACCTTTACCGGGATCTCCTTTCGCTTGAGCCGGAAAATTATAGACTCGGCCCGTGAAAAAATTCCGAAAGACCATGCCAAGATTTACATCATCTATGTTTTTATGGAAACGATTCACAATTACCTGGTGGGTAATTGGGACATAATCGGCAGCCCTGATCCCGAACTGGGCAATAGAAGCCTGAAGGACGGTGAGATCTATTTACCGTCACAGCTATTGTACTGGCATGGTTGCCGCAGTATTTATGGGGGCGACCAGGACCGGGCCCAAAACATCATAGATGAATTAACCAACATTGTGGAAGTGTATGAAAATGATTTTTCAATTCTGCTGAATTACATGCTGAAAAGCAAATATCTGATGGAATACCGGCACCTGAATGAGGCCCTCGCAGAGATTGGGAGAGGGATCGAGTTTTGTAAAATCAAGGGATTTACGATCACCCTGCTAGATTTTTATTCGTGCCAAGCGCGGATATTCATGTTCATGCAGAATGCTGACCAGGCTGCGCAAAGTATCCGCCTGGCAGATGGAATCAGATCATCAGTTCACGCCGCGCCGATTCAATTTTCCATCTATTATCGGAGTCAGCTTGAATTTTCGCTCTTTCAATTGGAAAAAGCACTGCAGAGCGGGCATGCAAAGAGGGCGGCCGGGCATAAAAAAAGGGCTGGCCACGCCGGTAAAATGCTGATCAAGGCCATCTCCAAAGCCGCTCAGCATCGTACCGAAGCCTTTAAACTCAAAGGCATCTATTACTGGTTGCTGAACAAACCGAAACCGGCTCTAAAGTGGATGCAAAAAGCGGTTTCAGAGGGCAATCGGCTGAATGCCCGCCTGGAGCTGTCCAGGACATACTTTGAGGTCGGAAAACGGCTCATGGAGGGCGGCCCCGGGCTCAACAGTCTCAACGGTCTTACCGCCGTGGAGTACCTGGACAAAGCCAAATTATTGTTCGAAGAAATGGGTCTTGAGTGGGATCTGGAAAAATTGAAACGACTCGAGCGGCAATAGTGTCAAGAGTCCAGGCCCGATATTGCTGACCTGGCCCCGCGGGCACGTTTTCAAGGTTGCATATAAACGATTGCCGGTGCCGGTTCCATGTGGAGGGATGACCACAGATGGAAGGCAAGCTTCAATATCTAAAACAGCGCTGCGCACCGCTTCAGTTCGGTAAGCCCGAACTTTCAAAAGCGCAAATCGAGTTTTATCATGACCTGAACAATGAAATTATCCTTATCATCAAGTCTTTGCCCGCGTCCGTCCAAACCCGCGCCCTGCTTGAGTTGATGGACCACCTGGGTCTTTCCGCACGGAATGCCTCCGATTTTTTCTCAGGGTTCTATACACCGGCCTGGTCGATACTCTATTGGCTCGAGGTTTCATTCTCTCACAACGGGAAGTTACCCGCAGCCGAAATGAAAAACATCAAAAGCGTACATGCCAGTGCGATGCTTCTGCATCTGCTTGATGATCATCTCCATGACGGGGAAATCCAGGCCACCCACCTGACGATACTGTTGCGCAGTCAGGTGTGGATGTTCATGAACCAGGCCCTGCAAAGGATTGCAGAAAGGGACAGCAGAGGGGGCGCAATCGCTAAAGGGTTTCTTGATGACTACTATGCCAGTACGGTAGAACCGAAGGAAATTGACTCCCTGGATGCCTATTGCGATCTGTTCAAGAAACAGATGGGAACCGGCTTTATCGCTCCCGTTTTGATGGCCGAAAAGATGACTGCTGACGATCAGGTGATCAAAGCGGTCCAGGCCGCCTACGGTGCCTTCGGTACCGCGTGGAGATTGCTGGACGACCTGCAGGACATCCCGCAGGACCTGCAGTCCGGTACGAGATCCGCCGTGTACATCTGCCTTCCTGAGGAAGGCAGGGGGTACTGGGAAAACAATTGCCGGGGGGATGATTCCGCAAAAACCGACCCATCCATGGACATTGTTGCGTGCCTCAAAGAAAATAAGGTTACCGAGAAAATCCAGCAGCGCATATGCACTGAGCTTGACGCGGCTGCATCGATTTCCGATGCGTTCAAAATCAAGGGCTTTGCCAAAGAACTCCGTCGTCTACGCGAGCCTTTAATGCCAGACAAGGAGCCACATGCGCTTTAGAGCTGAGAATATAACGGCGTCAGCCAGCAGCAACCCCCGGCTGGGCCTTGAAGTTACGAACCGCTGCAACAGCGCCTGCATCCACTGTTTTGCCGGCACCGGCTCTGGAGCATCTGCCCAAATACCGACTGAAGTTGCCAAGGATATACTCCTCGAGGGGTATTCTGCGGCATACCGTCATCTTCACATCACCGGTGGCGAGCCATTGCTCTATGACGCTATTTTTGAGATTTTGGACTACGCCCTTGACCTGGGGTATGAAACCATGCTTGTGAACACAAACGGACTTCTGCTGACCGGGCGTATTTGCCGCATGCTGGCCGACTACCCTGGGCTTGCGGTAACCATCAGTCTGGAGGGGACCGCGTTGCTCCACGAACGCTTCCGAGGAACAGGGTCGCATAAGCAGGTGCTAACGGGCTTGGAAAACGCAATTGCAGCCGGCCTGGAGGTTATCGTCTTTGCAACTGCCGCTAAAAGTCTTCTGCCCGAGCTGCCTGAGTTCGCGGATTTTTTGGTATCGCGGTTTCCCGGTATAAAGTATTTAACGCTCATCAGGCTGGTCACGGCGGCAGGCCCCACATTCCTATTGGAAGAGGAATTTCTTGACCCGGGTGATTTCCTGGGTCTGGCAAATATGGTAGCCTTGATAAATTTGTACGGGTTGCGCACCCAGCTCCTAAATGACCCGCTGATCAATGTTGTTTCCAGGAAACTGGGAATGCCCTGGACGCCCAAATCAAGCGACCTGGATCTTGAGGGCAGCCTGATGGTCGGGGCAGACCTGAGTGTGCGTTCGTCACACGCCGGCCGTCATAACTATGACAACTATGCACCCGGCGGCATCGCAAAAATACTTGTCTCCGACCAATACCGGCAGGCAAGTGAGCCGGATTCACAGATCTGTCCGGCATGCGGGTATGTTGAGCTTTGCCGGGCCAGTGGGTTGTACCGTCCGGCAACATGGCATCTACCCGGAAAGCATGATTCATCTTATTGTAAAAACGTGCTCGACCTGCTGGGGCGTTGAACACCCCTGGCTGGTGGCCGCAGCGGTCATTATAGTGAGCGGTTAGACACCGGTGTCAGAACGTACCCGAACTGATTTCGGACCGCTGGTCATACCCATAATAATGGAGGCAGCTTCAATACCCGGAGTCACCAAATTCAACCAAAGCAAGGGAGGCGAAAATGACGGAAAAGAATTTTATTGATTTTATACTTGACACTGAAAACGATGAGAAGCTTTTGGCAGATTTTCTGAAGTATAAGACTGCACGAGGCCTGTATAATTTTTTCCAGGGCAAGGAGTATGCTATCGACATGGAAGATTGTGAAAAATTGATCACGGCGAAAGTCCAATTCGGTATTGAGGATGGTGTCATTCCCCCTGCGTATTGAGAACAGATTTCTCGGATAAGGATGAGTGCTTCGGCGGGTCTAGCACCCATGATGCAAACTGTATTTGTGCGGCCCGTCAAGGCCGCAGTTGCTTGATAGCACTGCAAAGTATAATTTCTCCAAGGATAGGATAACTGCTTGGAACTTAAGCATAACTGCGATATTTTGATTGTCGGGTCCGGCCCGGCCGGGATCTCAACCTGGCTGCATTTGAATAAGTACTCGCCGGAACTGGCCGGCGACACGATTATCATCGAGAAAGCCGTCCTTCCGCGTCATAAGTTATGCGCGGGCGGGGTCGGGGCGTGGAGTGAAGATGTCTTAAACCGCCTTGAAATTGATATGAATATCCCGTCCCTGTTTGTTTCGGATGTGGTGTTTCGATATCGGGGTAAGAACTGGACCTATCACAGCCCCACCCGTTTCAGGATGGTCCAGCGTGCAGATTTTGATTTTGTTATGGCCAAAGCAGCTGTCTCGCGCGGGATGGTGCTCCATGAAAACGAGCAATTCATCGAGGCCAGCCGCGAGCGGAATTCACTGGCGATAGTGACCAACCGTGGGAAATACACTGCCAAAGCCCTTGTCGGTGCCGATGGTTCCGTTTCCATGGTGCGCCGCACGATGATGCGGCCCCATAAAAGCTGCCTGGCAACCACGTTGCAGGTTTCGGCACCGGCAGATTCGGAATATGATCCTGAATTTGCCCGCCAAAATATCATGATCGATTTTTCGCCGGTTGACGCCGGCTTGCAGGGCTACACGTGGCATTGCCCTTGTCTGCAGGGCGAAACCCCGAGCATGAATCACGGTATCGGCCATTTCCGGTTCCATCCTCAAAGGCCGCGGCCGGACATGAAACAGATATTCAGCCGGGAATTAAAAGCCCGCCGGATTGACAGCGGGCCCGAATCCTGGTCCAGCCATCCCATTCGCTGGTATTCAGATGCAGTGCCGATTTCGCAACCCAATCTTCTGCTTGTGGGCGATGCCGCCGGCATCGAGCCCGCCTTCGGCGGTGGGATCCACATGGCCCTGTCGTATGGGGAGATCGCCGCAGCTGCCTTGATGCGGGCTTTTCGAAATAAAGATTTCACTTTTCAAGATTACCCACAAGCGGTGATGACCCATTTCATGGGGCGCCATATCCGGGATTGTACCCGTTTGGCGCAGGCAATGTACGGCGGGAATGGGAACCCTCTAAACCTGGTGCGACAATTTTTTACCGGTCGGTTTCACAGGCCGAACTTACTGTCCCTCCTGCTTGGCCTGAAGGCCGCCGAATAACGGATCAAGGGCGGTAGCATGCGCTAATCCGTTATTATGCTGCCGTTGAGCGGTACTTATCAACGGCCAGAAAAGCTTATTGCAGCCGGCTAAACCAGCAAAAAGTTAATGTGCCGAAAACCCCGGCATTGGTTTGACTTGAGGATTTTCTGCCGCTGGGGCTCAACAAAATAAAACTTCTTATTCGCCGTGATCATCCAGTTCATCGAGTGTGGGAAGGGAAAAGGCAGCAGGCCCCAAACAATGCCAAAACAGTGTGGATGGTTTTGATATTGGCTACGGTCACGATAAGCCGCAAAGGCAAAGCGGGCTTTCAAAAGCAGGGCGAAATCATCGCAGTCAAACCGTTCTCCACGCACTTTACCATCGGAAGGGGCAGCAAGTGGTTCCATTTTACTGTTATCGATAATTTTCTTAGCTTCAGAATACTTCGGCAGGTAATAGCGGTAATCGGCCATGTGCAGGCACAGTTTTTTACTTAGTTTGCCTTGCAGTGCATCTTCGATGACTTCCCGCACTCCCGCGCGTGAAATTGTTGCTCCCTTGAAAGTATCTCTTCCTTTCCGCGATCTCATGCAGCCCTCCTTTTGGGTTTACACCACTAAAAAGGTTCATAGTTCGTGTCAATTAGGCGGCCTGTGAACTTTATCTGCGTATAGACGGTACAAAGGCAAACAGAAGCAAGATCGACTTTTAAGTATCTTTCCAACAATCTGTGACGGGATACCAGACTATCTTCTTCAATTCGAATCTGCAGTGTAGCTTAAAGGGGTCGTTCCACCGAACTTCAACCAGGTAATAGTTTTGAAATGGATTTGAGAAATTGGCAATGCTTATCTTATAGACGCAAAAACACTAAAATGTCAAACAGTTATCGTCTCTGATATTCCGATTGCCTGAAAACATACGCCGCCCCCTGTATATCGCTATTAATCAAACTGGGCACTTTAGACTGAATCTGCGTTTCGATCTCCCGCAAATAAAATAGTCTAACTGGGGGATGGCCGGGGACCCCAAAGCTTGGACCCCAGCAGCCACTCGATAAAGATCTTGTCCTTGCAGCGACCGTCCATGCTGATTGAACAAAAAAGTCAGGGTAAATGAACAAAGACACGGCGTACTGTACAGCATGGGGGGCTGTAAATCTGTCCTGCCGGTTCGCGGCCGAGCTTTGGATTTAGACGGTCTGGAATCCGCGCTTGCATTTAGCTGCTGATCGTACTAATTTTACTCGTAAACCGACGTCTGTTGCCGATGACATCAAAGCAAGAGGTTCACATGAAACGACTACTTCTTTGCCTTGCCTTGACGCTGGTCTGTACGTGTACGATACCCCTCGCGGCATTTGCCGGCAAGAAGTCAAAGGTCTCCGATGACGGGTACACAGTGGTCCTTTTTCCCATCAAAGTCATCACCCATTGGGGCGAAGGCTATTTGTACAGAACGGAGGTAGCGGCTGTTGAAGGCATTACCAACACGGTGGCCGACGACCCACAGCTGGGTCTCAAGTACAGCTACACCACAACGGGTGAAGCCGGTTCGGCCATACCGCTCAATGAGGTTCTGGGTCGACACGATTTTGACGTGTGGCGCCAGACATCCCTGATGTCGAACTATAGCCCTGATTGGCACAGGGTAAAGTCGCTAGGCACCCGGCTTTCCGCCGATCTGGCTGTTCTGATCCGCATTCGGGAAGATGATAACAGTCATGTCGTGATTTATTTGTATGATTACCGGGCCGGCCAGATTTACTCCAAGACCAACAAAGGCGTTTACTACGGGTCCTTTTCAACTGGGGTCCAAAAAATCCTGGAAGCCTTGATGCAGGATTTTTATGAAAACCAATAACCATTCTGCCGTCTACTACTGTCCGCGGCCCCGCTAAAAATGATACTTAAGAAGATTATCGTAGGCGAGACGTCCGAGCTGTCCGGCGTGGTCACCGCGGCGCTGGACAGGGCCGGGTTTCCGCATGCCGCCTCCAAGACCCCGGTGCTGGATTCGTTGGGAACCATCGCGCTGTCTGATTGGAATATACACCCGGTCATAAAGTACACCGAACATCAGGCGTCCCAGAACCGCCGGCCTTTCTTGCATATCAATGTTGACGGAATGCCGATCTATGAGATCCCATCGAAAATCAACCGCTTCATAGAATCTCACAAGGCCCAGTACCTCCACATCATCGCCGCGGCAAGCGCAGAAAGCACTACCTTCGCTGAACGGATCGGCGACATAATCGACAATGTCATTCTCATGGGCCGGGTGCAGGCGGGTACCGGAAAGATCGAAGGATCGGGAACTTTGGACGATCTGGTTTTTGAAGTGCTGGCGGGGCTTTCCCTGCGGGAAAAATCCGAGATAGCCAATCTGGGGGGGGATGCCCTGCGGCTCATGCAGTTGCATGTCGACAAACTGATGGAGAACAGGGCCGCAGATGTAAAGCGGGTGGCCAGCCGCCAGGAGATCATGCGGCAGGTTTGGTTGAGTTTACGGGAGACGCATAGACTGCGCGTTGTAGAGTAGCAATGAAATTGCTACTCAGGTCTATCGGCTGAAGACTGAAGACTGTTAGAGTAGACCTTCAGTCTAAATGCCTTCAGCTATCCGCCTGGGTACTTTAATACGTGCGGCCTTTTTTATCTACCATGGGTACGAATCGGACGGGAATGATCTTTTGCTGCTGGATCTTCCCGTTTACTTTTTTAAGCAAGACCAGTTCCTGGTTCCCGGCTGGTCCAACAGGAATGACCAGTCGGCCGCCTTCGGCCAATTGATCTTGCAACGGCCGGGGAACGTGGGTTGGTGCGCAAGTGACGATAATTGCATCGAAGGGCGCCTGTTCCGGCCAGCCCTGATAACCATCCCCGATGCGGACGTGCACATTGTCATAGCCCAAATCCCGCAGAACCTTCTTCGCGGTCTGACCCAGAGTGGGGATTATCTCCATGCTGTAGACCTGACCGGCCATTTCACCGAGCACGGCCGCCTGGTAGCCCGACCCGGTACCGATTTCCAATACTTTCTGGGCGCGGTCCAATTCCAGCACTGCGGACATCAGGGCCACGATATAGGGTTGCGAGATGGTTTGTCCGTCCCCGATGGGCAACGGGGAGTCCTGGTACGCCATCTGGCGCACGCGGTAGGGGACAAAGCGGTGACGAGGGACCGAATGCATGGCGCGCAGGACATCCGGATGGCGAATGCCGCGGGCCCGGATCTGGAAGGCCACCATCTGTTTGCGCTGGCTTTCCCAGCGGCGGTTGTCTACCGGTGCTTTATCGGTTGCGAAAATACTGGTCGGTCCCAACAAAATGGCTGTTAGCAGGACGGTCAAGATCACGCGGTTTTTGCGGGTACTCATCCGATCCTCCCGAACTTTGCGCCTTTCAGGCCGGGTCCGAGCACAGGCCGAATCAAGCCTGGCTGCGATCAGGCGTCTGTCCTGTATCCACTGGAGTTTGGACGCGTGTTACTATTCCGGCTGGGCATAAAAGACGTCTTTACAATCCTGGCAGATGGTGTGCGTGAAATCCGAGTCCGTGTGGGCCCGGACATAAGCCTCCATTGGCCACCACTTGCCACTCTCATCCCGGATGCGTTTACAGCCGCTACAGATGGGGAGCAGTCTCTGCAGGGCATTAATCTCATTGAGCAGTTTTTGCTTATCCGCCAGGGCGGCCGTTAATTGCAAGTTGAGTTTTTCCAACTCCTGCTGTGACTGTTTCCGGCCGGTTATATCCCGGGTAATGCCGACGATTTTCAGTGGCTGGTCGGGCTCTTTCAAGAACTTGGCGCGGATTTCGACCCAGTAGGTGCCACCGTGCTTATGCTCCAGTTCCAGTTCAACGGACTTGGCCGTGCGCCGGCCCTGCTCGTAGGCTCCCAATTCGCTTGCCAGCAGGTCGGTGGCCTTTTTAAGGGATTCCGGCGTCAGGCGCTCGACAATGGAGGTGTTGATGAGTTCATCGGACCGGTACCCGCTGATGCGCTGGATGGAGGGGGTGATATATTCATACTTGAGGGTTTCGGCATCCATGACCCAGATTGCATCGACCAGGTTATCGGTCAGTAGACGGTTTTGCTTTTCGAGCGTTTTTACCTTGTCCTTGATCGATTTCGGCATGCGGCGGCCTCCCATGGGCGCGGAGATAAGCAAATGAAACCATACTGGACAGATTATAGCAAGTCCCCAGCCGGACCGCTATGGGCACGGCTGATGAAATTTGAGGATTAACGGTTCGTCGACGCAGCCTTGCCGGCTTTAACTTGCAGCGGCCCTTTCCACGGGATCAACATGGGGACGCAGCGTTGGTAGTGGCGATATTGTTCCTGGAATTCAGCAACCAGATCCCGTTCCTCCAGCCGGGCCCCAATATAGATCCAGGCAGTCCAGATGACGTTGAACAACAGACGGTCAATGGTCAGGTCAGGGCAGGACCAGATCAAGAATATGGTAAACAGGTAAAAAGGGTGTCGAACCCAACGATAAGGTCCCCGGATTGAAAAAGGTCCTGATTTGCGTACGGTCCTTTGTAAGTGCGCTCTGAGATCTGATATTCCGAAGGCATCGAAATATTGCAAGGCTATGGAACTCCAGGCAAAGCCGGCCAACCCAGTGAAAAAAACGCCCCTTGCCAACCAGCGCCAGCCGCCTTGTAATTCCAGCACCACGGTGTCAGCCGGCTGCCACAGGAAAACGACCGCTGTTAGAACCACGCCGGACGTGATGGTGTAAACAGCACGATGGGTATATTTCGGCAGCCAGGGTGCCAACCGTAACCAGAGACTGCGGCGCACCATGCCGCTGTGTTGCAGGAAAAAAAGCACTGATAGGCCGGCATTCCAGAGGAGCTGACCGGTTGCCGACAAAGGGAGCGCGACGCTTTGCCAGGCGCCGTGCCAAAGAAAAAAGCCAAACAGCAGCAGTGAAACGCTGCCGGTAAACCAGGCGATCATCATCAGCACAACTAGGGAGCGGGAACGTTTTTCAGCATGCATGGTCTGTTTCAATTTGCCAGAAAGAAAGCGCCGGCGGGGCGCACCCATATATCGCCGGGGCGTCGCAGCATTCAAAGACTCATAAAAAATGCAGGTGGCCCTTGCTAAACACCGGAAAGACAGCGATAATGGCTGCCTGTTGCTGTTGTTCAGCCATAAGATAAATATGAATCGGGATTATACAATGGAAGACCAAGCCCATGACCCTGTAAAGGAGCGCACCTGTCGTCAGTGTGAGCAGACATTTGACCCGGATACCGATATGGAAGTGACCGACCAGGGGGCCTTTTGCAGAGCATGTTTCAATCAACTGGCGGCCGAGGTTGAAATGCTGGTCCAGCAGCAGAATCAGGGGATCAGTTTCACCGCGGCGGTGGTTGGGGGACTGGCCGGAGCAGTGGTTGGCGCCCTGGTCTGGTGGGGATTTACCGTGGTAACTAAAATCCAGTTCGGTCTCGTGGCCATCGTTATCGGCATCACGGTGGCCAAGGGTATGCTCATGGCCACCGGTGGACGACGTTCCCGGGAACTACAGGTTCTGTCCGCCGGCATAGCCGCCGGCACCTATTTTTATGCCGACTACCTGGTAAAACGAACGTTCATTTTGCAACAGTCGCCCGAGTATGTCCGTACCCTCACGATGTTTCCGGATCCGGCTGTCTTTTTCAATGTGGCCCGGGTGACATTTGACATGTTTACCCTTATTTTCCTGGCTATAACGGTCTACCAGGCCTGGAAGCTTGTCGAACCGTTCGAAATTAAGCGCCACGGCTAACCAGAACTGGGTATGGGAGGTGTAAGTACGCGTATGACTCAGGCCAATCTCAGTACTGACCAGAAGAAAAGAGTTGAAAACCTGCAAATTGTCGCCCGGCACCTGGCAACGGTGGGACCATCTACGCACCGCCAACCGGAACCAGATGCGAGTTCGCGCTTCAATTCAGGTTGGCTCAAACGCTGGGGCGCTCTGGGAATTTTGCTGATTTTTGTGCTGGGAAAATTCAAATGGGTCCTGGCTGCCTTGAAATTTGCCAAGCTTCCAACCCTCATCACCATGGTGGCATCCGTATGGGTATACGCCACATTGTGGGGATTTCCCTTTGCGCTAGGCTTCGTGTTGTTGATCTTTGTGCACGAAGCCGGGCACGCTCTGGTGATGCGGCAGCAGAATATTCCCGCCGGCGCCCCGGTTTTCATACCCTTTGTCGGGGCGGTCATTGCCATGAAGGGTCTGCCCCGGGATGCCTACGTAGAAGCCCTGGTGGGCATCGGGGGGCCGGCCCTGGGAACCCTTGGGGCACTCCTATGTCTGGTAGTAGGGTGGGTAAGCGGGCACCCCATATGGTATGCCCTGGCCTATACAGGGTTGATGATCAACCTGTTCAACATGATTCCCATTCCGCCTCTGGACGGCGGCCGCATCACCCCCATCCTGAGTCGCTGGGTGTGGATAGCCGGTCTGGCGATTGGGGTGGGGGTGTTCCTGCAGACTCGGTCGCCGCTCCTGTTTTTAATCCTGCTTGTCGGTGTGTTCACCTTCTTCAAGAATTTCAAAACGTATGATCCCACCTACTATGACATGCCGGCCAGCAAACGGACCGCCATCGGCGTTTCCTATTTTGGCCTGCTGGCCGTAATGGCCCTGGGTATGTGGATGGCCGGGCAGGCTCTTCAGAATATAGGTGCCGGCGGCGCCTGAAAAACAAACGGGCCGGCGTCCCTTTAAAGCCGGTTGATACATGCGAGGCTATCTCAAAGATGCATTTGGGCCCAATCTATGCGTTGCGCGTTCCTATCCTCGAAATATATGCATATTTACCAGATGGGCACTGGCTTCACTGGCACCTCCGTTTGCCCCCTACATTTGAGGAATAGATCAAGCGGAAAGTCCCCCGAGGTGGGGAAACTTCACGGTCGGCTTGACCTTGAGCTAAAAAATTAATTTTGAGACTGCCGCTAGTGTCTGGGGGGCATTCGGTGAGACAATGGAAACGAACATCTGATACAGTTTGGAGACCTGCCATGCAAACATTAGAACCACGGGGTGACGTGTCGGTTTGTCCAGCATGCGGCTACCGGGATGGATTCCATGTGGCCCTGCAATTTCAAACCGATTCCGATCAGGGCCAGATCCATCTTATCTGCCCGGCCTGCCATCAGCGTTATGATCCCGGTTGGGATATCACTGCCCGGCGAAAACCCTGATAAGGGCCATAATAGAAAAGGCCCTTATCAGGAGGGCTTATGAGATTCGTCTTCGGGTTCGATTAAAAAAGGGATTCCGGCGGATCTCCCTTGGCAATTGCCTCAAGATCGCGTGGGTTGCAAAGTTTGGACGGTATCTCCGCAACCCGGCCGCAGGCCACACAGGCAAAATTGACATTGCGTAATTTCGGTTTACAGATATGGCGCGGGTTAGTGGACGCTTGTCCACAATCCTTACAGACATGCGCTTGTTTCAATTCCACGGGATCGCATAAATGACCGGTTTCACCGGCCACTTTTCCACACGATTTACAGGTATGTATATTGGCAACCATGACAATCCTCCGGTTGTGTGTCGGTTATAGGTAAGGGCTTTTCTTGAAACTGCCTTTTTTCATTTCAAGAAGTGTGCCATTTCTGCGGACGTATCTCTCCAGCCCGGCGGAAGACGGCGATATCGATCCGGAGCGTACGCTAGCTACCACCCTGTGGTTTAGAGCCGCCGTGGGCAGTGGGGCAGTTGCTCATCCGGCACGGGCTCATTAGGCGCGGCAGCCAGGCATTCTTTGGGATCACAGCAGGTGTGGCAGACCCGTTTGAACGCCTGGACTTCCCTGAGTTGGATATACGGCGCCAGGTACTGGGGTTGGACAGGTTCATCTCGCAGCAGGTCGGTGGACAGGTACTTTTTATTATCATCCGGAAATACGGTTACAATCGTAGCTTTGGTGCCCAGGGTTTCCTGGACCATCAGGGCCCCCAGAAAATTAGCACCCGAAGAGATGCCCACCCCGATGCCCAGTTCGGCAGCCAGCTTCTGGGCCATCAAAATCGCATCTCCATCATCCACACTGATAACCCCATCAAGTGAATCCAACTCGAGGATGGGAGGGATGAAATCGTCGGAAATCCCCTGTATGCGATGCTTGCCGACCTTGCAGCCCGTGGACAGGGTCGGGGAGTTCATGGGTTCCAGGGGGTGCAAGCGGATCGCCGGGTACTTTTCCTTGAGAAAACGCCCGGTGCCCATGATGGTCCCCCCCGTGCCGACACCGGCCACAAACGCATCGGGCTGCAGGGATCTGAATTTCAATTGCCACCAGATTTCCGGGCCGGTCGTCAGGCTGTGTGCTTCGTTATTATCCTGATTGGAGAACTGCCGGGGCAGGAACGTATTGTCAGAAGCGGCCGCCATCTCTTCCGCCAGGCGAATGCTAGCCAGGAAACCACCCTCTTCGCGGCTGACCAGCCGAATATCCGCCCCCAGGCTTTTGATGAGGTTGATGCGTTCGGCACTCATCCAGTCCGGCATAAAAATGGTGACTGGATGACCCAGGGCTCTACCGATGGCGGAGAAGGCAATCCCGGTATTACCGCTGGTAGCTTCAATGACGCGGTCACCGGGTTTCAAAGCCCCGCTGGTGTAACCCTGCATGAGGATATGAAACGCCATCCGGTCCTTGATGCTGCCCGTCATGTTGAGATTTTCCGCCTTGGCAAAAATGACCCGCTCCTGTTCCCGGAAGGTGAACCGGACGGCCAGCAGGGGCGTGTTGCCGATCAGGCTGGATAATCCGCGGATGCGATGATTACTTATAGTTTCGAGCATGCTGTTTCCCTTTTGCGATTATTCCGCTTAAACTTTTGCGGTAACCGGTTTCAAATCACAAATAGGGTGAAACTGCAAGGCTGCCGGCCAGGACCTGTTTGCTTCTGCCGTAAAAACTGATAGAAAGGGGAAAGTTGTTGCCGGGGCGGTTGCTCGCCGACCCGCCATCAACCAGCAAAGGCAGGAGACCATGGCAAGTATCACGATAAGCGAATACCAGGCGATGATCGACAGGTGGGTGCAGACAACCGGTGTGCGTTACTTTTCCGAGCTGACCAATCTGGGCATCCTCATGGAGGAGACCGGAGAAGTAGCCCGGATCATGACGCGCATGTTTGGCGAGCAGAGCTACAAAACCGATCACAACCGGCCGGACCTGGCCGATGAACTTGCGGATATCCTTTTTGTGGTGGGCTGTATCGCCAACCAGACGGGTATCGATCTCACAGCTGCCATTGGCCGCAATATGGAGAAAAAAAATACCCGGGACAGGCACCGGCACCGCAACAACCCTAAACTAACCAAGCCCCGGGATTGACGATGATGCATTTGCTTTGCACAATGTTGGCGCTCGCGTGGCTCTGGCTGCTGATTGTCTGTCCACCGCTGGCGGCAGACCCCGTGATCCATGAGACAGTCCGCAAGTACCGGATCAGCGGGCAGACCGCGCAGGAACTCAGGCGGGAAATGGACCGGAAAGGTCCGGCCGGAGCCGGCGGGCGACGATTCGATGGCCACACCGCCTGGTGGTTGAACTGGAACTACCATTGGTGGGAAAACCCGACGGAATGTCGCCTTACCGCGGTCACCACGCTGCTCCGGGTGTCTTTTACCCTGCCGGCGTGGGATCAGTACGAACGTGGATCAAAAGAGCTGAAACAAAAGTGGGACCGGTATTATGAAGCGCTTTATGCGCACGAGAAAGGCCACCGCGAGTTTGGACTCCGGGCGGCCCGTGATATTGAACAGGTTATTTGGGGAATTGGCCGGCGGGAAACCTGCACCCAGCTGGAAAGGGAGGCCAATGCCGCGGCCCAAGCCACCCTGGACCACTATATCCAGCTGGAAAAACGGTACGATATCGAAACCGCGCACGGCGCCGCAACCGGGGCGGTGTTTCCTTAGAGTCACCAGTGGCAGACCTGGAACGGCGGCAGTCACGGGTGCAATTAGCATGATCTTAATCAAGCGTCATAGGGCTGTCCGCACTCCTTGCACTTTCCGTCCGGGCCGATGACCCCGATACAATTCCCATCCCGGCAAAGCCGGCGGTTCGACCACTCTTTGTCGTCGATCCCTTCCGATTGTTCATCTGCGGCTGTTTGTTCTTGATCACCGTCCCTGCTTTGTTCCGGTTCAGGGCCGGCGATCGTGGGGCTGTCGTCCGGGGCCGTCTCCGGCGTCGGCAGTTCCCTTTCGAACGGCAGTTCCCCTTCGAACGGCAATCCGCATTCCTTGCAGCGACCATCCGGCCCAATAACCCCGATACAGTTGCCGTCACTACATAATACCCTGTTTTTCCACTCAATATCTGCTTTAGTCATAGCCCCTTTTCCTATAGATAGCATCCTCATTCTATGAAAGTGAAGCCCGGTTGTGAATAACGGGCGCCTGCGGTGGGGCGCTCGCGTCGAGGATGGCAAACCATCTTTTCGTACCTTAAATGCCGGAGGCAGTCAAAAAAAATACTGCATTTCGCCGGAAAAGATCAAGGTTTTCATTTTTCAGCCGATATACCATACAAAGGGGAATAGTCATGGATGTCTCGATAGGCGACAGTATACCCGTTATCCTGAAAGATTCCGACCCGCGGCACCGGGGCCCGGCCGTTAAAAAGGTTTCCGCCCGGAACCGCCGCCGTGAACGGCAAAAGCGTCGTAAAGGTGATCGCGACGGGGTCGTTGTGCATCTTTCCGGAAAAAACAGGGAGCATCGCTCCGTACCGCCTGATAAACCAAAATTAACCTATTGATTCATAGGGTTACCCATTCCAGGTTTGCGCGGCCCGACGGGGCTGCGTCCAGCCAGCCGCATCCCTTCCACCCTCTGTCTCGATTGCATTACAACTAGGATTGTGTTATCGCGGGACCATCTTTAGGGACAGACGTGATGATGGAAGATATCCGCGCAAAAATTAAATTGTACGCTGTTGAAATTCCCGCCACCCTGATATTGGCACCCTTGGGTTTTATCCTGGAATTCTTGGTGACGCTGCCTTTCATCATGGTGTGTATGCTAGACGGCCTTTTCAAGAAAAAACCTGATTGACGACAACCCCCTCTTTACATTTAAGGCGCCATCCCGAGGCCGCTGATTTGAGCCAGAATTTGAGCCGGCCGACACCCGTCCCCTTACAGTAGACCAAAACCGGTACCAACCCAAATATTCAGGAATTATTGACATTTTTAGATTGTTCGGTTAACGTTTTCTAATCGGTTCGCTTCAAGTTGAGATGGATTGTTCATCTGGAGGGATGCATGGAGCCGCGGTACAACTTCTTCATAGTCGACGACGATCGCATATTCATCAAATTGATTTCAACGTTTCTTGAACCCCTCGCCGACAACATTTACCATACCATATCCAGTACCGAGGCCCTCGAAAAAATCATCGATAACAAACCCGATTGCGTCATCCTGGATATGATGATGCCGGAACTTGATGGTCTGGAGGTTCTGGAGAAGCTTAGGGCCCAGAAGGAACTGGCGGATCTGAAAGTCATCATCATTTCGGGCAAGGCCTACGAGTTCGACCGCAAGCGGGCCCTCGATTTCGGGGCGGATGGCTATATCACCAAGCCGGTGGATCATGCCCATTTTATCAATAAAGTCCAATCCATCATGGCCGATAAGGTGTTGATCGGTTTCTGGGGGATCCGCGGAACCCTGCCGGTTCCTGGTGAGCAAACCGTACATTTCGGCGGCAATACCTCTTGCATCAGCCTGGAATTTCCCCGGGGCAGCTTTTTCATTTTTGATGCCGGTACGGGGATCAAGGTCCTGTCCGACCGCTTGATGGCCCGTAAGGATGCACCCACGGAAATGAAGATATTTATCTCACATCCGCACTGGGACCACATCAACGCCCTGCCGTTTTTTATCCCGCTCTACATCCAGGGCAATGACATTGAAATCTGTGGTCCCTCGCACGGCGATATCACCATGCAGGAGATGATATCCGGCCAGATGGACGGCATTCATTTTCCGATCAATACCAAGGAATTCAGCGCCAGGGTGCAGTTCAGGGAATTAAAAGAAGAGCAGATCGACATAGATGGCATCACCGTCCAGACCATGCTCCTCAACCACCCGGGGCACTGCCTGGGTTACCGGGTGACTTACCGTGAACGGTCCATCTGCTATATTACGGACAATGAACTTTTTCCGGAAGACAATCCTTACTATAATGAATTTTACGTAGAACAGTTGACGGAGTTCATCTCCGAAGCCGATGTTCTGATCACTGACAGTACCTATACCGCCGGAGAATATCGCGACAAGATCGGCTGGGGGCATTCGGCCATAGACCGGGTCGTGAAAATGGCTGACAGTGCGAAGGTCAAAGGTTTGTTTTTGTTTCACCACGACCCCAGTCAGGCGGATAAAGATATCGCGGCCAAACTGACGGCCGCCAACGATCTGCTGAAAAAGTTAGGCTCAACGACCCGCTGTATCGTACCCCGGGAGAAACAGATTTTCAGCATCTAACCCTTTAATTTGCTCTATTCGATTTGGAAGCAGCGATGAAGCGAAAAAGGCTGATTATTCTATTGCCGGCCCTCCTGTTGATGTGCAGCGCAGGTTGTCAGACATTGCCCAGCCGGTCGATTCCGGATAAACTCGTGCCGTTTACAGCCCAGCACTTGGAAGATTTCGGTGAATTTCTGGGGGAGATACAGTTTTTTATCAGCCGGCAAATCGTTCTCCACCGGACCATCGAATCGGAAACCAAAGATGTAGCCGGCACCATACACACGATCCAGGTCGAGAAGGACGTATATATCAAATCGATCACTTTTCCGGCCAAAACCCCGGGGGTGCTCTCCGGATTCAATGGAGAATCCTTGAATATTCAGTTTGAAGCCGCCCCGGATGGTGGCAACCGGTCACTGCCTTTCAGGCCCCGGGATCTGGCCGGCGGCGGCGGCAAACCGGAAAATACGGTCTTCGTGTTTGATCAGAAGCGTATTACCTACGATGGCAGCGATTTTGAAGTCCACTATGAAGTAGAAGCCGTGGCGGTCACCGCCGAGGACGACACCATATACGCCGATAAAGCCAGGGAAGATCAAGGGCAGTACATTACCAAGAAGCAGTTTCCGATATTACTGATCAATCCTGTGCGCAAGATCAATCGTTACCGGGAGGAGAATCGTGTAGTGCCCGGTGTATGGGAACCAGACTCGTCACAATAAACCTGCCCAAGGGCCAATTTTGCGGAGTCTGCCACTTCCCCCAGATATGATGTTGCGGCAGCATTACCCATCCCCCAAACAAATTGATGCGTAGCCTTGAATGCCCGGCCGGTAGTTCCTGGTAGCGGGGAACATCGAGCTTTGGACCGGCACTCCGGTCCAGTGGTGCGCGCCGTACCTTAGCGTCCGGTATCGTTGACCTTTTCGAAGATTGCGTGTTCAGGGCCCTTCTTCTATACCATATATGGCAAATGATTTAACAAAGGCACAAAATAGGGCGACCTGATAACCTATTAATGTAAATTATATGTAATTAGCTTGACTTTATAATAGATTAATCAAAAAATAGAGCCTTAAATCATTATAAATCCGTTAACTTCTTAGAAATAACTACGGGATGTGTCGCTCCGCCCGGAGGGACAGCAATTCGGCATGATAACATTCTGCAACCGGCTATACAGAGCGTACGGTATCCTGACCGGGCCTGCCCTGTGGGTGCTTCTGATGGGGATGCTGGCCATGGTCGTGACTGCTTGCGGCTCCAGCCCTGTCACCCAGCAGCCATCTTGGCTCTACCGGAACACGGTGGCTGTAATAGGCGGGCAGGTCGATGTAACTGTAGAAATAGCTGACAACGCGAACCAGGACAGTCCCATCGCGGTGGACCTGATTGTGGTTTACGACGAGAAGCTAATGGAACAGTTGATGGGGATGACTGCTGGTGACTGGTTCGCCCAGCGAAGCCAGATAAGAAGGGATTACCTGGATGGGGCTGGTTTTGATTCCTGGGGCTGGGAGTGGATTCCCGGTCAGAAAGTGCCTGTTCAGAAGCTGCCGTTGAAAGCGGCTGCCATTGGCGGGGTGGTATTTGCAAAATTCCTCACCCCCGGTGCGCATCGCAGCCGCATCAACCCCTTCAATGATGTGACCATTTTCCTGCGGGAAAATGATTTTGCCGTCAACATCGCCAAGGATATTACGGATTATATAGAGTTTGCGGATGACTGATGGTCGGGTAGGCTACTGGCCGTTTATCGCAGCACCGGAGACAATGCAAAACCGTTTGCAGCACTTAGTGGTAAACGGAGGCCTCCGCGGTTCATGCCCGCTGCCGGAAGTGATTATACATTCCCGCCCAAAACCTGCCGTGCCGGGCGCTTTGATAAAAGGAAATCGCTATGACTGTGGCCCCTAAACTACCGGATGCGATTCAATGGCACGAAGGCATGCTGCTGGCACCCCAGCATTTCCAGCAGATGTCCAGCCGAATCGACGATCTCCTGCATTACCAGCTGGAAGCCGCCGCTCCCTTTCACTGGGGCATCAAGAGCCTCGCCATCGATACGGTTCTTTTGATCGAGGGAACGTTCCGGGTGCTCGAGATTGAGGCGGTCATGCCGGACGGATTGGTAGTCTACCATTCGCCGGCCACCGAGGGAAACCTCGAGGTGGACCTGACCCCTTACACGGATGAAATGGCCCAGACCCCGATCAGTATATACCTGGTCGTACCCGCAAAGAAGGAGGGCCAGGTAGCGGCCCGCGGCACGCTGGCCCGGTATAACTCCGTGGAGGGCCGGCCGGTTATAGACGAAAACACCGGCGAGTCCGAATTGTCCATTCCGCGCCTGGTTCCGCGCCTGAGCCTGCTGATTACCGACAAACCACCCCAGAAGTACACGGCTCTGTGCCTGGCCCAGGTCACCTACAAAAACGAAACCTATGCGATGACCGACTTTCTGGCGCCCTGCCTGCATGTCGAATTGAAATCACCGATTGGCCGGTTGTGCAGTGCCATATCACGACGGTTGCGGGAGAAAGCCGTCTTTCTGGCTGAACGAATCAGTTCCCCGGCGGCTGCGCTGCGAGGCCCGATGTCCCTTGAGACCAAGCTGCTGATCCATGCTATGGTGTCCGGCCTGCCGGCCTTCGAGGCCCTGCTGAGCAGCAGTCGGGCGCATCCCTACACACTTTATCTTTCTTTGTGCGCCATTATGGGGAACCTCTCGGCCCTGGGCACGGGCCTTGTACCACCGGTCCTGGCGCCCTACAATCATGATGACCTCTACGCCAATTTCGATGAAACCCGGAACTATATCTTCCGGGTCATCGACGAGGGGATTCTCGAATCTCATACGGCCATCCCGTTCGATTTTGAACACGGGGTGTTCACCGTACGCCTGATACGGGCCTGGACCACCCCGACGATTGTGGTCGGCGTACGGGGACGGGCGGCCATGCCGGAAGAAGAGGTCATCGCCTGGTTTGAAGAAAGCCTGATCAGCAGCGCCGCGAATGTGGAGTCGCTGAAAGAAAAGCGTATCCGCGGCGCTGACCGCGAAAAGATCGATGGTGATGAGGAGCTGGTGCCGACCCGCGGCGTGACCCTTTATGCGGTCAATACCGATGCCGAATTTATCACCCCGGACAAGAAGCTGCAGATATTCAACACCTCGGATCCGATGAATAAACGCGGTCCGGCTGAAATTATTTTGTATGTGCGCAATAAAACTTAAACGGAGAAGGCGCTGATATGAATCCATCAGAACTGGAAAGTTCATTTCTGCTGAAGCAATTCCACACATTCTATGAAAAGGTTGTGCGGCAGAAAGCGATGGTTACCGAGGTAGAGAGCGGTTTGGCTGAACCACCGGCCGTTGAGGAAGAGGGCGGAGAGGATGCCGTTGAGGTGGTGGCTGAGGAGAATACGGAAGCCGACCGGGTGCACGTCGTCCAGGTCAATCTCATCAAAGTGCTGGAAGAACAGGTGCTCGAATCCCGGCGGCATGGGGGCGAATACGGCGTTGATTACTATAAGAAAGCCCAGTACGTCATGGCGGCCCTGGCGGACGAGGTGTTTTTGAATATGCCCTGGCAGGGGCGGGAGCTATGGAAGTCCAACCTGTTGGAATACAAATTCTTCGGCACCCATGTAGCCGGTGAGTTGTTGTTCGAAAAGATCGAGGACCTACTCAAAGACCGGGACCCGGCCCTGATTGAAATTGCGGCTGTCTATCTAATGGCGCTCGCTTTGGGATTTAGGGGGAAATTCAAGGATAAAGATGACGAAGGCTTGCTGGATTACTACCGCAGCCAGTTGTTTACATTCATTTTCAAAACGAATGCCGACCTGCATGCTGAAACCAAGCAGTTATTTCCGGAAACCTACAATTACACGCTGGACAAAAGCGAAGGCAAGCGGCTGCCCTACCTGAACAAATGGATTGGGCTGATCGCACTTATCATTATACTGTTTCTGGTAGGGTCACACACGGTTTGGGATCACCAGACCAAAGACCTGGTGAATATTGCCGAGCAGATTATTCGTGGTGCGTACAATGTCAAATAGAACTGGTACGCTAATGAATTGGATATAATCGTATGCTAGCTTACCTCAGATTTTGGTGGACTTTTACCGGCTTTTTCCTGGTCCTCGGCCTTGTCTATTATTTCAAAGACTGGCTCGTGGAATATGCGCGCAACAACACACTCCAATTATTGATCGGGGTGGCAGTCCTGATTGGGGTTCTATTGTTCGTTATGCTGGTTATTTTCCTAATTGCACGGAAAAAACCAAAGCCCGAGGCCGCCGCTGAAGATGCGGAGGAGCCTGACGAAGACGAAGCCGAAGAGCCGGAAAAGGAACCAGAAGAAGCGCCCGTTGTCGCTGCCAAAGTCGCCGCATTCGGCAAGCTGTCTTCTTTAAGACTACGCAAAATTTGCTCCCGGGCCATGAAGCACATGAAAGCCAATGTACCCGGGAAAAAATACCGCTACCAGATTCCGTGGATCATGATGCTGGGAGAGGCCGGGGCGGGCAAGACCCGCAGCCTTGAGCAGGCCCGTTTCAAGATGCCTTTGGGCGGGCTGGTCGGCGGCCGTTCGGGCGAACGCGATGAGTGCAAGTGGTGGTTCTTTGAAAAAGGACTTGTGATTGATGTATCCGGAGATCTCGTGCTCCAGGAGGACGGCTTTTCGTCCAATGAAAAACTCTGGCGGCTTTTCCTGCGCCTGTTGCAGAAACACCGCCCTGAGCGCCCCATAGACGGGGTCGTTTTAACGATTCCCTGTCAGAATCTACTTGCTGGCCAGGCAGGCGATGAAGCCGACTTGGATGAAGCGTCGCGGAAAGCCGACCTGTTGGCTAAAAAATTGCGTGAGGCCCAGAAGGTCCTTGGTATGCGCTTTCCGGTCTATGTGCTGGTGACCGGGTGCGACCAAATCGAAGGTTTCCAGAGCTATTGTCAGAATATCCCCGACAATCTGGCCAACAATATGTTTGGCTGGTCATCACCCCATTCAATTGAGACCGGTTACGCCAGCGAATGGGTGCGGCGGGCGTTTAACAGCATCAACCAGGATCTTTTCAAGACTCAGTTTGAACTGTTCACCGAGCGCAGCAATCTGCGCGACCCGGATGGCCTTTTCCTGCTGCCGGAAAAGATCAAGCAACTGGCGGAGCCCCTCCAGATTTATCTTGACCGCGTCTTCCGGCAGAGCGTCTATCAGGACAATTATATGTTCCGGGGGCTCTATTTCTGCGGGGATGCCGGTATAGATGAAATCAGAAATGCGCCCAAGACGGTCTATTTCTTCAGGGAATTATTCAACAAGAAGATCTTTTCCGAGTTTCGCCTGGCCCGCCCCCTGACCCGGACCCTGACATCCAAGAACAGAACCGTGATCGCTACCCAGGTGGTGGCTCTGGCCCTGGCTTTGACCTGCTTTCTGGGATTGTGGCTCGCCAGCAACCGGCTCAAGGACGACAAGCGGGCCATGCTGCCCGTCTTTGAACAGATTGAAGAGGACCTGCGCAAATTTCGCAAACAGGATGAGGGGCCGGAGGGGCTGGCCCTTTACCGGGCCCTGCACCAGGAGTCGATGTCCAATACGTTTAGAGAGAGTGGCCAGAATCTATTCAGGGGGATGACCAACTTCAGGCGTCTGACCTACGCCTTTATTCCATCTTCCTGGTTCAGTGATCTGCATGCGGATCTTCGGCGATCCATGACCCTGGCCTATGATGAGATCATCCTCAAGGCGCTTTATATCGAACTGCTCCAGAAAGCGAAAAAGATTTTTGAAGCCCAGAGTGGGGCGGAATATACCGACGAAAACGGCCGTGAACTCCTGGCCATCGAAGACATGCCGGAATTCCTGCGCCTGCAGAATTTTGTCAGCGCGCTCGGTGAACTCGAGCGCAATGCCAACCTGTATAACGGCCTGAGCTCTACAAAAAACCTCAAGGACATGGGCCAGGTTGTCAAGTACCTCTTTGACATCGAACTGCCGTCCGAGTTCTACAAGAATGCCCGCTATTATCATGCCTCGCTCGGAAAAACCCATTACCGGGTGTTTGATCCAGCTATCTTCAGGCTCAAAGCCAAGTTTTTTACCCTGAAAAAGCTTACCAAACGGCTATACCGCCGGTTGCATGACCCCAATCAGTTGGAGATCAGCACGCAGCGCCTGGCTTACCGCCTGGACCGGTTTGCCCGACAGCGGCGTGGTCCGGCTGGAGAACTCAAGCAAGTCAAAGCGGTGTTGGATTCAATTGCCCGCAGCGAAGAAGATCTGGCGCGAGAAGAATTCGCCTGGATATTCAATGAGGAATTTGAGCTGGGTGATGCTTTTGAAGAAGTCCTGACGGCCATAGAAGAATCCAGCTTCATGGGCCCGGATCTCAAGGATGAGGTGTTTACCGAAGGCGAGGCCGGTTTTATCAAACTGAAAGAAGCCCTGGCCTCAAAAAGTTCCGTTTTAACCGGTCCGCTGCTGGCTACTTCGGCTGACCCGGTAATTATCGAAGCAGCCCAGGAATCTCTAAAGAGCGCGGTCATCGACGCCCCCCCGGTAGACAATGAAACATTCTTCGCTGATTTTAAAGGTGAAGACATCCTGGATATCAATGAGAAGGACGGACCGATCGTTCTGGATGAAGAGGGCGCGGACGACGAAGACGTTGACCTGGATCTGGCGGAGGAAGAAAACGAGTGGGAAGAGGAAGATGAAAAGGAGGCTCCCGCGATCTTCAACCGCCTTTCGCCGACTGTGCTGGCCCTGAAGGCCGAGTTGGAGCAGCTCCTCGGACAGGATTTTATGGACGCCGAGCTGACCCGGCGGAAAGGAATGGATTTACCGCCGGGAACGCGTCTGCGCTGGGATCAAAACCTGCTTGATGAAGCGCTGCGGATGTTTGATCCCTACGAAGCCTACAGCCAGGGCGGCCTGCAGAATTTTCCCATCGGGCTGCAAAGCTCCATGGCCAACCTGGCCCGGGAAAACCTTGATAAGAAGGTGATGGATCTGGTGCGCCGCGCCCAACAGTTCGAGACCATACCGGTGGATTTCGACGGGCAATTGCCGGAAACCGATATTTTGGTCGAAGTCCGGGATTTCAACAAGTCGGCCGCGAACCTTACCCGGTTGCTGAACAAACTGAATTCTTTGAACCTGGTAAGGTCCCACCAGGTACTTTCCGATGTCCTCTACTGGCAGACGGCCACATTACTCGAAGCATTCAACAGGTTCCTGGAAGAAGAAGAACTGTACGGTGTCAAAGGGGGCGACCTGTCCTGGTGGGATGGCAGCCAACCGATTTCCTACGAGGCCTTTGACGTACAGGATGAAAAAGATCTCAAAAATTATCTCAAGTTTCAACGCACACGCATTCATTTTCTGGCCGAGGAATACGCCCGCCCGCTGGTCACGTTCTTTAAAAACAGCCAGATTCTGCGCAACCGGGAGGAAGAACGGATTCTGTTCAAATGGGAACGGATCCTCACCGAGCTTGGCAAGTACGAGGCGAAAAAACCAAAAAACACGATCGCGGTTCTGGAAAAATATATCCTTTCAGGCATGAACGTGGTGGATGCCGCCAACTACTATGAGAAAATTACCGCGGATATGCTGCAGGCCCAATCCGGTGACATATTTTTACAAAGGCGCAATGAACTGCGGCGCCTGCTCTACGACCAGTGCCAGGTCATCGCCTCCCGGACCGTGGAGACGAATTACCGGGCCTTGAAATCATTCTTTGATGAGAAATTGGCCGGGAAATTTCCATTTTCCGATCTGGAACCGGGAATGGCGGGTTACGAAGAAGCCGCACCCGAGCAAATCAAAGAGTTCTATACGTTTTACGATGAAGTGGCACCCACGATTAAAAGTGTGCTCAAGTTCAACAACAATTTCGGGCTGTCCGGAAAACACGCGGCCGGCTTTATCAATGACATGGAGAAAGTCCGCGGCTTTTTCGGCCTCTATCTGATTGCTGAAGCAGAGCCGGAAAAAGATGCCGGGGCGGAAGACGCCAAGGAAAAGGCCCCCGCCCTCGGGTTGGAGGTGACTTTCCGGGTCAATCAGGCGTATGAGGTAATGGCCAACCAGATCATCGGGTGGAAGTTGGTGGTCGGCAAACAGACCCTGATCGACGGCGGGAAGACAACCAGCGGCCAATGGTCCTTGGGCGAACCGGTGATGGTGTCCCTCCGCTGGGCTAAAAATGCGCCCTACAAACCTGTTTTTGCCGGTACGTATGAGGGGGCCGGGGTCAAAGGGCGGACCGCCACCTGGCGGTTTACCAACAACTGGTCGCTTTTACGCCTCTTGAAGGAGCATGCCGCCGAAAAAACCGATTTGAGCGGGTTCGTCGATCAGAAACCGCACACCCTGAAGTTCAACGTTGAAGTGGACCGGGTGGGCGGCAAGGACCCGGCCGGAAAGAAATTTAAGTCAACGGCGTTTTTACGGATTGCGCTGACCACCGCCGACAAAGCCAGGCTACCCTTGCAGATGCCCACATTTCCGACGTCGGCACCCAAGCTTGGCATGCTATCAGCCGCCAGGGGAGATTGATATGACAGACAAGGAAAAACCGGCCGAGGCCGACGCTGGGGTGGGGGGGGTTGCAGCCACCGCAGAAGGACAGGCGGGCGGCAAGGAGGCTTTCCACCTGGATACCGAGCTCTTTTTGACCCCCATACCGGGTGATAACCCGGCCGGGGAGGCCCTGCGGTACGAAGGAGCCTATGACCGCATCCAGGAGGCCCGCAAGGAAGAACCGGCCGAATTGCCCCAGGGTATCTGGGAGCGGGAGCTGAAAAAGGCGAACTGGGACCAGGTCATGGAACTTTGCCTGGACGCGCTTGAAAACCGCTCCAAAGATATCCAGATAGCCGCCTGGCTGACGGAAGCCCTCATCTGCCTGCATGGATTCGCGGGTCTTGGAGAGGGGCTGAAGCTGCTGCGGGGCCTGGTGGAGAACTTTTGGGACGACTCCTACCCGGCCATAGAGGAAGGTGACCTCACCGCCCGGGTTTCCCCGCTTATCTGGTTAAACGAGAAATTATCGTACAAGCTCAAATTTGTGCCCATTACATCACCCCAATCCTTGGATTCCCAGCCCTATAGCTATGCCGACTGGGAAAGCGCCAATCTTTTGGAAAAGCTGGCCGTCAAAGAGCCGGACGCCATTGCCCGGGCCGAGGGCGAGGGTCGGGCCACGCGGGCCAAATTTTTAGGCAGCGTCATGTTCACCGACGGCCGGTTTTATGTCCGGCAGGCCCAGCTCGTTGAAGAAGCCCTGCATTTGCTGGCTGACCTGAACGGGCTGCTGGACGAAAAATGTGCTACCGAGGCGCCCAGCCTGAACATGTTCAAAGAAAACCTTGAAAATATTCTCGGGCTCGTTAATACTTTTTTAAAGGAAAAACAGATTGAAATGCCGGCGGAGGCGGTTTCCCCGGAGGAAACCGAGGCGCCCTCAGATGACCAAACCGCCGATGAGGCAGATCAGCTGGCAACCTTATCGATTAAAAGCCGCGAGGAAGCTTACCGGCTGTTGGCGGCGGCGGCCGATTACCTGCTCATTCATGAACCCCACAGCCCCACGCCCCATCTTGTCAAACGGGCGGTATCATGGGGGCGGATGTCCCTGACGGAACTTCTCAGGGAACTGATTCAAGACGACAGCAACCTGCGCCAGATATTCAACCTGCTGGGGGTCAAGGTGGCTGTCCCGCACGATGCAACGCGCAAAAGCGACGGATGATTTGGAAAAATCCCGATTAAGGGGATCGGGTGGATACCATATATTTACACCAGGTACTGATTACACGCATATGTCTTTTAAAACCTAACATGGGAAAAGGAGGTCATTATGGCTGAAAGCACACAACACAAGCTGGATCGTATCCGGCCGCCCAGGGTGCAAATCACCTATGACGTTGAAATCGGTGATGCCATCCAGATGAAGGAACTGCCTTTCGTGGGCGGGATCATGGCGGATCTGTCCGGCAAACCCGAGGAACCGCTGCCGAAACTGAAGGAGCGTAAGTTCGTTGAGATCGACCGGGACAACTTCAACGACATCATGGACTCCATCAATCCGCGGCTGGTATTCCAGGTTGACAACAAGCTGGTGGATGACGACAGCAAAATGAACCTTGAATTGAAGTTCAACCACATGGACGATTTCAACCCGGTCGCCGTTTTGAAACAGATCAAGCCCCTTAAAAAACTCTACGATGCCCGGCAGCGGCTGTCCGACCTGCTGACCAAACTGGATGGCAATGACGAACTGGACGACCTGCTGCAGGAGGTTATCCAGAGTACCGAAAGCCTGGAAGAGCTCAAGACCCTGACCGCTTCGGAAGAGGGTGGTGAAGAGGGCGGTGAAGAGGGCGGCGATGAGGCTGCCGATGAACCGGCCGAGGAATAATAGCGGCCCAACCTGAAATGCTAATATAGCTATTTATATAAGGAGGACGAACCATGGCTGAGGAACAAGAACAAGCTGCCGAAGAGTTGGGCTTGCTTGATAACATCATTCAAAACGGCCAAATGGTCAAAGATGAGTCCCAGGTGCCCTACGCCAAGGATCTTATCGGTGAATTTGTAGCCCAGATTCTGGATGAAGGGATGACGGTCAGCGCGGACACGGCCGCCATGATCAATGAGCAGATTGCCAGGATAGATGAACTTCTCACCCTCCAGCTGAATGAAGTCATGCACCATCCGGATTTCCAAGAGCTCGAAGGGGCCTGGCGCGGATTGAACTACCTGGTGATGAACACCGAAACCGGCGTTATGCTGAAGCTGCGGCTTTTGAATGTGACCGCCGCGGAACTGTTGAAAGACCTGGAAACGGGGGTTGAATTCGACCAGAGCCAGCTGTTCAAGAAAGTGTACGAGGAAGAGTATGGCACGTTCGGCGGCAGCCCCTATACCATGCTCGTGGGCGATTTTGAATTCGGCCGGCACCCCCAGGATATGGCCCTGCTGGAGAAACTCTCCAATGTTGCCGCCGCGGCCCATGCGCCCTTTATCGCCGCCGCCGATCCCAAGATGTTCGACCTGGGAAGCTTTACCAAGTTGGGGGTCCCGCGGGACCTGGCCAAGGTCTTTGAAAGTGCGGAGTTGATCAAGTGGCGCTCCTTCCGGGACAGTGAAGATTCCCGGTACGTTACCCTGGCAATGCCCCATATCCTGATGCGGCTGCCCTACGGGGCCGATACGGTGCCCGTGGAAGGGCTCAGTTTCGAGGAAGACGTGGACGGCAAGGATCACGCCAAGTATCTGTGGGGCAACGCGGCTTACGCCCTGGCTCAGCGGATTACCAACGCCTTTGCCCTTTACAAGTGGTGCGCGGCGATTCGCGGCGTGGAAGGTGGTGGTCTGGTGGAAGGGCTGCCGACGCACACCTTTTCAACCGACGAAGGCGATATCGCCTTGAAATGCCCCACCGAGATTGCCATCACCGACCGGCGTGAAAAAGAGCTCAGCGACCTGGGTTTTATCTCGCTGGTGCACTGCAAGGGCACGGACTATGCGTGCTTTTTCGGCGGGCAGACAACCCAGAAACCCAAGGTGTATGATACCGACTCCGCCAATGCCAACGCACGCATTTCAACGGTGCTGCCCTACATCCTGGCGGCCTCGCGCTTTGCCCATTATTTAAAGGCGATCATGCGGGACAAAATCGGCAGCTTCCAGACGGCTGAAACCATTTCGGCCTATCTTAATGCTTGGATCAGCAATTATATCCTGGCCCAGGACGATGCCAGCCAGGATATGAAGGCCAGGTTTCCGCTACGTGAAGCCCGGGTGGATGTGACTGAAATCCCCGGCAAGCCCGGTTGCTATAATGCCATCGCCTTTCTAAGGCCGCATTTCCAGCTTGAAGAGCTCACCGCTTCCATCAGGCTGGTGGCTGAACTGCCGCCGCCGGCCGGTTGATCCGGCTAAAATATAGGCGATACCGGCGGATGAATCTCATGGCTCCACCTCTGGTTGGTCGGGTTGCCAGAGGTGCGCCGTGAAATGAGGTTCATAATAACAATAGGGAGAGACGGCCCCGGGTACAGCCGGCGGCCGGGTGAGCCCTATAACAAGAAAGGAAAATCATTATGTCAACAGACATGTTTTTACACTTAGATGGGATTAAAGGTGAAAGCGAAGACGTAAAATTCAAGGATAAAGGAGCCATGGAAATCACAGCCTGGGGGACCGGTTATGAGCAGCCAATTTCGATGGCTAAAACCGCGACGGGTCCCACCGTTTAAAGAGTCGTGGCCGAACCCATCGCAATAACCAAATCGGTAGATGCCGCTTCCAATGACATTCTGCATGCGATATGGAGCGGTAAGGTCATCTTGAATGGTTATATCTCTTGTTGGCGGGCGGATAATAAAGACGGAAAACCCGTTGAATACCTTAGAATAGAGCTGGATCATATTGTCATCACCACCTACGGTATATCCGGGGGGGAGGGCGAGATTGCCCAGGAAGAAGTGGGACTGTCGGCTGGAAAGGTGACATTTATCTATGTAGGCCAGAAGAAAATAGGTGGAAAAGAAGGGAGAAAAACAGCGAATTTTAACTTTATCAAAGGGACATTAGGCATGACAGACGAGTAGCAACCCTGTTAACGAAAAATGTTTAAATAACCCCCTCTGGCGTTGCATGTCTTGCTTGCGAAATGGCTTGGCCGGATGGTCAGATTGCCGTAGTTGCCTGGCCCGGGTGCGGCCTGGTAACCGGGTGGCTTTCGTTCGCCTCGCCGCTTTGCCAGATTGCCGGTGGTGTCTGTGGAAACGTCGGGGGTACCCGGGCTTGATCGTTCAGTACGGTATCCTGTAGGGCCTTTTGCTGCAAGGAGCAAGAATCGATGGCCACCCACATGTTCGTGAAGTTTTGCCGAGAAGAAGGCATCATTGAGGGAGAGTGCACTGATAAAGGCCACGAGAAATGGTGCGTCATTACCTCTCTCTCGCAGACGATTAATAATAAAACGTTGCCGCCGCCCACTATTCCGACAAGAGCGCCGGTGGCCAAGACGTGCGAACCCGAAGCAATCTCGATCAAAAAGATTGTAGACAAGGCTTCTGGCGAATTAATGCGCATGTGCTGGCACTGTGAACAGCTTGAGGAAGTGGTGATTGAGTGCTTCCGTGCGAGCCCGGGGCAGCGCGGAGAAACCCAGCCGATCAAATATTTTAGTATCGAACTGAAAGGCGTTACGATCAAGGAATTCGAATTCGAGGTCGATGAAGGGGACCTTGTCACCGAAGATCTGGATTTGGTGGCTGACAGCGCTGTCTATACATACACAGAAATGCACAAGGAACTGGGAACGGCAATTCCGTTTGGGTCAGCCACAGTTACCACCGGAAGCGGTAAATGATGGTTAATAGGAGGGGTTAATCATTGCCGGATTGATCAAGCATCCAGGCTTGAGAAGTGCCGGGGCTTGACACGGCAGTGCATCTGCGTGGCCCTATCCAGGCCCCGGATACCCGGGCCGGGATTCCGGGTGTCTGCTATTGGGCGGTATTGCGACCGGTTGTTTTACGTTTTGAAATGGCGGTCTACCCTCGGGTGGCAACGCACCGTGGAGATGACGCGCAAGGGTAAGGCCGCTTGATCCGGGCGTGATGGCTTCTACCCATAGCCCCCGACCAGGCATTCCTATTCCAGGAGCAAGCAAGTATGGCCACCAGCATGTTCGTGAAGTTTTGCCCAAAAAACGGCATAATTGAGGGAGAATGTGAGGAAATAGGCCACGATAAATGGTGTGAGATTACCTCTCTCAAGCAAAAGTTCAGCATCGAGGACAAGGATGAAGACACAACGGATCCTCAGCGGGCCAAACACGAGCCCATAGGGATCAGTAAGATCATCGACAAGGCTTCAATAGAATTGTTGAAGCACTGCAAGGATGGCAGACCACTGAAAGAGGTGATCATCGAATGCGTCCGCGCCCACGTGGCGGCAGAGGGCAAGGCGCCAATTCACTATTTCCAAATCAAACTTGAAAATGTGATCGTCAAGAAGTTCGAGTATAAGGTCGATGAAGGGAGCCTCGGTTCCGAGGATTTGGAGCTGGTGGCCCGCAAAGCTACCTATAACTACAGGGAATTGAACAAATTCAGTGGAAAGATGATGGTCCCTGTCCTGGCAAATGCGCAGAAATATGAACTAGAGGATGATGACTTTGACGATGCTCCCGATAAAAAGGATTATCCTTGGAAAAAAATGACTAGGGACCAGAAGAAAGCATATGATAGACTGCCTCGACGACAGAAGGATGAAATTAATGCCCTAGGTAGTGATGACGAGAAAAGACAGTATCTCGTTGAGGTGATGAAAAAGAGTCAGAGGTAAGCGTGGGAAAAAAAGAGAGGAAAGCATTTGCTCGCTTTCAGAAGCGCCAAGGAATCGGGCTTCTAATAAATCGGATTTCAAATGCCCATACCACCTACTCCCTATAAAACCAGGGCTTCACTCCTGGACCGGCTGATAGACGCGGCGCCCCGCGTGAAAAAGGAGCTCCGACCTTTGCGAACCATGGACCGGCCGGCAACCCGGGCTGCCATCGCCAGGGATCTGGGTTGGCTGCTCAATACCCGCACCCCCCTGACCGCCGAGGAGTTTGACGCCCGGGACCTGACCGTTATCGATTTCGGTGTGCCCGACTTTGGCAAAGGGAGCCCGGCAAGCGGAAGGGATCAAGCGCTGAGGGCGTTACTAACGGAAAAGGCCATCCGGGCGTTTGAGCCCCGGTTGCGCGATGTAAACGTTTCCATTGAACCAGCCATGGACAGCGAACGCAGCCTGCGCATGATCATCGAAGCCGTCATGGTTGGCGATGATGTCGGCGAACCCGTATCGTTCGAAACAATTTACGACTCCGAGACAGGGCGGACAAAGATCGATGCTTAACCGTACTGAGGACCTCTTAGAGTATTATAAGCGAGAACTGACCTACCTGCGCAAGATGGGGGCGGCCTTTGCCGCCGACTATCCCAAGGTGGCCGGGCGGCTGGAATTCGGCCCGGAACAGAGCCCGGATCCCCATGTCGAAAGGTTGATCGAGTCCTTCGCTTTCCTGGCCGGCCGGATTCAGTACAACCTGGAAAGCGAGTTTCCCCAATTGGCCACGGCGCTTTTAGGGACCATATACCCCCAGTTCCTCGAGCCGGTACCCTCCATGACGATTGCCTGCCTGGAGGCGGACCCCACCCAGGGTGGGCTGACGGGCGGGCACCTGGTGCCTGAACGCACGCCGCTGTTTACCCAGACCGCTCAGGGGCACCTTTGCCGTTTCCGGACCGGTTATCCCGTGGTTCTCTGGCCCCTGGAAGTTACCTATGCCGGTTTTGAGTCCACGGATCAATTCGACTTTTTGGATGCCCGGCCCCAGGTGAGCCTGGTCTTAAGGCTGTCCATCAGCAGTCCAGGAGGCGGGCTGGGTGAAATGGGGCTGGACAAGCTGCGTTTTTACCTCAATGCGGACAGCATGCTGGCTCACGCCCTCTACGAACTGGTTTTTGGCCATGTGCTGGATGTGGTCATTTTACCGGAGGGTACGGAAAAGCCCGTTCTCCTGCCAACCGATTCAATCCAGCCGGTGGGATTTGGACCGGACGAAGGGCTCTTGCCCTATCCGTCGGGCAGCCATTATGGCTATCGGCTGTTGCACGAATATTTTACGTTTCCGGAAAAATTTCTGTTTCTGGATATTGCCAACCTGCACCGGCACCGTTCGGAAAACCGCTTCGATATCCTGGTACTGCTGGACCAGATGCCCGGCAGTCGCCTGACCATCGATAAAAATACGTTCCGGCTGGGTTGCACGCCGATTATCAACCTGTTTAAGCAAACAACCGACCCGATCCGGTTGGATGAGAAAAAGGCGGAATACCTGCTCCATCCCGACCAGCGCAGGGAGAGCATCACCGAGATTCATTCTATAGAAGCGGTAATGGCCATCGAACACGACAGCTTTGAGCCCCGGCCGGTGGAACCGTTTTATTCGTACAGCCACAACCTGGAGCAACGGGGGCAGAAGGCTTTCTGGCAGGCCCGCCGAGAATCGACCGGGCGCAAAGACCTTCCCGGTACCCATGTATATCTTTCACTGGTAGATCTGGATTTTAACATCCATGTACCGCCGACAACCACCATTTATGCCAAGACGCTCTGCACCAACCGGCGACTGGCTGAAGAGGTCCCCGTCGGCGCGGTTTTACAGATCGAAAAGGCCGCACCCCTGGAGCGTATCTACACTCTGGCCAAGCCCACCCGCCAGATTGATCCCCCCCTGCGGGGACAAGCCCTGTGGCGATTGATATCCCACCTTTCACTGAATTATCTTTCCCTGGGAAATGACAAAGCGAGCCTGAGCGCCTTGCATGAAATTTTAAAGCTCTACAGCTTTCTGGATCCGGAGCAGACCTACCAGCAGATATCGGGGATCCGTGAAATGACATGCCGGCAGGTTGTAAGAAGAATCGGACAGGATGCCTGGAAGGGGTTTTGCCGGGGCGTAGAGGTAACCCTGGTGTTTGACGAGGACCTCTACGTTGGCAGCGGGTCGTTCCTGCTGGCCGCGGTGCTCAACCGTTTTTTGCCGCTGTATGCATCGGTAAATTCCTTTACCCAGCTCATAATCAAAAGCAAACAACGCGAAGGGATCTGGAAGCGATGGGAACCCGTAGCCGGGGAACAGACAGTCCTTTAGACCGGACCATATTCAATAAGGGGTACAGCTTTCAATTTTTTCAAGCCGTCAAATTGCTTGAAATCCTCTACCCCGAGCAGAATGCGGTGGGAGCGCATTCGGAACCCGCCCGGGAACCGGTGCGTTTCACTTCTAAAGTGAGCCTCGAATTCCCGGTGGGCGATATCGACCAGATTACATTGCCCTCCCGGGAGGGTGAACCGGCCACCATGGCGGTCAATATCATGGGCCTGGCCGGTGCAATGGGGCCCCTGCCGGCCGCTTATACCGAGTTGATCCTGGAGAGAGTCTGGAAAAAAGATACCGCCCTGCGAGATTTTCTGGACATCTTCAACCACTGGTTGGTCTCGCTGCTTTATCGGGTACGCAAGGTTTCCCGACTAGGTTTTGACTTCAATTCCCCCCAGCATTCCAGCGTGGCCCGCTATCTGTATTCCCCGATGGGGCTGGGTACCGCCGGGCTGCATGATAGGATGCATGTGTCGGACCGGGCCCTGTTGTTTTACACTTCCCATTTGGCCCGCCAGGGGCGTTCAATGGCCGGTCTAGAGAGCATGCTTACCGATTATTTTGGGGTAAACATTCAGGGCCGTCAATTCAAGGGTCAGTGGCATCAGATTGCCGACGACCAGATCACCATGCTCGGGATTGCGGGGCAAAACCAGATTCTGGGCGAAACGGCCACCATCGGAACCAAAGTTTGGGATCAACAGGGTAAATTTGAATTGCGGGTGGGGCCCCTGACCACTGAGGAATTGTTGTTATTTCTCCCTGACGGCACTGCATTTCCGCCGCTGTGTGAACTCACCCGCTTTTACGTGGGCAGTGAGCTGGATTTCGAGATCGTTCTGATTGCCAAAAAGGGAGATATTCCGGCCCCGCAGTTGGGCGGAGCTTTCAGCCCGCGCCTGGGATGGACCTCCTGGTTGGGGACCCGGGAGCGCGACACGGACCATGACACGGTCAAGCTGTCACCGCGCCTGCTGAGCCTGGTAGAGGAAGGGATGGTTGTTCAATGAGTCTCGATTTACAATCGCTGATAGAAAAACTGGACCCAACCTGCCGGAAAAGCCTGGAATTGGCGGCTGAGCTGTGCGTGTCCCATACCAATTATAATGTTGAAATCGAGCACTACCTGTTGAAGCTGCTGGAAGTACCGGAAAGTGACATCCACCGGATTCTGAAGAACTATGATATTGAAATTGGGGATATCACCAAAGAACTCATCCAGGCCATCGACCGCTTCAAGCGCGGCAATTCCAGAACCCCGACGCTTTCGCCCTATATCCTCACCCTCTGCGAACAGGCCTGGCTGGTGGCGTCTTTGCAATTGGGCGCCGACACCATCCGCACCGGGGCCGTTTTCAAGGTGCTTTTGGATGATGATAATCTCCGGGGCGTGGTTTTGGAATCAGCACCTTCCTTGAACCGGATTTCGCGGGACGCCGTTAAGAAAGAGTTCGACGAGATTATGCGGGCGCTCGATAAAACCGCGGATGAATCCGAACCCGAAGCGGACCACCAACCTGAAGAGCAGTTGCAGCGTCCCGGACAGCCCTCGCAGACCCCTTCTTTGGACCAGTATACCCTTGATTTGACCCAGCGGGCCCGCCAGGGCCTGATCGATCCCATCTACGGGCGCGATCCTGAAATTCGCCAGTTGATTGACATTCTAACCCGTCGTCGCCAGAACAATCCCATCCTGACCGGGGATGCCGGTGTTGGCAAGACTGCCGTAGTGGAGGGGTTTGCCATCCGCATTGCCCGGGGGAATGTGCCCCCCGCTTTGAAGAATATCTCCTTGCGGCTTTTGGACCTGGCCCTCCTGCAGGCCGGCGCCGGTATAAAAGGCGAATTCGAAAAACGCTTGAAGAGCGTTATCGAGGAGGTCAAGCAAGCCTCCCGGCCGACGATCCTGTTTGTCGATGAAGCCCATACCATGATCGGGGCCGGTGGTCCGGCCGGCCAGGGGGATGCGGCCAACTTGCTCAAGCCGGCCCTGGCCCGGGGAGAACTGCGCACCATTGCCGCTACTACCTGGACGGAGTATAAAAAATATTTTGAAAAGGATCCGGCCCTGGTCCGTCGCTTCCAGGTCGTCAAGGTGGCCGAACCGGAAGAGGAGAGCGCGGTGGAAATGCTCCGGGGGGTGGTCACTAATCTGGAAAAGCACCATAATGTAACGGTGCTCGATGAGGCTGTCTGGGATGCGGTGCGGCTGTCGCACCGCTACATCACCGGCCGGCAATTACCGGACAAGGCCATCAGCGTATTAGACACCGCCTGCGCCCGGGTTGCCATCGGCCAAACCGGGAAGCCGCCTGAAATAGAAGATGTGGCCAACCAGATCGAGCAGCTGGAGCTTGAACTGGCGATTCTCAAACGTGAAAACGCCAGCGGTGTGGACCACTCCGAAAGGATTGCCGACCTGACCCGTGAGCTGGATGAGATCGTTAGTGCCGGTCAGATGCTCGAACAGCGCTGGGAAATTGAACTGGGCATCGTCAATGATGCGCTTGAACTCCAACGGCGCCTGTACCAGGAGGCAGCCACGGAAGATGCCGGCGATGAGGCCGAAATACAGGCCGTGAAAAATGACCTGTTGAAGGCCAAACGCAAACTCGAAGAGCTCCAGGCCCAATCGCCCATGGTGCCGCTATGTGTGGACGCCGGGGTTATCGCCCGGGTTATCTCCAACTGGACCGGGATCCCGGTCGGCAAGATGATGACCAATGAAATCGAAACGGTGCTGCGTCTGAAGGAGAAAATGAGCCGACGCATCATCGGCCAGGACCAGGCCCTGGATGCGATCTCCCGGCGCATCCGCACCTATCGCGCCGACCTTGACGACCCCGGAAAGCCGGTCGGGGTATTTTTGCTTGTCGGACCCAGTGGTATCGGGAAAACCGAGACAGCCCTGACCCTGGCTGAACTGCTTTACGGCGGCGAACGCAATATGGTGACCATCAATATGTCCGAGTATCAGGAAGCCTATACGGTTTCCGGCCTCAGGGGCGCCCCACCAGGATATGTCGGCCATGGCAAAGGCGGGGTGTTGACCGAAGCGGTCCATCATAATCCCTATACAGCGGTTTTGCTGGATGAGGTGGAGAAAGCCCACCCGGACGTGATGGAGCTTTTCTACCAGGTATTCGACAAAGGTACCCTCGAAGATTCTGAGGGTCTGGTCGTCGATTTTAAAAATACGGTCATCATGCTCACCTCCAATGTGGGGACGGATGCGATCCTCAAAGCCTGCGATGAAGGTGATCAGCTGCCGGATCCCGACACCCTTATAGAACTGGTGCGGCCGGAATTGTTGCAACATTTCAAGCCCGCCTTCCTTGGCCGACTGGTCATTGTGCCCTACTATCCGCTGAGCGACGGGGTGATCCAAAGCATCGTGCGCCTCAAACTTGACCGGATCCAAGAGAGATTCCTGGAAAACCATCGGATTGCATTCACCTACTCCGACGACCTGGTGACCGCCATCGCGGCCCGGTGCACGGAAGTGGACACCGGTGCGCGCAATGTGGACCACCTGTTGACCCAGACCCTGCTGCCCGAGATTTCGGCGGAGTTACTTTCCCGTATGGCTGCCAGCCAAATCTGTACCGGGATATATGTTGATATTGATGAGGCGGAAGCGTTCGCCTACGAATTTGAACCATCGGTGGAAGAACTGTCCGCTGAAGTGACGGAACCGCGCTTATCGGCGGCTTTGAGCCGACCGATACCAGGCCGGGTACCGGCCGGGTATCAACCGGAGTCCATAAAAGATCTTATGGCCACTCCGGAAAAAAAGCCGGCCTTGAAAAAAACTATGCGGTTAAGGAAAAAGCCGGGCAAAAAGTCCAAAAAGTGGCGCGAGCTGCTCAAGCGGCTTTAATTATACAATTTTTAGATCGAGTACGTAATTAGCATGGCTGAAGAAAAACGATATCTCAAAGTTCTGCCACCCTCCGGCGCCGCAGGCGATCTTTCTATTTCCGAAATCGAAGGCGAAGAAGAGATTTCAGAGCTGTTCCAATACCGGCTGCGGCTGCGATCGGCCGATAATGACATCGATTTTGCCAAGATGGTCGGTAGCAATATGGCGGTATCCATAGAGCAGGCCAACGAGGAAATCAAGTATATCAATGGCGTTATCACCCGCTTTCAGCAAGGCGACAGCGACGAATATTACAGCACGTATTTTGCGGAAATCCGGCCCTGGTTATGGCAGCTTTCCCTCACGGTGGATTCCCGTATTTTTCAAAATCAGACGGCGCTTGAAATTATCAAGGACCTTTTTTCAAATCTTGGGTTTTCCGACTACAAGGACAAGACCAAGGGATCGTTTGCGCAGCGTGAATACTGCGTTCAATACCAGGAGACCGCCCTGGATTTTGTCACCCGGTTGATGGAAGACGAAGGCATCTGGTATTTCCATGAGCATACCAAAAACAAACACACCCTGGTGCTGGCGAACACCCCAGACACCCACAAGGATTGTCCCGGGTTTCCGGGAGCCCGCTACATGAAAATTGAAAAGCCGATAAAAGATGACACCCTGATTGAATCGGCAACACTGGAAGAACAGTTGATAACCAGTAAATACGCTGCCAAGGATTACCATTTTGAAACTCCGGATACCGACCTGAAGATCAGTGTTGATAGCAGGAAAAAGTTAGCCGGCGATTACGAGATCTATGACTACCCCGGCGGATTCAGCAAGACTGACGACGGAGACAAGATCATCAAGCGGCGTCTCGAGGCCCATGAGGTGACGTCCCAAGTGCTGCACGGCAAAAGCTACTGCCGGGCGTTCACGACCGGATACACGTTTCAGTTGGACGATCATTACCGGCCGGAAGTAAACAGGGGGTATGTGCTTAGAAGCCTGTATATTCATGCTACCAGCAAACGATACACCAACAGTTTTGTCGCTTTCCCGGACGATGTCCCCTTCCGTCCGCAGCGGTGGGTAAAACGGCCCAGGATTTATGGGACCCAGACAGCCATTGTGGTGGGTGAAAGCGGCGAAGAGATATTTCCGGACAAGTATGGGCGTGTAAAAGTACAGTTCCACTGGGACCGTGAGGGCAAAAAGGATGAGAAGAGCTCCTGTTGGGTCCGGGTCGCCCAGATGTGGGCCGGTAAAGGTTGGGGATCGATGTTCATCCCCCACATCGGTTCCGAGGTGGTGGTCAGTTTTCTGGAAGGCAATCCGGACAAACCGCTCATTATCGGTTCAGTCTACAATGCCACCCAGACGGTGCCGTACGACCTGCCTGGTGAAAAAACCAAGAGCACCATCAAGACTTGGTCGGCCGAAGATGGTAAAGCCCCGAACGAGATTCGGTTTGAGGACAAAGCCGACAAGCAGGAGCTTTATCTCCACGCCCAGAAGGATCACGTCATTTTAGTTCAAAACGATCGCAAACTGGAAGTCATTGGCAAAGAAGACACAAAGATCAAGCTGGATCGTACCACCATTATAGAGGAGGGCAACGAATCGCTGACCGTTACCAAGGGCGACCGGACGATCGAAATCAGCGAGGGTAACGAGACTTACAAGGTTGCCAAGGGTACCCGCGATCTGACCATAAAGGACGCGGAGACCCACACGAATGAGGCCGGTTATACCCAGAAGGTGGCCAAAGATTACGTGCTGAAAGTTGATGGCAACCTTGAGATTGACGTGGGCGGCACGATATCGATTAAAGCCGGCAAGTCCTTTGACACCGAAGCGGGAACCGATATGACCAACACGGCTAAAATGAACCTGACCAACGATGCCGGCAAAGACCTGACCAACAAGTCCAAGATGAACCTGACCAACAATGCCGGGATGGACCTGACCAACGAGGCCAAGATGAACCTGGACAACAAGGCGACCATGAACCTGACCAATAAAGCCAATATGAACGTAACCAATGATGCCGGGTTGCAGTCGGTCATGAAGGGCACTATGGCCGAGGTCAAAGGTAGCGCTATGGCCAAGCTCGACGGCGGTGGTATGGCGGAGGTTAAAGGCGGTATTGTAAAGGAAAACTAAGTATACCGTGATCACAATCCGCAGGAGTGTTGTAGATGACCCCAGAACAAGAAAATCCAGCGGGCGGCCCGGCATCGGAACTGAAGAAGCGCGGTGATGGCGACGAGCAGCCGACATTGCCCGATGCTCCGGACCCGGCATCCGCGCAGGCAGCTGCCGGCGAGAAGGCCGCAGCCCTGGTGCCGGGTGAACAGGTGGCCGTGCCGGAAGATGTTGCCGTCATGGAGGGGGGTGCCGGTGCGGCGGACGCCGCTGCCGCTGCCGAAGGGGGATTGCAGGAAAAAGGTCCGGTCACGCGGATCACCGAAGATGAAGCCGGAAATCGCTACGAAGCAACGTTTGTGGGCGATGAACTTAACGGGGAATCCAAAATTTACGACCCCAACGGGACCCTGATCCAAAACGCCCTTTTTGCCAAAGGCGTTCTAAACGGCCCCTTGTTTGCATATGATGCCGCCGGGCAGCTCATCCAGAAAGCATATTTTATAAACGGAAAACTGAACGGCAAGATGACCCTTTACAACCAGGGTCGCATCAGAGCCCAATTCTATTACAAAGACGATCTCATGCACGGCAAAGCCCGTTACTATAATGATGCCGAGAGCCTGACCTGTGCTGAAATTTACAAGGACGGTGTGTACCACGGCGTCAACAAATGGTATGACAGCCAAGGTAACCTGCTGGTAAAGGCGCCCTACAAGGAGGGCAACCAGCACGGCCTCCGGGTCGAATATTATGCGACGGGTACTCCCCGTGAAAGAGCGCCATACAAGGACAACCTGTTGGAGGGCGAAGTTCGGCGGTATTACCAGGATGGCGCCTTGATGCAGAAGGTGCTTTACCGGGCCGGCAAGCAGGTTGGCCAACTGATAGAGTACGAACCGGGCGGCAATGAAAAGAAAGATTCGTTGTGGGTGCGTTTTACCCGTTGGGTCCAGGGTAAAAAGAAGGCGGACGTCGAACCGCGCGAAGGCGGCGGCGGCCTGAGAGGATAGTGAGAGTGCCATGACCCAGGAGTTTTCATTAGATCAAAAAAGAACCACCATTCTGGTTTCCGTGTTTGTGGTGCTTCTATTTCTGGTTTTTTTGGCCGGGTATTTATCGGGAACCCTGGTCGGGCTGCCCGAATCCCAGCAGCCATCGATCGCGAAGAAAGCCGCTGAAGAGCCGACGCCAAAACCATCGGTCGACGCCATCCCGGTACCACAGGTGGTAACCCGACCCGTACCTGAGCCCGAAGAAGAAGTCGCCGCGGAGCCTGAGCCGGAACCTGAACCCATAGTGGCAGTACCGGTTGAAAAGCTTTATTCGGTACAGGTGGGGGCCTTTAAAACATTGGCCCGGGCCATGGCCCAACAGGAATTCCTGGCTGAAAAAGGGTATCAGCCCTATATCTATCACGGCCCCAATTCTAAAGGTGCCATGTGGTATACGGTACGGGTCGGAGATTTTGACGACGTGGACGATGCCATCATGGCCGCCCGTGAATTCCGGGCGCTGGAGGGGACCTCGGTCGCCCTGACCCACTATGACTCTTTAATGATGGTCCGTGACGAAAACGGCAGGCGGATCGAGATAGCGCCCCCGGCTAAGCTCGCAAAGGCTGTTGCGAATGAGGCCTCTGCTGAGATTTCGACTGCTGAGAAAGCGGAACATGAGCCGGTCGCCGAAAAATCAGAACCGGTTTCCGAGGACCCTGAACCGGTTGCCGAGGACCCTGAACCGGTCACCGAAGAACCTGAACCGATTGTCGCGGAACCTGAACCAGTTGCTGAAAAACCTGAACCGGTCGCTGAAGAACTGGAGCCGGTTACCGCGGAACCTGAACCGGTCACTGAGGAACCTGAGCGAGTCGCTGTGGAACCCGAACCAGGTGTTGAAGAGCCTGAAATGTTCGCCGAGTCCCCGGAAACGATTGCCCCGGACAAGGACTCGGTGGCCAGGGAAACCGGGACGGAAGCGGCGGCCGGACAAGCCATTGGGCAGGAGGAGGCTACGCCAAGCGATTCCACCCCCTACCGGGTTACTTTCAGTTTGCCGAAAGAAACCCCGGTGGCGCCGCCCGCCGCCCAGGTGGACGAAACGGCCAGTGTCGGCGGACTCATCGTTGCGGCTGAAGCCAAGCAGTATTCGGTGCAGGTCGGTGCCTTTCTCAACGACAATAATGCGGTCAAGTTCGCCCAAAAACTCCGGGGTTACGACTATCCAGCTTATGTGTTTCGCTATACCGATACCGAGGGCAATGCCTGGAGCGCCGTCCGGATAGGTGATTTTGAAGGCCTGGAAGGCGCCAAGGCCGCCGCTGTGGAATTTGAAGCCAAGCAGAACATCACTGCTATCGTGACTAAAATAGATGGAATAAAAATGATTCTGAAATAGTGGCGGCAGGGATCGAAAGCTTAAATTTTGCAAGTTGGGCAAGTCCAAGTTGGGCACGGGCTGCAAACAGATAAGAAGGTGGTGCTATGGGAGTTCAAACTGTAATGGGGGCAATGTGCTTGTGCAGTTTCGGCACCGCACCGTGTTCGCTGTTAGTACTGCCGGCCAACCGGACTCTCTCGGCCAATATGCCGGCAGCCAACATCATGGACAATAAACCGGTCGTCAACCTGCCGACCTTTGCTATGTGCAATTCAGTCGCCAATCCCGCAACCAAGAGACCGCCACCGGTCTTATTCACGCCGGCACCCTGCGTACCCGTTATTGCGGCCCCCTGGGTGCCCGGAGCTGTCAGAACCCTGGTAGCCAACATGCCCGCTTTGAGTGAATCGTCCAAATGCTTCTGCAACTGGGGCGGGGTAATCTCAATTACCTATCCGGGGCAGGTGCAGGTAATGGTCAATTAGAAACCATCTCAAAGACATCTTCTGTTACAGTCGCAGCGTTGGGCGTGAATATGAGCACGTAGTGCCGGTTTTCAAGCCGCCAGGCGCTACCCTCTGGCGCTATCCGCGAAATACCATCCGTATTACTCCGGCTTAATTTTTATAGCCACCTTGCTTGCCGGGTATAGTCCGGAGACGAAGACTGGGCCTTGAACAAGATCTGCTTTTGGGATGGCGACACTGATCAGCCCCGCGTGCATTAATGGTCCTCCCGAAACACAACCGCAATCAAGCTCGGATTAACGCATCCCAGACAAGGTCCTCGGAGAGCTTCCGGCCGTAAACGCCCATCCGGGGCCTTTGATCCGCGTCGCCGGCCAGGGTCAGCCTGCCGGTCGCCATGGCTTCGACATCAACAGCTGGGGCCTGGAGCGCTATGTTTTACAGCGTATCGGGAGTTTCCTTCTGTCGCTCTTTGTTATTTGCGATGCTTTCGAGTAGGTCGAAACCGTCAGCGGTGGCCAAGCAGTTTACTGGCGGCCTTCCTGCTTGACGCGCGCAATGGATCCAGATAGGTTTAAGCTTAAGGTTAGGGCTGGTTTTGTTGAACCGGGACACCTGCGACAGCGGGCACGTTGATAGATTTCCAAGGAGATTCCCATGATAAAATTCAGTTCCGTCGATATTCAAAAGTCAAAGGTAGAGACGTTGGTCATCCCCATATGCGAAGATAAAAACATCCATGCCGATCGAACTGTTGCGGCCCTGGCAAAAAAGGCCCTGGCGGTCAAAGAGTTCCAGGGCAAGGCCAAGGATGAACTGACCCTATACAGCCCGGCGCGGGTAAAGTGCGAACGGGTTCTGTTTTTTGGTTTAGGAAAGGCGGACGCCATCGAGGCGGAAACGCTGCGCGCCTCTATGGGGCGGGCGATTAAAGCGTGTATCGGCCGTGAACTGACCCAAGTGACCGTGGCGGTACCCGCCGCAAAACGATTGAAACTGGACGAGGAGGCTACTCTGGAGGCCCTGATCGAGGGCGGCTGCCTGGCCAACCACATGTTTTCCAAGTATAAAAGCGAAGAGAAGAAAAAGCCCCTGAAGACAATTGCTTTTCTGGGTTCCCCGGGGAGTGCGGCCGGAAACCGCAGAGTGGCCGCCCGGATCGAAAAGACCTGTGCAGCGGTTACCCAGGCCCGCGAGTGGGTCAGCACACCCGCCAACGACAAACGACCGGATGCCTTCGCGCGCCAGATTACCAAAGCTGCCCGGGCCAAAGGGCTTACCTGCCGGGTTTTGGACGAAAAGGCCCTCAAGCGCGAAAAGTTCGGCGCCATGTTGGCGGTAGGGCAGGGCAGCCAGGTTAAGCCGCGCTTGGTAGTCTTGGAATACCGGCCCAAAGGAGCTAAAAAAACGGTGGCCCTGGTCGGCAAAGGGGTGACTTTTGACACCGGCGGGATCAACTTGAAAACATCGAGTGGCCTGGAGGGCATGAAAATGGATATGGCCGGGGCGGCGGCTGTGGCGGGGACCCTGCTGGCCGTGGCCGATCTAAAGCCCAAAATGGGCGTGGTCGGCGTTCTTCCGCTGGTTGAGAATATGCCCTCGGGCAGCGCCACGCGGCCCGGTGATATTGTTCGGTCCTATGCCGGAAAAACGGTTGAAATCGGCAACACCGATGCCGAGGGACGTTTGATCCTCATCGATGCCATGGCCTGGACAGTGAAAAAATACAAACCCGCAGCTATGGTAGACCTGGCCACCCTCACCGGGGCCTGCGTGATTGCTCTGGGAGAAAAAATTGCGGCGGTTTTTTCATCTGACGACGAACTGGCGGAAGCGATTCTAGCAGCTGCTGACAAAACCCACGAGCGCTGCTGGCGCATGCCGCTGCCGGATGATTACAAAGAGCTGTTGAAAAGTGACCTGGCCGACATTTCCAATATGAGCAGCGGCCGCTGGGGCGGGGCCATCACAGCCGCACTCTTTCTTTCTGAATTTGTCGGCGACACCCGCTGGGCCCACCTCGATATAGCCGGGGCCGCCTATACCAAAAAGGACGGCCCGTACTGCCGGGCGGGCGGCACTGGTTTCGGGGTGCGTTTATTGTGCGACTTATTGGCGCACCAGAAGCTTCTCTAGACCTGCGAATATAAATCGGCTGTTATCGACTTAGACAAGGCGTGGATTGAAAGATCTTCCACGCCTTTCTTGTTGTGGCGGATAATTCAATGGTGACGGATAGGCAAGATCTGCCGGTCAATTAATGAAGATACGCCGGGCCATTGCGATGGCATGTCCTCGATATCCCGCCCGGGCCCAGAAAGAAAAAGGCGGGCAACTTATGGGGAATAAGATACCCGCCACTAAGGGAGATGTGAACGGCATTACATGGAGACTGAAGTCCTACCGTTGGGTCCATTCTTATATACCACATTGTGGTATGTCAAGTCTTTTTTTCAAAAAGATGTGAATTAAGTCGTAACGCTGATAAACTCGGCCTCCATCCGCTTTCTAAGAGCCTTGATGGCGGCTATGGCTTTCTCAAAACCAGCCACGGTATCCGCCGGCATTTCAGCTAGCAGGAATTTCTGCGGCGGACACAAGTACCAGGCGCAGGTCCAGGGCCTACTCAGGCGGGGCAGGCGACACCCGGTCGGGCCACAGCAGCGGCAGGCCCCATCAGGACTGCGGGAAAGCTGCGCGGCGGTAATGGTCTGCCCGCTCAGGTGCATGAATACCAGGTCCCGGAAATCGAACCACACCGTGGCCACGTGGCAGCAGGGTTCCGCACAGCCGCGGCAGGTCTGGTTACAAAGGTTGTCCAACAGTGGGTACAGCGCCTCCAGGTGGCTTTTGAGTTTCCGGGCGATGTTCCTCGCCGAGGCCAGCGCGATCTGGTGCCGGGTGCACAGGTGCTGCAACGCCCGGTTGGCCTGGTGCCAGTCCGCGGCTGTGAACCACGGAATGTCCGGTGCCCCGGGTAGGGGATTGACCTGTCTAATTTGCGGGCCATACTTTGACATGGCGACCTAAACGCTGTAGGTTTATGGTAATCATCGGCTGCTCCGGCATCAGTCTGCGGATTCCCCACATAATGGAGCAGTTATAGTATCAGTCCGGTCTTATACCGTAAAATGAATCTTCAAACCATCTATTTTAAGGATCCGGCTGCCCGGCCGGACACACCGCCGGAATCCTATACCGGTGAGGAATCGGAGGATATTGAGGCCGAAGGCAAGCGCTATATCCTCTGCCGGCAGTGCCGGCATATGATTGCCGCGCCGGAAGAAGGGACATGGGTGAACGGCAGCCACCGGCACACCTTTGCCAATCCCGTTGGGGTTGTGTATGAGATCGCTTGTTTTAACACGGCCCCCGGCTGCCGGAGTATCGGCCCGGCCACCGATGAATTTACCTGGTTCTCGGGGTACCTCTGGCGGGTGGCTATCTGCGGCAAATGCCTGACCCATCTTGGCTGGCATTTCATCTCCACCGCCGGACACGGATTTCACGGCCTGATCTTGGACCGGCTGGTCGAACCGGAACGATCGGAATAGATCAAGGTCTATCTCTTTGCTTTTTTGTATTATCCCTCTCCCCCAGGCCCCTCCCTCCAGGGGAGGGGAGCTTTTCTGCCAGGAGATATTTGTTTGGAAATTTACCGGATTCTGCCCTAACGGCGTTTACTTTATAATGATGTGGGCAAGCTTAGGCGGTAGCTGCCCACTCGAGGGTGATCTGTCTGCTGCAACAATGCTCCCCTCCCTCGACGGGAGGGGTTGGGGGAGGGTGCGGGCTCTACCTTGGGGAACCTCTAAAATTTTCAGGCTGGTACTGTAGACGGAATGATTGACCGCATCAGGGATCAAAACGATAACCCACTGATCGTACGCTCTTGAAATGGATCGGCTTTTTGGGGTTTTCCTCAAAATATTTCCGGAAGCGCACAATAAAATTGTCGACGGTGCGGGTGGTCATACCGCCTGTATACCCCCAACCGATCTCCAGAATTTTCTTGCGGGGTAGCGGTTTGCCGCGGTGAATCACAAAGAGTTTCAGCAATTTCAATTCCTGCTCGGTCAGGGTGATGTCACCTGCCTGGCAGCGGGCCGTACCGGTTTCAAACTCGATGTGGTTTCCACCGAATTCATAGACCGGAGCAAAACCCTCGGCGGCTGCCGGTCCGGCCGCTTGTTCATGTTCCCAGGCTACCCGGGTCAATAGTCTTTCAATCCTCAAGAGAAACTCTTCGAGATTGAATGGCTTGGCCAGGTAGTCGTCGACGCCCAGGGAGAAGCCCTTAATTCGATCACGATCCGCGGCCTTGGCCGACAGAATCAACACGGGCAGGCGTTCGTCTTCCAGGCGTATATTCTGCAGGACCGACAGACCGTCTATTCCCGGGAGCATGATGTCGAGTACGACCAGATCCGGATGCCAGTTTTTCCAGAATTCGATGCCGGACACTCCGTCTCCGGCGATCTTGACCGCGTAGCCTTGGAGGGAAAGATTGAGCTTGATCCCCTCGGCGATGTGGGCCTCATCCTCAATAACCAGTATGCGTTTTTCTTCGGTTTTCATCATTTCAGGCTGTTTCCGTCACTTTGGTTTTTTCAGGTAATATCAAGGTAAAGATTGATCCCCTGGTATCGATGCGGCCTGCGGCCCTGATCCGCCATTTGTGCAGCCGGGCAATGCTCTGGACAAGGTTGAGTCCCAGTCCGCTGCCCCGGGCGAGGGCGCTGCCGCTGCGCCGCGCCTGGTAGAACTTGCGAAATATCTTTTTGGACTCCTTAGCATTGATTCCGATGCCGTTATCTTCAAACTGGATGGTCAGGTGACGTCGGTCCTGCCGGAACCGGATGTCGATTCGAGGAACTGCAGCGTCGTTATACCGGATAGCATTGGTTAAAAGGTTCATGACCAGCGTCTCGAACAGCAACCGGTCTACACGGTAAATGCAACGGGCGCTTGACGGGTTGCTGATCCGGATATCGCAGTCTGCGAAAATCGGTCGGTTGTTATCCACAATTTCCCTCACCGCGGCCGAAATATCGGTTTTTTCAAAAATGGCTTGATAACTTTTACTTTCCAGGCGGGCCAGGTTCAGAATCCGGTTGATGTGATCCGACAGGCGCTCCACATCGGCGAGCATGTAGGCCATATACTTGAGCTGGTCCTCGCGGGGGAGGTCATGCTTGGAAATGGTTTCCAGAAAGAGTTTAAGGGATGTTACCGGTGTTTTTAGTTCATGGGTGAAGTTGTTGATAAAATTGTGCTGCAGCCGATAAAGCTGCAATGTTTTCTGGTTGTAAACAAAAATGGTGAAAATGCCCATCAGGATGATCCCTACCAGGATGGACAGCACCAGGATCACCAGCCAGGCCCGCGGCTCCAAGACCTGGTCCGGGGCGATATTGAACCTGTCCGCGAGGGTTTGCAAACCGCTGCTGACACCGATGTACCAGTAGATGTAAAGGGCCAGGGACAATCCCAGGGCCAGGATGCTGAAAATGAATACGGTGATGGGGTGAAATAACCAGCGGGTCTGCTTCATGTAACCTTCTGTTAATCAATATATTTCGGCAAGTCAACGGCCAAACGGGGCAGGTTTCGGCGGCAACGTGCCCTTCTGTCGGGATACAACCGATGAAGGCTTTCAACCCGGCCTGCTGAACAGGGCATTGGAATCTGTACTTGATTGTAAAAATATTGTAAAAACAATGCCGGGGCAGGTTTTTTAGCAACTTTTCCTCTATGATGCATGCTGGTTGAAACCCCGGAAGTTGGAGACCCATCAAGATGCAGCGAATGATTCCCGGACCATTAAAAGGCGCGCTGTCTTTCACCGGATTCGTGGTGAACACGATCTTCTGGGTGATTCCTCTTTTTCTCACTGCTTTGCTGAAGCTGATCATTCCAATTCAATTCTGGCGCAAGGGATGCGATAAGGTTCTGAACTGGCTGGCCGGCAACTGGATCGCGGTCAACAATTTAAACCTGAACCTGGTCGGCGGCACGCGGTGGGATGTGCGCGGGATTGAGGGGGTGAGTACGGATGCCTGGTACCTCGTGGTGGCCAACCACCAATCCTGGGTCGATATCCTGGTATTGCAGCGAATTTTTCACGGAAAGATTCCCTTTCTAAAATTTTTCTTGAAAAAGGAGCTCATCTGGGTACCGGTGATGGGTCTGGCCTGGTGGGCTTTGGATTTTCCTTTTATGAAACGGTATTCCCGTACCTATCTGGAGAAGAACCCACACCTTAAAGGCAAGGATATTGAAATTACCCGCAAAGCCTGTAAGAAATTTGAGACTGTTCCGGTATCGATCATGAACTTCATGGAAGGTACCCGTTTCACCATCGGCAAACACCGCAAGCAGAACTCGCCCTATGAGCACCTGCTGCGGCCCAAATCCGGCGGCATCGCCTTCGTACTTGCGGCCATGGGGGTCCAACTGAACAGCATCGTGGATGTGACCATCGCCTACCCCCGGGGTGTGGGCTCTTTCTGGGATCTGATTTGAGGGCGTATTCGCGATATCCGGGTTGAGGTCAAATTGGTACCTATTACTGAAGAAATTCGGGGGGACTATTTCAACGATCAGGCCTTCCGGCAGCGCTTCCAGGCTTGGATCAACGCCCACTGGGCTGCCAAGGATGCCCAACTCGACCTGCTCTTGAACTCAACGCTCTCAAACTAGAACGAATTTCCTGTTTGAGGCGCCTACCCCATGCATATCCTTCAAAACAGAGCGTAGCCAACCGTAAGAACCTACAGTTTTGGCAGCTTATCAATTCACCCCTGGTTCCAGCCTTGGCCATTTTTCGTCGAATACTCTAAGCCGGGGCGAGTTTTAAGATATTTCTTGCGTTTCGACCACAATTTTTGTTCATGAAAAGCAGGATCGTGCCGATATAAAGAACTATCAAACAGAATTTTCAATGAGGTCCGGATGAGTCAGGTAGCCGCCAAACAGATCAACACCTTTTTCATGGAACTTGTAGAAACCCTGATCACGGTCATCGAGCAAAAGGACCAGTATATGCGGGGCAAAGCCCAAAAGGTGGCCGACCTGTGTGCCGGGTTTTCCAAGACCCTTAAAATGACCCACCAGGACAAGATCGATAAAATCTATTTTGCCGGACTGTTACACGACATAGGGATGGTGTATATACCGAGCGAGATTGTCGAAAAGCCTGAAGGGCTTGAAGATGACGAGATGGCCATTATCCGGCAGCACCCGATATTTGCAGAAAAAATACTATCCAACCTGACAATTTTAAAAGATGTCCTGCCAATGATCAAGCATCATCACGAAGCCTTTGATGGCTCCGGCTATCCCGATGGCCTCAAAGGGATGGACATTCCGGTGGGGGCCCGGATATTGTCCATCGTTGACAGCTATGTAGCCCTGACCTCGGAGCGTCCCTACCGACCCGCCTGTGAACCGAAAGAAGCCATTCGCGAGTTGCAGGCCGGAGCGGGCGCCATATACGATCGGGAACTTTTGAACCGATTCGTGGTTTACGTCAAATCAGCGGGGATGCTGGCCAAGAAGAAGCCTGATGTAGTGAAAAGCATACCGGAAATTGTTGCCGATGTGCTGGAGCAGTTCAGCCAGGGCAAGGTCGATTTGCCGGTACTGCCCCAGGTGGTTCAGGAGGTCGAGGAAGTCATGAAGCGAGATATTTCCAAAGGGGAAGATCTCGCCAAGGTCATCGAGCAGGATGCAGTCATTTCGGTACGCTTGATATCAGTTGCGAATTCACCATATTATCGCGGCCTCGAACAGATTACCTCAGTTCGCACAGCCATCTCCCGCCTGGGCGAGGCCGAAACTCGGAACCTTGTGATCGCGATTGCCAACAAGGGCCTTTATAAGACAAAAAACACGCAGTTCCGGGAACTTATGGAGCGGCTCTGGCTGCACTCCCTGGCCTGTGCCCATAGTGCCGTGCGTATTTCGAAGGCGCTCAACCTGGGCGGCAGCGAGAACTTTTTCTTCATGGGGATCATTCATGATATCGGCAAGGTGGTGCTCATCAAGGCCATCTCTGACGCCATGCCCTCGGATAAGAAGATCAAGCTGAAGGATGTTCGGGACGCCATCCGGGATATCCATGCCGGTTTCGGCGGCTCACTCATGCGGCGCTGGAAATATCCGGATCAATTCAAGAAGGTTGTAACCCAGACCGAGAAAGAGGAATACACCGATCACGTCCTGCAGGAAGTCCTGATTGCCAACCTGGCCAACCACCTGGCCGACAAATTGGGCCATTTTATCTTCCGAGGCGAAGAAGTCGAAGAAATCATGGAACTGGACGCCGTCAAACGCCTTGGCCTGGATGCCGAAACGGTCGACATCATCACCCAGGAAGTCGTTGAAGTGATGAAAGAAGCGGGCCACCTTTTTTAACCCCCCATTCCCCTAATTATAAAGATCTTCTATTAATTTCAGGTAAATATGATCCGGGTTGTCTCCTACCACTGAGCCTGTGATAAAAACTGAATGAAAAATCAGTAAATGCGTTGACATTTTTTTCGGCATGCCTATTTTAACCCGAAGGCGAAATCGGCCGGCGCCTCGCGTCCTGCGAATGAATTCTGTATTATTAACAACCGTTTAAAAGAATTCACTTGACCAAATTTTAGATATTAATTATATTGGGAAAATAATTTTAAATCGTATTTTTCAAATAAATAAAGTTCAGGGACTATATATCGATGGGCATACAAGAGCGTAAAGAACGCGAAAAAGAAAGGCGGCGGCAGCAGATCATTGTAGCCGCAAAAAGGGTCTTTTCCGAGAAAGGCTTCAATAAGGCGACCATGGAAGACATCGCCCACGAGGCTGAACTCAGCCCGGGGACCCTCTATCTCTATTTTAAAAACAAGGAGGAACTGTATGCCTCGCTTTCGCTACGGATTCTCCAGTATCTCCATATAAGGGTTGAACACGTAAACAAGGAAGACCTGGCGCCCGAGCAGAAAATGGACGCTCTTATCGAGGCCATGTCCGATGTATATGCCTTCGACCCATTGATCCTGATAAACATGTTCCACCTGCAGTCCAGTGAAACCCTCAAAAATCTATCGCCGAAACTTATGTCGGAGATTGAGGAATTATCCCGCAAGTCCATCGGCGCGATAGCCCGCATTTTTGAACAGGGTATCGATTCGGGGCTATTCATTGATCGGCATCCGGTGGCCATGGCCGATATATTTTGGGCCCTTTTTTCCGGGGTTATTCTTTGGACTACCAGCAAGAAGATCTTTAACGAGGAAAAGGATTACCTCAAAGACACCCTCAAGATAGCCTTTGAAGTCTTCAGCCGGGGCATCGAAAAAAACTAATCGCTGTTATTATGACCAACAAAACCGGCAGCGTGCCAATGGCCGCCACCGGTTTTCTGTTTTATCCTCGGTTACCTACCCGGCAGTCCAGTATCTCTAAAATTCATCCTCTCTATTGAAATAAGCGGGCCAATTCATCTACCTCAAAGGTTGGCCAAATCGCGGGCCGGCTGCCCTCCCAGGCATCGATACCGCAGCCTTCTTCAGCTACCTCACCAATACAGGCAACCTCGATATCAGCCGCTTCCAAGCACTGCGTAAGGGCCGCTGTGTTTGACGGGCGACAGGCAATGAGCAAGCTGCCCGAGCCGATCAGACCCAGGGGGTTCAGGTCCAGCGCCCGGCACAGCAGGCGGGTTTCCGCATAAATCGGGATGGTATCCATATTTATTTTCAAGCGATATCCAGCCGCGCAGCTCAGTTCAAAAAGGGCGGTGGCGAGGCCACCTTCAGTCACATCGTGCAAGGCAACGGTACCCGGCTGCTCGGCGGCCAGTTCGGCTTCAGGTAATATACTCAGGCAGTTCGACAGAGCGGCCCCCGCTTGAATTGTTTCACGATTGACGCCCTGTTCGATTAAGCGCTCTTCAAATTCGGCCGCCAGTATGGCTGTTCCTTCAACCGCCACCCGTTTGGTCAACAGGACCCGGTCGCCCGGTCGCAAATTGCTTTTTTCCAGGAGATCGGCCCGGTTCACGAGACCGGCCATCATACCGGTTATCACTGGGCGAGTAACGGCATCGGTAATTTCTGTATGGCCGCCGCAAAGGCTGATATTCAGATTCTTGCAAACATCCCGGATGGCAAGCAGGGTGCGGTGAATCTGCAAGGCCGTGGTGGCAGGCGGAAACAGCAAGGTGGTTAACATCCAGCGCGGGCGGGCCCCTGAGGTGGCAATGTCATTGGCGTTGATCACCACCGCATAATATCCGGCATCTTGGGCCACAAAGGTGATTGGGTCCGATTTCAGGATCAGCACCTCCTGGCCGGTTATGTCCAGGGCTGCCGCGTCCTCGCCGACGCCTGGTCCGACAATGATACCGGGGTCCATAAATTGAACGGTATCGATAAATGATTCCAGGATGTGGTTGGGCAGTTTTCCAGGGGGCAGGGGGTTGCCCAGGTCGATGATCCGGGGCAGTTGATCCAGGGCATCGATGGCAAAATCATACTCTTCTAGCCACTCACTGCGAAAGCCGCCGATATCCAGCAAGACGGTGTAAGCGCCCGCGGCGCGCCCGGCGCGCAGGTCAAATATATAGTCGCCGACCATCATTGTCCGCTCCGGTGGCAACGCCAGTTTCCGCGCGGCCAGCAGCACACCTTCCGGGGAGGGTTTCACTGCCGCCGGGCTGTCGCGAGAAATGATGACGTCGAAAGCGTCCATCCGGAAGTCGCTGAAGTTCTCGAATGCCCGGGCAATGCTCTTGATGCTGTTGCGGCTGACGATGCCGATCTGCACACCCCGCGCTTTCAGCTTTTGCAACATTTGCTCGCAGCCTTCTGCAGGACGGGAGGCTGCGGCGGCCTCGATCTCAAAGTCATCCAGAATGTTCCTGGCGCGATCCTTGGCCGTTTCGCTATCCAGGCTGTCGATAAACTCGAGAATCGGAATTTCCGGCGGACAATCGATGGCCCGTTTGATTTCAGGAAAATCGAGGGCGCCCGGTGAGGTTAGGGTGCTGTCAAAGTCGAAAAAAACCGCCTTGATCTCATTACCGGCCATGGCTTCTCTCCACCGTAGCATTGGTCGTTGGTCAATGCCAGGTTTAGGGTGTCCAAACATCTGGTGCAAAATTCAAGGTCGCGAAATAATCCTCTACGGTTTCCGCCCGCCGGATGAGTTCGACCTTGCCGTCCGGGCGCAGGAGCAGCTCCTGGGGCCTGAGTTTGCCGTTGTAGTTGAATCCCATTGACTGACCGTGGGCACCCGTGTCGTGAATCAGCAGGACATCGCCGTCTACAATAGCAGGCAGCTCGCGCTGTATGGCAAACTTGTCATTGTTCTCGCACAGCGAACCCACCACATCCACGACCTCGGTCGCGGAGGCGATTTCGGTGGGTTTGCCGTGTACCGTTATGTGGTGATAGGCCCCATACATCCCCGGGCGCATGAGAGCGGTCATACAGGCATCCACGCCGATGTACTTGCGGTAGATATCCTTGTGGTTGATAGCCGTCACGACCAGGGCGCCGTGGGGACCGGTCATAAACCGGCCGCTTTCCATCAGCAGGTCCGGGACGTAACCGTTGCGTTTTTCAAAATCTGCGAAGAGGGTGGTAATCTCCGCTGCCATGGCTCCCAGGTCCAGGGGAGCGGCCTCGGGCGTGTAGGGAATCCCGAATCCACCGCCGAAGTTAATAAACTCGAAGCGGATATCCAGCGCGGCCTGGACCATTTCGACAATCTCCAACAGCATACGCGTGGTCTTGATCTTATACTTGTAATTGAGTTCGTTGGAAACAATCATGGTGTGCAGACCGAAACGCCGGGCGCCCAGATTGCGGGCCTTGCGGTAGGCGTCCAAGACCTGGTCATGGCTGATGCCGTATTTGGCTTCGACCGGGTTTCCGATGATCTCATTGCCTTCCGCCGCCGGTCCCGGATTGTAACGAAAGCAGATCAATTCCGGCATGGACGGCATCTTGTCTATCAGCGTTACATCGTCCAGATTGATAATGCAGCCACCGTTGGCAAAGGCCTCCTTGAAATCGGCCGGGCTGGTGTTGTTGGAAGTAAACATGATGTCATCCGGCTGTGCGCCGATCTCCCGGCTCTGGATAAGTTCGGAGACAGAACTGCAGTCGAAACCGAAACCCATATCCTGCATGATACGCAGGATGGCCGGGTTGGGCAGCGCCTTCACCGCGAAATACTCGCGAAATCCTTTCAGTTGGGCGAAGGCCTGGTTGAGTTGCTGGCCGGTTTCCCGGATGCCGATTTCATCATAGATATGAAAGGGGGTCCCAAAATGGCTGATGATGTCATTGAGTCGCGGGGTCAGTCTGGCATTGAAATCTTGTGATATGGGCATGCTGTGTTCTCCTTATACTATCATCGCGTCTGTATGCTATTTTTGAAATAGCTTCTAATCTATAGGTATACGCCAGGTCTCTTTCAAGGTCGACATGGCAATGGCGGTACGGGTAGCCGTGACCTGGGGCAGGCTCACAATTTTTTTTTGGACCAGGCTGCCCAGGCTGCCGGCATCGGCCACCCGAAGTTTGACCAGGTAGCTGTCCTGCCCCGTAATGAAATGTACCTCCAGAACCTCCGGTAGGGCGGCCAGTTTTTCGCCCACCTTGTCTTTCCGGTTTGTCTGCTGAACCGCCACCTCTACAAAGGCCACCAGGTTGCGGTCGAATTTTTCCGGGTTGAGGCGGACTTCATACCCGTCTATGTAACCACCTTTTTCCAGTTTGCGGATTCTTTCCAGAACAGCTGATGGTGCCATGCCGACCTGGCGGGCCACCTCTACATTTGGAATCCGGGCTTTCTCTTGCAGAATTTTTAGAATTTTCAAGCTTGTTTCGTCGATCATTCTAAATACCTCCATTTTTTAAGAACAATATTCACAAAATTTGTTATTGTCAAGAATTTTATTCTTATATGCATATCAAGTTTATCTATGGTCAGACCTATCTCCCGTAGTCAATTTACGGTAATGCATTATTGTGCTATCTCGCACTATATGAAAATCCTGTTGATATATCCCTATTGCCTTGAGGACCGCCTCAACGCCGAAGACACCCAAGTGGTGCCCATGGGCCTTTACAATGTGGCGGCCGTATTGGTGGAACAGGGCCATAAGGTCCAGGTGCTGAACTGGCACCATATGCGGGGGCAGCCGGAGGCCATGAAAACGGCGCTGGCCGACGAACAACCGGAGTTGGTCGGGCTGTCCATCCTGCACGCCAATCGCTGGGGCGGGATCGAGATTGCCCGCCTGGCCAAGCAGGTGGATCCCGATGTCCGGACTGTGTTCGGCGGGATCGGGGCCAGCCTGCTGTGGAAGCATTTTTTAACCCATTTCCCGGAAATCGATTTCATTGTTACCGGCGAGGGGGAACATACCCTGGCCCGCCTGGTGGACTGCCTGGACAAAGGGCATGCCGAGGATATCGACAGCATAGCGGGATTGGCCTTTCGGCAGGGGACGGCCCCTATATGCAATCCAGCTGCTCCGCTCATCAAAGATCCGGATGATTTGCCCGATCCGGCGCGCTATTTCACTTTTCAGCACCTGTCTCTTACCCGCGGCTGCCCCGGAAACTGTACCTTCTGCGGCTCCCCGCAGTTCTGGCAGCGCAAAGTGCGGTTTCACTCCGCCGGTAATTTTGTGGACCGGGTCGAAAGGCTTTACCGCCGGGGGATTGGCTTTTTCTATTTCTCCGACGACACCTTCACCTTGCGCAAACAACTTGTGCTGGACGTCTGCCGGGAGATCAACCGCCGCAACCTTCCGATTGCCTGGTCGGCCATCTCCCGCGTGGACACTGTGGACGAAGAGGTTCTGGGGGCCATGCGCCGGGCCGGTTGCATCCAGATCAGTTACGGGGTTGAGAGTGCCAACGAAGGCATCCGCGGTTTTCTCAACAAGAAAACGGATAAGGCCCAGGTACGCCGGGCGTTTGCCTTGACCACCCGGTCCGGCATTATGACCCGGGCCTATTTTATTTACGGCTGCCCGGGCGAGTCCTGGGAGACCATCGCTGAAAACATAGCCCTGATCCGGGAGATCAAACCGCTGAGCGCCATTTTTTACATCCTGGATATCTTCCCGGGCACGAAACTCTACCAGGATTACCTGGCCGCCACCGGCTACACGGATGATATCTGGCTCGAGCGCATCGAAGATATTCTCTATTTCGAAACCGACCCGAATCTCAGTTGGGAGCAGGTGCTGGCCTTCGGGAAGAAGCTGCGCACCTCCTTTTTCAAAGACCTGCCACAATTTGTGGCCAGTTTGGAACTGAGCGACGACCCGCAAATGGCACCCTACCATGCAGATTTCTGCTCACGGTTGGGAATGACTTTCGACCAGGGTGACTACGCCAACAACGAGCTGATTCCCGAGCGGGAAGCAACGGCCCGATACCTTTATAATAAAGCGTTGACATATCATCCCGACGCCCGCGCCTATCTGGGGTTGGGGATGATCAGGCAACGGCGCCGGGCATTCACCGACTCCATAAAGATCTTGGCGGAAGGGGCTGAGTTCTTTCCTGAGGATGAGCAGATAGGTGTCTGCCTGGCGGTGAGCCAGATGAACCTCGGGCAGTTCGATCGGGCCCTGGAGAACCTGCGGCGTTTTGAGGGTTCGCCCCAGGCGGAGCCTTTGATCGCGCAGTGCCGTCAAAGACTCGGCATCTGAAGGTGCAATATGGTGATAGGGGCTGTTTCTAATTTGGATTTTGGTTCAAGGTGCGGCGGCCGTGAGGTTTCCCCGCGTTGCGGGACTTCCCGTCTGATCCATTTTTAAAATGTGGGTCGTAACCGGAGGCGCCAGCGAAGCCAGTGCCTTGTGTGGTAAATACTCCAGTATTTCGAGGATAGCGCTAAAGGTTGCGCCTGAAGGCTTGAAAACCGGCACTGCGTGCCGAAACCGAACGCCCAACGCCGAGATTGGGCCAAAAGACAACTTAGAAACAGCCCCTATGGTACCATCAGGTTGAACAAGATATCGTTTTCCATGTAAACCTGTTCGAGCTGCTCCTGGTGTTTCTGCAGGTTATCACCCCGACGGGAAGCCAGTTCCTGCACCATATATTGAATCACGCACAACATGTTGGAAACATTTCCGATAAACGGAATGGAGCGCGAGGGCACAACCAGGGAAAGGTTGGCAAACGGGATCACCGGGGAGATTGAAGCGTCGGTCAATACAAGCAGCGTATGGCCCAACCGGCGGACCAGCTTGCTCAGCTTGATGAGTTCATTGGGATAGCGGGTGGCGGCCGTCAGAATGACCAGGGAGTTGGGCGGGGCATTGGTCAGAAAGTCGATGGTGGTGGAGTCGCTGCCGTTAAAGATGTGAATGCCCTTGCGGATTTTCGTCAGCGACCAACCCAGATAATAAGCAAACGTATAGGACAGCCGTGATCCGGTCACGAACACATTTTCACTTTCATCAAGATAGGTAACAAACCGGTTCATCGTCTCGACGTCAATGGTCTCGTACATGTGCTTGAGGTTATTGAGTTCCTCCAAGACCCCCCGATGGAGGCGGTCCAGGCCGGGCTCTTTGATACCTTTCATGTCAACCCTTTCCGGAAGGGACATGCCGGTATTGATGAAATCCTTGAGTGCCTGCTGGAAATCGGAATAGCCCTGATACCCGATAGAAGCTACAAAACGAACAACCGTGGCTTCGGAAACTCCGCAGGTTTCGGCCAGTTCTTTTGTTGTCATGAATACCACCTTGGCCGGATTTTGCATAATATAGTTGCCCAGGGTCTGGGCTTTCGGGGTCAGGGATTCCAGTTTAGTGGTGATTTCGGAGATAACCGGGTGGAGTGTATTGGTCATGGCGGCCTCTTTGCATGCTCAAAAAGTTGCGGCAAAATTTATATAATTTATTAATTTAATTGATTTTTAATCTATCAACCTCAATATGTCAAGAACAAATGTAGCAAAAACAATCAAAAAATTATTTATATATTGACATAAAACATTTCATCGAATATGGATCAAGGCATGAACAGCGCCAAGACATTATAAATCCAAACAAAAAGAGAAAGCGTATGCTGTTTAAAACCAAACCCATGTGGGGCCAGCAGGCCGGCTTAAAATCCAGCTATGATGTTGTGATTATCGGCGGCGGGCTGCACAGCCTGGCCACGGCCTATTTTCTTGCCCGGGATTACGGTATTACCGATGTGGCGGTCATCGAGAAGAACTATATCGGGTTCGGGGGGGCCGGCCGGAACACGGCGATCGTACGGGCCAACCAGCGGACCAGCCAAAACGTGCCGCTTTACAAAGAGGCGCTGGACCTTTGGCCCGTGCTGACCCGTGAACTGGATTATAACCTGATGTTCAACAATTGCGGCAATCTCAATCTCATGCACTCGGAAGCTGCCATGAAAGCCGCACGGATGAACGTTGCCACGGCCCAGTTCCACGGGGTGGAATCGCATTTGATTGACGCCCGGGAAGCCAAAGAACTGGTGCCGGCCCTGAATATTTCCGAGGATATTACCTTCCCCATTCATGGGGCCATGTATCACCCGCCGGGCGGGGTTCTCCGCCATGACGCGGTGGTTTGGGGTCTGGCGCGCGGTGCGGCACGTAAAGGCGTTGAAATCCACCAGCAAACCGAAGCTCTCGGGATCGGCACCCAAAATGGCAAAGTCAGCTCCGTGACCACTGACCGGGGTGTAATCCAGGCCAAGCAGGTGCTGGTTTCCGCCGGCGGCTATTCGGCGGCTTTGATCCATGGGTTTTTGGGGATCAAGCTGCCCATCTCGGTCCTGACCATTCAGGCCATGGTGACCCAGCCTTTGAAACCACTGCTCAATCATGTGGTGTCATCCGGAGCGTATCATGCGTATGCCAACCAGACCCTGAAAGGAGAGATTGCCACCGGGGCGCACATGGATCCGTGGCCGAACTATACGACCTTGAACACTGCCTATTACATCAAGCACCAGGCGGAGGCATTGTCCGAATTCCTGCCTTGTCTGCGGGGGGTACGGTTCATGCGCATCTGGGGCGGGCTGGCGGACATGACCCCGGATATGGCCCCCATCATGGACGGCAACAACCAGATAGAGGGGTTTTTCATGGATTGCGGGTGGGGCTACTTCGGCTTCAAATCCTGCTCCGCTGTGGGCAAATATATGGCCGAATTCATGGCGACCAACACCTGTCCGGACATGCTCAAGCCCTTTGCTCTGAAACGTTACCAGGAGCACCGCCTCATGGGTGAAACGGCCGCGCTGGTCAGCTATAGCCCGGACAACTAGTGCCCGTCCACAAACGGCATCTTTTGGTCCAGAGCGGCGTTTTCGCCCTTTTGAAATCCTCAACATAGCAATTGCTATGCCTCCGGTTTCAAAATCGCTCAGGCCTTGCTCTGAACCAAAATCTACCATTTGTGAACGGGCACCAACAAAAATAAACAAATTGACGCTTTAAGGAGAACAAGCGATGGCGTTGACAATTACCTGCCCGATCTGCGGCCCCCGCAACGGGTATGAATTCCGCTACGGCGGCGAGGAAAAGGGGCCCCGGCCCGCAGAGCAAGACCTGACCCCTGAAACCTGGTGTGACTATGTGCACCTCAACAAGTGCGTGGCGGGTGTTCAGCAGGAGTGGTGGTTCCACCGCGACGGGTGCGGGGCTTGGTTTACCATATTCCGGGATACGACCACCAACCTTGAAGCGGAGCAGCCGGAGGCCAACCAATGATGAATAGGTTCGATCATCTGCCCACATTGAAAATAGACGGCAATACCAAGATTCCTTTTAAATATAAGGGCAAGGAATATTTCGGCGTCCAGGGCGATACCGTGGCAACGGCTTTATACGCCAACGGTGTGCGACTATTTGCCCGCAGCTTGAAGTATCACCGCCCCCGCGGTCTTTATAGCCTCGATGGGGAGTGTTCCAATACCCTCATGGAAGTTGATGGTATTCCCAACGTACGGACTGAAAACACTTTGCTGAAGTCCGGAATGGTCATCAAGGAACAGAATGTCAAAGGATCGGCCGCCTACGATTTGCTGGGGTTTTTAGACAAATTGGACTGGGCCATGCCCGCCGGGTTTTATTATCACACCATGCACAAACCCGCCATGATCTGGCCGCTGGCCATGCGCCAGATCCGCAAAGCGGCCGGGATCGGTAAGCTGGCGCCCGATTTCCAGATGCCGGGCACCTACGACGAGATCTATCCCACCGCGGATGTTTGCGTTCTGGGTGGCGGTCCGGCCGGCATGTCCGCGGCCCTGGCAGCCGCCGAGCAGGGGTCGCGGGTCATTCTGCTGGAAGCCCGACCCTGGCTGGGCGGTCATTTTGACTACCGCACGGCGGCTTATACAGACGGTCAGACCCTTCACGAGCGGGCCGGGCAACTGGCCCGTGAAGTTGAAGCGGCAGATAATATCCGGGTCTTCACCCACACTTCCATGGTGGGGGCTTACAACAATAACCTGATCACCGGATTCCAGATCGGCAAAGATACCGACCCATTTGATGAACGTTATCTTGAAATTCGGGCTACGGCCGTGGTGGTGGCCACCGGCTGTATTGAGCGGGCCCTGATTTTTGAAAACAATGAGCGCCCGGGGGTGATGCAGGTGAACTGTGCCGCGCGGCTGGCCCATACGTATGGCCTGCTGCCCGGCAGCAACGCCGTGTTCAGCGTCGGTCACGACCTGGGGCTCGAAGCGGCCCTTACCCTGCACGACCTGGGATTACCGATTGCGTGCCTGGCGGATGTCCGCGAAGACGGGCAGGATGAGGGCCTGCTCCAGGCGCTGCGTGACCGCGGGATTAACATTCTCAGGGGCTGGGTGGCCTCGCGGGCCCACGGGAAACAGGTGAAAAAGGTGACCCTGACAAGTATCGACGGTACGGCAGCCCAAACCCTCGCTTGTGACCTATTAGTGGCTTCCGCCGGCTTGACGCCGGTGACCGGGGCCCTGACCGTGGCGCAAGCCAAACTGCAGTACGATCATCACACCGGTTATTTCCTGCCGGCCGAACTGCCCGCGAAGATGTACGCGGCCGGCCGCATGCTGGGACTGGACAACAGCCTGGCCATTGAGGCCTCGGGTCGGCAGGCCGGTCTGCGGGCGGCCCGGGATTGCGGGACGGATGTGGATGCAGCGGTTACGGCGGTCCGGACTGAGCTCGAAAATCTGCCCGGCCCGGCCCGGGGGACCAAGTTCGTCACCGCCCCTGTCAAGGGGCGCAAGAGTTTTATCTGTTTCGATGAAGACACAACCATAAAAAATGTCAAACAGGCCATTGACAAGGAATTTGATGTCCCCGAACTGATCAAACGTTTTTCCGGTGCCGGACTGGGGCCCGGCCAGGGCGGTATTCCGGGACACAACCTCCCCTTGTATGCGGCCAAATACCAGGCGCTCTCCGATATTACCATCCGGCCCACGACGGTGCGTCCACCCCTGGTACCCACCCGGATTGCAACATATGCCGGTGTCAATCATATCATGTTCAAACAGACGCCCATGGATGCCATGCAGCGCCGGGACGGCGGTATCTTCAGAAATATCGGTGTTTGGCAGCGAGCCCGCTATTTCTCCGAAGACTTTACTTGCAAAGCAGAAATTGAAAATGTCCGCAACAACGTGGGGATGCTGGACGGCTCTACCCTGGGGAAGTTCCGGATTCACGGGCCGGATGCTTTAAAAGCGCTGCAAAGGGTCTACGTGTCCGACATGGCCAAAGTGCGCGAAGGGCGGATTAAATACTCGGCCATGTGCAACGATGACGGCTGCGTCATTGACGACGGGGTGGTGGTCAAACTGGCGGACAACGATTACTACTTCACCACCTCGACGGCCAGAGCCGGGCAGACGGTGGAATGGATCCGCTACCACACCCGTTACGACGGGTGGGATTTTGCCCTGGTCAACCTGACCGATTCCCTGGGGGTCATCAACCTGTCCGGGCCCAATGCCAGAAAGGTGCTGGCCAAGGTGGTGGACATCGATGTGACCAATGAAGATTTCGGTTTTTCTGAATACAAAGAGTTCAAAATACAAAATACCATCCCGGTGCGGGCCATGCGTCTTGGATTCGTGGGCGAGCTTTCCTATGAGCTGCACGTGCCGTCTTCCTACATGCAGTCGGTCTGGGGCACGCTGAAAGAGGCGGGTAAGGAATTTGATATCCGCAACTTCGGGGTGGAAGCCCAGAATGTGCTGCGAATGGAAAAGGGCCACATCATCCTGGGACAGGAATCAGAGCAACGCACCAATCTTTTGGATGTGGGGTTGGGTTTTCTCTGGGACCGTCAAAATACCGCTGCGAAAAAAGTCGGCGCCGTGGCCCTGCGCCAGGCTGAAAATGACCCGTCGCGCCTGAAATTGGTGGGTTTTAAAATGGAAAACAACGGCCGGGCTCCCCGCGATGGGGCGGTGATCGTGGATCAGGCTATCCGTGGCTACGCCTGCACGGCCCGCGACAGCTTTACCCTCAATGAAGCCGTGGGCATGGCCCTGGTTGAAGCGGAACTTGCCGGGGTTGGTACCCGGTTGGCGTTTTTCGAAGATGAATGCGGCGGTGAACTGATCTATGGCGAAGTTGTCAAAATGCCTTTTTATGATACTGAAGGCAAACGCATGAAAATGTAAGGAATCAGTATGAATGCAATACAGAGAATCTCACCGGTTGGGTTGCCGGGGACGCCGCTTAAAACAGAAGCGCGGGACCACTGGCAGGTTGTACTGGAATACCAGGATGAGGGCCCGGGACCCTACCTGGTGGACTTGAGTCACCGGCCCCGGCTGGACTTGCAGTCCTCAGACTTGGCTTCAAAAAACCCGTTCGGAATAACCGTTCCGGAAATTCCCGGCCGGTCGCTTATTGCCAACGGTTTCCTGGCCAACCGGATGAACCGGACCCAGGTCTCTCTCTATCATCTGAACGGCGAGCGTCCTGACCTTCCCGGTGAACCGGAATACACGGATGTGGCCGAGGCCACCTTGTTTATTGCCTTGATCGGAGCGCAGGTCTTTAGTATCTGTGAAAAATTAACGGCCCTGGACTTTATGGCGCCCGATTGGCAGACCCCATTTTTATACCAGGGGCCATTTGCCCATGTACCCTGCCAGATCGTAACCCTGAACCGGGATGCGGACGCAGCCGGTCTGGTCCTCACCTGCTCGCGGGGGTACGGGCGGGACATGATCCACGCGATCATGGCGGCCGGTGAAGAGTTCGGGCTCAGGCCGGCCGGAGAGCACCGTTTCACACAATGGTTTCGGGGCTTGTGACAACGGACGAGCCATAAACCCGCAAACCCTATCAGCCGCCGGTTTTGACCGGCCGCGGATAAGAAAGCAACAGCCGCCCGGCGGCTTACCAAGGAGAGGATGATCATGAACGCGAAATACGATGCCATTATTATCGGTGCGGGTGTCATCGGCGCCCCCATTGCCTATGAACTCACCAAGATGGGTTATAAGACCCTGAACGTGGATAAACTGCCTGATGCGGGGGAAGGCTCCACATCCGGCTCCTGCGCCATCGTCAGGGCCCACTATTCTACAGCCGACGGCGTGGCCATGGCCTATGAAGGATTCAAATACTGGCTGGACTGGGAGAATTACCTGGACCGGGTCGAAGATGAAAAGGGTCTGGCTCGGTACATGAATACCGGTTCGATCCTGATTAAATCCGAAGGGCACGACTGGCGCAAGGTCAAGCAGAATTACGATGAAGTGGGCGTCCAGTACGAAGAGTGGGACCGGGAAACGCTCCTGGAAAAGGTTCCCGTGGCCGATCTGCACAAATTCTGGCCGGTAAGGCGCCCGGAAGATCCCAAGTTCTTCGACGAACCCACCGAGTTTGTAGAGGGCGCAATTTTCTGTCCGGAGGGCGGGTATGTGAACGATCCGGCCTTGTCCGCCCACAACATCATGCGCGCCGCGGAAGCCAAAGGCGCTGAGTTCAAGTTCAATGCCGAAGTGGTGGCTGTGCGCAGTGAAGGCGGCAAAGTCTCCGGAATTACCCTGAAGGACGGCACCCAAATCGATGCCGGCATCGTGGTCAATGTGGCCGGTCCACATTCCTACAAAATAAACCAGATGGCCGAGGGTGTGTGGGAAGGTTGCAATATCAAAACCAAAGCCCTGCGCCATGAAGTCATGTACTGCCCCTCGCCGGATGACTATGATTACCTCAACGACGGCTACCATATGTCTGATGGTGATATCGGCTGTTACGTCCGGCCGGAAGTGGGCAACACCTTTTTGATCGGCAGTGAAGATCCGGAATGCGATCCCCAGGAATGGGTGGATCCGGATGAGTTCTATGCCGGGAAAGGCGGCCACGGCCTTGACAATGTCCTCACTGATGAGCAGTGGAAAGCCCAGTGCTACCGGCTGGGCAAGAGAATTCCGACCCTGCCGGTGCCCAATCAGCCCAAGGGGGTCGTGGACCTCTACGATTGTTCCGATGACTGGATTCCGATTTACGACAAGTCCGACCTGGCCGGTTTTTACATGGCTATCGGAACTTCCGGCAACCAGTACAAGAACGCGCCGGTGGTGGGCCGCATGATGGCGGAGCTGATCGACAACTGTGAGAAAGGGCTGGACCATGATAACGAGCCGTTTCAGTATGCATTTAAATATATCGGGCGCTCTACCAATGTCGGTTTCTTTTCCCGGAAGCGGGAGATCAACTATAATTCCAGTTTCTCGGTGAATGGATAACCTGCGGTGACGGGAGTTGTCCCCGGTTGCCGGATACATGTTTTTTCTTCCAGAGGCAGCGCCGCCAGATCCATCCGGCTCTGCCTCTGGCGGTTTCCCACGGCCCCTTGAAGACAGGGTGCCGGAAAAGGTATCCGCGCTTAATCTCTACCGGTTTGCTGAAGACGGATAAGCAACATGCAAATTTATGTATGTGTGAAACATGTGCCCGACTCTGCGGCCAACATCACTATCGTTGATAACACCTCCATTGACGAGAAGATTGCTTTTTTACTCAACCCTTATGACGAGCATGCTGTCACGGAAGCGGCGGCATTAAAAAAGCAATTTGCGGGCGCCGAAATCATAGCGGTCTGTCTTGGGAAAAGCGACGCGGAGAAAACAATCCGGTCGGCCATGGCCATGGGGGCCGACCGGGGACTATTGATCGAAACCGGAGAAGTAACCGATAGCATGTCTACTGCGCGAGCCCTGAAAGCGGCTATTGAGCAGGACGGTTCGCCCGGAATCATCCTGACGGGCAAGGAGTCCATCGATGCCGAAGGGATGCAAACCATGTTTCGTATCGGGGCGCTGTTCGATTTTCCCGTTGTGACCAATGCTATCGCTGTCACGGTTGAGCATGACCGGGCGGTCGTCACCTATGAACTGGCCGGTGGCCGGACCAGGACCTGCGAACTGGCCACGCCGTGCGTGGTGGCGGCCGGACGCGGGCTGAACACGCCCGCCTATCCCACTTTTCCCGATGTGGTCAAAGCCCGCAAAAAACCGATACAGGTGGTGGCGCTAAGCGACCTGGCGATCGATACTCCGCCGGGCAGCGCCTACGTAGTTGAACTGGAGCCGCTTGTACAGGCCCGTGCGCCCCGTCAGATCAGCGGTACACCCCGAGAGATCGCTGCCAGGATTGCTACCATCTTGAAAGAAGAAGCCAAGGTCCTCAAATGAAAAACATCGGCGTTTTGATCGAGACGGAGAACGGGAACCTGAAAAGTGCCAATCTGGGCATGATCACCCTGGCGCGGGCGGCTGATGCCCGGTTGACGGCCTTGGTCACCGATGTTCCGGTCGCAGCGGTCAGGGCGGAATTGGAAACGTATGGTATTAACAGGATTGTAGCCCTGTCCCTGGACGCCGAACAACAGCAAAATCCGGTCGTCATGGCAAAAACAATGGTTCAGGCGGTTAGTGCATTCGATATCGAAGCCCTTTGCGGTCTCTCCACTGCCAACGGCAAAGATCTTCTCCCCCGAATCGCAGCTTTCCTGGATGCACCGCTGGTTATGGATTGTGTCGCGGTGGCGTTCCATCAGAGGGCAGCCCGGACCTCCCAGTATTCTGGCAAGACGATGGCCACCATAGAAGTCACCGGTGAGAATCTAATCTTCGGCATCCGACCCAATGTTACTGACCCCGTGCCCGCACCGGTTGCGGCCGAGGTTGTCTCTTTTGAAGGCCGTAATCTGGAGGCGAGCGGTTTCAAGGTGCTGCGAACCGACCAAGCAGACGATATGGCCGAGATTAATCTGGCTGAGGCAGATGTTATTATTTCCGGCGGGCGGGGAATGGGCAATGGTGAAAATTTCAGCCTCCTTTACCAGTGTGCCGCAAAACTCAATGCCGCGGTAGGCGCTTCCCGGGTGGCGGTTGACTCCGGCTGGGTGCCTTACCCCATGCAGGTGGGCCAAACTGGTGAGAAGGTAAGCCCGCGGGTTTACATTGCCTGCGGTATTTCCGGCTCGGTACAGCACTTTGCCGGGATGAAAACGGCGGGTATGGTAATCGCCATCAACACGGATGAGCAGGCCGCCATCATGTCCAACTGCGATTACTTCGCGGTTGCCGATGCCCTGGAAGTGATACCGGAGTTAACCAAACAGCTGGAAAATGACTGAATCCAAGAAAAACAGACCAGGGCGCTTCTTACTTGATCTCGACAGTACCAATTATCTGTCGTTGTTCGATGAGTTCAGTGACGGTGTGCTCGTCACGAATGCCGCAGGGGTCATTGTCTACTACAACCAGGCCATGTCCCGGATCGATGAAATGCCGCCGGACCAAGCGCTCTCACAAAAGATCACGGATATCTACGACCTCGACAACACCACCAGCCTGGTGATGCAGTGCCTGGCAAAACGGACCGCCATCGTAGATGAGCCCATTTACTACCGCACCCGCATGGGCAAGTTTGCCAATACCATTCACACGGTGATGCCCATTTTCAACCGGGACAAACTGGTCGGCGCAATCTGTTTCGTCAAGGATTACCATGTCATGGCGGAGACCATGGCTGCCATGCCGCTGCCGGATAATAATTGCCAGTTTGATATTGCATCCATCACTTTTGAAAGAATTATCGGCGCGGAACCGGCCTTTGTCGACGCACTCCAATCAGCCCGCATGGCCGCCGGTACCCCGTCGCCTGTGATGCTCTTCGGCGAGACCGGCACCGGCAAGGAACTCTTTGCCCGGGCGATTCATAACCACAGCTCGCGTAGTGCCCGCAAATATACCCCGGTGAACTGCGCCGCCATTCCCGAAAATCTTCTGGAAGGCATCCTCTTTGGTACGTCAAAGGGCGCTTTCACCGGTTCGGTGAACAAGGCCGGCCTGTTTGAAAGAACCAACAAGGGCACCATTTTCCTTGATGAAGTCAATTCTATGCCGGTCGGGCTACAAAGTAAAATCTTGCGCAGTGTTCAGGAAAAGCGCATCCGGCGGGTGGGAGCCCTGGAAGAGATAGAAATCGACCTGAAGATCATCAGCTCGGTGAACAAGGACCCCCACGTGGCCATCACGGACGGCACCTTGCGCTCGGATCTATATTACCGCCTGGGAGTGGTGTTCATCCATATTGTGCCCCTCCGGGAAAGGATGGGTGATTTGGAAATGCTGGTGGAGCACTTTGTCGCCAAGCACAATGCCCTGCTGGGCAAAAATGTCAAACGGATTTCTGGTGAAGTGATGGAACTTTTCAAGGTTTATAACTGGCCCGGCAATGTCCGTGAACTCGAGCACGTGATCGAAGGCGCCATGAACGTGGTGGGGACCGACGCTGACATCCAGCCCAGGCACCTGCAGAGCCACTTTTCGAACTGGTCCGTGAAAGCCCGATCCGAAGAGCAGCCGGCCCGGAAAGCAGTGCTGCCGGCGACCCGCAATGCCGGGCTGATCAAAACCACAGCCGTCCATGAAAAGACGATTATCGCAGATACCCTGGCCGCCAACCAGGGCAATATCACCCGGACCGCCAAAGCCCTGGGCATTTCCCGTCAACTGCTATATTACAAAATCAAGAAGTTTAACATCAGCCGCAATGTGACCTAATCTAATCATTTTTGTCCCCACGCTGCTTGTCATCCTTCCCGGGATGTCCCCTTTGCGCGGGGTGGCACTTTGAGGCTGCACGGTACCAGGACCTGACATTTTGCGCAGACGTGGGTCTCACTGTCCAGCCCGGCCAGCGCCTCCAGGTTGGCAATGTTCGATTTCAACCGCTCCCAGCACAGCCTCCGGTCAATGCCGGCCTTGGACACGGCGCCCACCGGACAACGCTTGAGGCACACCAGACACTTCTGGCCGTTTTTATGCAGGCACAGTTCCGGTACCTTGACCAAAGGGGCATCACCCAGGTCAGCTTCCGTCACCAGGCTGCCCATCCGGCCGGCGCACCCGGAGGGCGTGATCAACTGGGCGTTCACTCCGAAACGGCCCAACCCGGCCAGGTAGCCCAGGTGTTTGTGGGACCAGCGGGCGACGAGGTCCACTTCGTTGAAGTTGTGGGTGGCTGGAGTAAGTGCGACCCGGTAGCCCCGCTCCTCAAAAAAGGCCTGCAGATATTCACTGGCCCGGTTGATGAGCCGATTGGCGGCTTCATAGGCAAAACCCCAGTTTCGGCAAGGGGTTTCCCCTTTGTGGTTCTCAACGGCCAGTTCCTTATTAAACGGAAAAAAGAAAACCACGACCGTCCTGGCTTCAGCCAGCAGGTCAGACGGGAGCATGTGGTCCCGGGCGGCAATTTCGGGCAGCCGGTCAAAGCGGTCATCGGCCCGGGCAGTGACGAGCAGCGGCGATCGCCAGATAGGGCGTTCATGGTATGTCCCCGGGTAGGCCTGCACATAGTCGGTGAGCAAATTTCTCAGGTCCTGTGGTTTGATGGTACTTTGCATGGGGGTTCCTAACAATTTCGTTTCGTAAGCTCTATTTAATCTGCGATTTCTGGGTCAGGTCACCCCCGCGCCAGAGGTACAGCGCCAGCAAGGGGGTAGATGCGGTCCGCATGCCGTGGGCCAATCCCGACCGGTGATAGATCGGCCTGCCGCGCGGTCGCGATACCCAGTCGTCTTCGCCCTGTGTCCAGAACGTCGGTGAGCTCAGGGGCAGGTAGATTTCCTCTGCGGTGTGACTGTGACAGGGATAGAGCGCATCCGGGCCCAACAACAGGAAACCACAGGCAATCACACCGCTGGCAATGGGACCGCGCAACCCGATCAACTCGGTCCAGCCGTAATTTTGTAAAAAATCTTGCCCGAAATCCGCTTGCGTGTAGGTTTGCCCCCAGAAAAGAAGTTTAGCCGCGGCGGCCAGCTTTTTAACGATCACGGCGGTTCTTTTATCTGCTGCCCCAGCCAGCATCGGCAGGCAGGCAACCACAGGGAGACTGTGCGGGGCGAGTTCGCGGGTGTTATAAGGTTGTGACGGCCAGTTGGCCAGAAATCGGGATAAGGGCACGTTGTCCAGGTTGGATAGAAACGTGTGGACAGCATCTGCAAGCTCAATTGCTTTTGTCTTCGAAACCGACATTTTGAATAGTTCTAATGAGGTATCGGGTTAATTGCATCCATCCATTTTTGGCCTTCACCATTTTAAGGTCGAAGTCGATTTTAAGCAAGGCGATGGTTCTACGATGTCGAGTGGCTGATATAAAGGGCAACATCAAACTGCTCTCTGATGCGGGCCTCTATATCTTGATTTATCCGGGGAGCAGTGTCCGCATAGATAATGGCCCGAGCCTTTTGATTGGCGCGTTGCCAGGCATCCCGGCCGCCATCCTTTTCCCAGGAACTTCTGCTCCCGGTGTGACTGATACAATTGCCTGCAAAATATTCACTGCGCATATGTTTCAACGTATGGGGGCTTGTCAGGTAGTGCCCCCCCGGCCCCGCCTCCTTGATGGCATCAAAAGCGAGATGCTCCGTATCGACCTGAATCCCTTTCAATACCCTGCAACTGGCCCCTATGATTTCGTCATCAATGATATATTGTTCAAAAGCGACTGCATTCATCGATTCCAGCATTCCGGCGGCGTGGTGAAGGTAATTGTTCCCCCCCATGACTGATAACAGGGTCGTAAAGGCCTTTTCCCAGCCTGCCTGGGCATCCGGTATTTTGGCATCACTCAGTCCCGAAGACGCGTAGTTGGGGATGCCGATGTGCCGGCTGAGCTGGTGCTGGGCAGCCTGCATCATGCCACACTCTATGGCACCGCCTCGATATCCCAGGGTTTTCATGTCCGCTCGGGCCGGCAGGGCGCCATACAAAACCGGTGCCCCCGGTACGGTCAACTGGTGGACGGTCAGGCCGGCAAGCTCTTCGGCATGGGATTGCAGCAGGGTGCCGGCCATCGTCATGGGCGCTGTAGAACCGCTCATGGGCGCGGTGGTAATGGTGGTGGGTATTCCCAGGATTGCCGCCTGTTGTACATTGGCCACACTCTGTGAGCAGAACTTCAAGGGACTTATGATGGCTCCGGCGGAAATCGAGAAGACCGGTTTTTCCCTTAAAGTCTCGCTGTTCCCGATGACCAGGGCGGCCATGTTAAAGGCTTCCACGAGGCCCGCGCGAAAATTACATCCAAACATGATGTGTTTGCGGGTACCCATCATGGCGGCAAAAAGAATGTTGGGGTCATATCGCTCGACGGGGATATCAAGGGGCGCGACGGCACTTTGATAAAAATGGATGTTATCAAGTGTATCCACCAGTTTGGCGATACGGTACTGATCGTCGAGTCGGGGTCCCCGGATTTTGCCGGTATCCAAATCAAGAATCTGGACCGTAGTGCCGCCTGTTCCGGCATAGACACGATCTTTGCCTAAATGCAGGTCATTTTCCCCATCCCGGCTGTAAAGCGTGAATTCGTGTGGTGCTTTGGCAACCATTGCTGTGACCATGTCGCGGGGGAAATAAATCCTGCCGGCATGTTGATCAATGTCGCAACCGGCCCTTGCTAGCATGTCAAGCGCTTCCAGGTCGTCTTCGTATTCAATCCCCACCTGTTCAAGGATATCAAGCGCTTTATGATGAATGGTTTCAATTTCCTGATCGGTCAGGGGCTTGTAAAGTCCGCCCGTAAGTCCGCCGGTAGGCATTTGGCCCTCCTTTTGAAGACAGATTACATTTACTCTTGTTCGCGGCCGGTAACTGGCTCTAACCGGGGGTCCAGGGTACTGATGACCGGCGATGTCTTCGGGATAGGAACATAGGGTACCTGGTCATCGGTTTTAATCCGTAATTTCTTACGACAGATCCAGGCGGCCCCGCCTAGAAGTCCACCGCATATTGCCGTGAAGTGATAAAAGCCCCAGGGGCCGATCCGGGCCATCAGCGCGGAAGACAGGATCGGCCCCAGGCAGGCCCCCAGCCCGAAGAACAGGATCAAAGCGCCGCTGACCGGCACAATGTCCTTTTTGTCAATGTTGTCCTGGGCCCGGGCCATGGCCACCGGGTAGATGGTGAAAACCACGCCGAAACAGACGGTCAGCAGCAACAGGATAGGAAAGCTCAGCATGCCCAGCGTGGAAATGGCGAGGCTGACCAGCAGTACCGCAAGCCCCAGCAGCGACAAAACGGTCAGGCGGTCGAGTCGGTCCGACAGCTGGCCCACCGGCCATTGAAACAGCAGGCCCGCCCATACGGTCAGACTCATAAACCAGGCCACCTGGGCGATCTGGAGGCCGATTTTCAAGGCAAACATGGGGCCGATCGAGTAAAAGGAGCTGTTGATCATACCGGCGGTAAAACTGCCCACCATACTGAAAGGCGCCAGACGGAAAAGTTTGAGCAAGTTGTAGCGGGGCACTTCCAGAGGCTGCGGATGGACGGCCCGGGTAATGGAGATGGGCACCAGGCACATGGCAAAAAGGATGCCGGCCAGCATGAAAATGCCCTTGCTCTGCACATCGCTGACATTGAGCAGGAACTGACCGCTGCCGTTGCCGAAGTAAACCAGGATCATGTAGATGGACAACAGGCGTCCGCGCATCTGGGGTTCAACTTTCTCATTCAGCCAGCTTTCGATCACCATGAACAACCCGGTGATGCATAGGCCGCTACAGATCCGGAACAAGGCCCATAACCAGGCGGCCGGGAAGATACCATGCAGCAGGGCCACGGCCGTTAACAGAGCGGCGAACACTGCGAAAGCCCGGATGTGACCCACCCGTTGGACCACCGGTTGGCAGAAAAAGATTCCCAGGGTGATGCCCACGTAATTGCACGACATGACCAGCCCGATGATCTGCTCGGAGTAGCCGGACAGGCTCATGTTGACACTGAGCAGGCTATTCAAAAGGCCGGCCCCCATGGTGAGGATCGTAATGGCCAACAGCGGAGCAAAAAATGAGTGTACGGTGGCGAGCATGGTCGGCATGAGTCAGGCCTCAGGGGATAGCTTTGGAAACCGGGTAGCCTCGGAAAACCGGGTTGTAAAATCAGGTTCGGCGGCCAGGTCAATAAATTTAACATCCGGGGCACGGGCTTCGATTTCCGCCCGGCGCTGAATATTGAGCAGGGCCTTAATTGCACCGGCTCCGGCCAGGTTCGGAGCACTGGCGACGTCACCGTGCAGGTTGCCGGGAGCCAGCAGGCCGATGTCGCGCGCGCTGTGCCAGTTGAACGCGGCGCCAAAAGCCCCCGTCAGGGTGGTTCGGTTCAGGCGCGTGACGCCAGCATGTTTTAAAAGCACCTGAATGCCTACCCGCAGGGCAGCTTTGGCAAGTTGGACCTGCCGGACATCTTTGAGCGTGATCTGCAGATCACTGCCCGGCAGTTTGAAGCTGCGGCCCACACCTTGGGGGTCACTGTGAACATAGGGACTGTCCGGGTTGAACGTACCGTTTTGAAGGGTGATGCCGGTTTTGCGCATGGCCGCCAGGGCATCGATGATCCCGGATCCGCAGAAGCCGATGGGATCCGTGTTTCCAACCGTTTCAAAGTGCATCCGGTCAGGGCGGGCCGGATCCGCCCTGACACTTGTGACCGCCCCCACAGCCGCCCGCATGCCGCTGGATAATTGGGCGCCTTCAAAGGCCGGACCCGTGGCACAGCTCGTGGCCCACAGGTCCGACCCATTGCATAGCAAGAGTTCTCCATTGGTCCCGATGTCGATGAGCAAAGTGGCGCCATGGCGCGCATAGGGCCGGTCGGCCAGCGCGGCCGCCAGGATATCGCCTCCCAGGAAACCGGAAATGGCCGGAAAGATATAGACCGGGGTGGCGGGCAGCAAGGCCAGGCCTAAATTCCGGGCCGTGGTGAAAACCGGCTTACAGGTCACCGGGTGATAGGGGGCCAGGCCGATGCTGCCCGGATTCAAGCCGGCCAGAATGTGCTCCATGGTGGTATTGCCGACAACCGTCAGGTCGTCGACGGCCGCCTTCTTCTGGCCGGCCGCTGCCAGAGTGGATGTAATCAGATCGTTCAGGGCTGCGACCACCTGGGCTTGCTGCTTGTCCAGGCTGTCTGCATCGGCCTGGATGGCCGCAATACGAGCAATGACATCTTCACCAAATCGGCGTTGCGGGTTGGCTGCCGCCGCAGCGGAGAGTACCCGGCCGGTTGATAGGTCGCAGAGGTAGACAGCCAGGGTGGTTGTCCCGACATCCACGGCAAGACCGAGACTAGTGGTCTGGTTGCCTTTAAGGATCGTGGTCACCCCTCGGTCGGCGTGCTGGACCAGGGTAGCACCGGCGTTCAGGAGATCTTCTTGCGTCAGGCCCTCCAGGGACGGCCGGGTGTTGAAACGCAGTGCTTGCGGCCAGGCGCGTTGCGCCGCGCGGACCAGGCTCTCCGTCGGGTCATGCCGCCCATCACCCGCCTGTGGTACGAATCTGTCCGGTGGCAGGTGAAATCTACGGACCGCCGGGTTTACCTCATCGGTACCAGCGACAGCGGTTTTGGTGAACACTTCAAGGTCGCTGAGCAGGTCTTTGGGGATAGTGATGGTTACCGGACCGGTCAGTCGCGCCTGGCAGGCCAGACGGTGTCCGGCAGCTATCCGTGATGCGGACAGTCGTTCTTGCTCGAGTATTTCAACCGGAATCAGGTTTGCGGGGTTGTCTACCACCACCCGGCACTTTCCACAGGTGCCCTTCTGCCCGCAATCAGAGCGCAGGGCCACACCGAGTTGCGCGGCAGCCTCAAAAACCGTGGCCCCCTTATCCACCCGGCCCCTGGTATTAAAAGGGCTGATGGTTATGTCCACATGCTCCGCCATGAAACCCGCAAGTAGCGCTAGTAGTTAAAAAGAATATCATTCTCCAGGTAAGCCTTTTCGAGCTTTTCCTGATGTGGTTTCAGTTTGGCACCCATGTCGGCCGCCAGGGAATGCACTAGGTAGTTGATCATGCAGATCAGCGACGTCGGATTTCCCAAAAAGGGGATGGTTTTGAACGGTGCAATCAGGACATGATCACTGAACTGAATCAGCGGACAGGCCGAACTGTCGGTCAGCAGAATCAGCTTGAGTTTCTGGCGCTTGACCAGTTTGCCCATGCGGATCAATTCATTGGGATAGCGCGAGGTAGCGATAACCACTACCACAGATTCCGGCGAGGCAAAAATCAGCCGATCGATGGTTGTGCGATCACTGCCGCTCAGTATGTTCACATGCTTTCTGATCTTGGCCATGGTCCAGCCCATGTAAAAAGCAGGGGCATATGAAAGCCGGGCGCCAATAATATATACGGCCGCCGCTTCCCTTAATATTTGCCGGATTCTCTTGACTTCCGTTAAATCTAGCGACTTGAGCATGGCGCGGATATTTTCGATGTCCTGATTGGCTATCCTTTCAAGCTCCGCGTCGTCACTACGCACAACCGAATCGGCCAGGCGGCTCCGGTCTATCAAGGTGAGTTCGGTATCGATAAGCTTTTTGAGGGCCTCGATAAAGAGACCATAACTGGCGTACCCCAATTGACGGACGAAACGGACCACCGTGGCTTCGCTCACCGCGACGGCAGCAGCCAGTTGCCGGGTGGTCATAAAGACGGCTTTTTCGGGGTTTGAAAGGGCGTATTCGGCCAGTTGTTTGCCCTTGGCGGTCAGGTTGGGATAGTGCCTTTTAATGGCCCGGTTCAACGGAGTGGTGGCGTTGTCCATGGGGTCTCCCGCGGCTAAAGAGTTTAACCTTTCAGCTTTGTTACATTTATGGTGTACAGTGTCAAGCACCTGCTAAATTTGACAGGCCAAGTTGTCAAAGTGCGGTAATGCGACTATTAACTGCCCAATTTACAAGCTAACCGATAAAAATGTAATGAAAAGTATCAATGAAAATCTTTAGCCTTGACAGTTTTGACTTCTTGTGGCAGATTTCACCAACCCGATGGAAGCCTTGCGCGGCCTCGCCCGGAAAGACAATACCCACGCTATTCAGTTTCCATCAAGACAAGGCCTTTGGTTCCTCTTGCTTTTTCAAGCTGGCTTTATTCAATTTCCGGTCCTTTTAGTACATGGCTGCCCCCCTATGCATCCGCAGGTGGTGTTTACCAAGGAATGACGCGATTTCAGCCGGGAGGCCCCGGGAGGCAGAAAGGGGTCTTAACGTATCGATATAAAAAAATAATTGGCAATACAAACTCGGATAAGCTATTGGCTTTCAGCCATTGACATTGTCGCGGGTAGAGGGTATCTTGAGGGCCTTTTTGATAGCTCCTAGTCAACCCGATGATAGAGGAGACAGAAAGATAGACACAGCAAAACAATTCGGCCGGTTGCTGACGGTCGACCTCAGCTCAAAGCATTGCCATTTTTCAACAATGCCCGAACCCGGTCTGGCGCACATTGGGGGGCGTGGGTTTAATGTCTGGTATCTCTATCATCACCTCGCCCAGGGTACCGACCCGCTTGGCCCTGATAATGTATTACTGTTTTCCTGCGGCCTGTTGACGGGGTCGTCCGCACCGGGGTCGGCCCGCCTGCATGTGAACGCCCTTTCCCCGTTGACCGGTATATTGGGCAGCTCCAACGTAGGGGGGTATGCCGGGCGCTGGCTGCGTTCCTGCGACGTGGGGTCCATTGCCGTTACCGGCCGGTCGCCCCAACCGGTATATCTATATATCGACGCCACCGGCGCCCGTCTTGAAGATGCCGCCCACCTGTGGGGGTGCGATGCATTCGAAACGCAGGACATCCTGAAACAGACCTACGCAGATCAAAAGCTCAGGATCCTGACCATTGGCCCCGCCGGGGAGAACGCTGTCCGGTTTGCCGCCATCATGACCGAACGGGATCACGCCGCCGGCCGCACCGGGTTGGGGGCGGTCATGGGTTCGAAAAACCTGAAAGCCATCGTGGTTGCCAAAGGTGACCGCCGCTATTTTGCAGCGGTTACGGCTGCCCAGAAAGAGGCTGTCAAAACCTATGCCGCGGCCATTAAAAAGTCGGCCGAATTCAAATTCTTTTCCAGGTTCGGAGGGGCGGGTTATGTCAAGTGGGCCAACGATTTCGGCATCATGGGCACTCAAAATTATCGCCGGGTGGGGACCGAAAAGATTGAAAACGTTGATGGCCGCCGGCTGGGTACCAGCAAGGTGCGGTCCAGCGGCTGCTTTCGCTGCCCGGTGCAGTGCAAGGCTGAACTCAAACTGGACAAAAATGCGACCGCTGAACTTTTCACGCGGCCGGAATTCGAACCGGTCATCAACCTGGGGCCCAAGTGCGGCCTTTTCGACCTGGATCAGATCACCCGGCTGGATAATCTCTGCGGGCGGCTGGGTCTGGATACCACTTCGGCCGCCACCGTGATCGCTTTCGCCATGGATCTGTTTGAAAACAACCTGCTGCCCGACCGTCTGGCCGGGGACCTTGATCTTACCTGGGGCAATGCCGATGTGATGACCACCTTGCTCCATCAGATAGCGGCCGGCGAGGGGCTTGGTAAACTCCTGGGGCAAGGGATCCGCAAAACAGCGGAAATTATTGGTAACGGTGCATTTAAGCATGCCCCGCATGTCAAGGGGCTGGAATTGACCGCCTACCACCCGTCGGCCATCATGGGCAGTGCCCTGGGCTACGCGGTATCCAGCAGGGGTGGCGATTATAACAATGTGTATGCGTCTTTGGAGTACAGCTGGACGGCAGACGAGGCCGAAAAGGAATTTGGAACCCGCGAAGCCGTGAACATTAAATCCATTGCAGCCAAGGGGTATCTGGTCAAAAAGGCCATCACCACCAATATTCTGGTGGATTGCCTGGGGTTGTGTAAAGTACCGGTATTGACCCTTTTGAAATCCTTTAACCTCGAGCATGAAATCAGGCTGCTCCAGGGGCTGACCGGGTTGCGGTTTACCCGGGCGGATCTTTTTCAAACTGGAGAAAAAATTGCCGCCCTCGAAAAGCTGTTTAATATCCGGCATGCCCAGGGAGACATTGAGGACACTCTTCCGGACATGTTTTTCAGCCCGGAAGGCGAGCCGGGCTTAACCCGGACCAAATTCGAGATTATGTTGCAGGAATATTACCACGCCATGGGATGGAACGCGACGGGCATCCCGCCGGAACCGAATGCCCATCCATAAACGGCATCTTTTGGCCCTGAGTTGCGTTATTGCTCTTTTGAACTCCTCGAAATAACCCATTAGTCATGCGGGTTCGAAATCGCACTGGCCTTGCTCAGGACAAAAATCTACCATTTCTGGACGGACATTTGGTCAGAGACCCAATACCAATCGGAGGAAAGCAACCTTGATACAGTCTTCAAATACGCAAACCCGGTCCGTCAGCATGCAGATCCTGACGGACGACCAAATCTGGGAAATCAGGCAGGCCGCTTTTGATATCATTGAAAAGGTGGGGTTTAAGTGCGGGCACAAGGACGTCCACAAAATGATGCGCCAGGCCGGTGCCTGGGTAAAGGACGATAATATCAAGATTCCCCGGTATATTGTTGAGGCCTGTCTGGTAACAACACCGCAGGGCTGGACCATTTACGACCGCACCGGTCGCCGGTCGCTGGAGGTAGAGGGCGAAAAGAGTTATTTCGGCACCTCCACGGCCAGTCCGAACACCCGGGATGCGTTTACCGGTGAAATCCGACCGACGACGATCAAGGATATTGAACTGGGGGCCAAAGTTGCCGACGCGTGCGAGCATATCGATTGGGTAATGCCTATGGGCACCGCCCAGGATGTACCCGGAGATGCAGCCGAACTTTACGAAATCCCTGCTCTTTTCGCAAATACCACCAAACCCGCCGTATTTATCGGGTACTCTGGCCTGGGGTGCGAATATGTTTACGAGATGGCGGCTGTGATTGCCGGGGGGGCAGAGCAGTTACGTGAAAAGCCGTTTCTCATTGTCTACCCGGAACCCATTGCCCCGCTTTTTTTCCCCGATGCAGTTATCGAGCGGATCTTTGTTGCCGCTGACCGGCATCTGCCGCAGCTGCCGGGTTCTACGGTTTCCGCCGGTGCCACCGGACCGGTGACCCTGGCAGGTGTCCTTGCCCAGATCACCGCGGAGTCCCTGATCCACATTGCCATTGCCCAGCTGCGCAAGCAAGGCTGCCCGGTGGCCATGAGTGGGAACGTCGGTATTCTGGACATGCGCACCGCTATCATGACCATGGGGGCCCCGGAAAACAGCCTGTGCATAGCCGCCCAGGCCGAGGTGGCCCGGTCCTTCAATCTGCCCACCTGGGGCTTGGCCGGGGCAACGGATTCCAAACTCCTGGATGTCCAGGCGGGCATTGAAGGCACCTTTTCAATCCTGAGCCAGGGCCTGTCCGGCTTGAACCTGATCCACGATGTGGGCTACATGGCCTCGGGTATGGTGTGTTCATGTGAACAACTGGTGATGGGCAACGAGGTTGTCGGTATGACCAAACGTTTTGTTGAAGGCATTACCGTTAACCAGGAAACCCTTGCCCGACAGGTCATCGAAGCCGTGGGGCCGGCCGGCCATTTCATCACCCAGAAACACACCGTCGATAACCATAGAAAGGAGTTGAGTGTTTCCCGGCTGCTGAATCGCCAGAGTATCGACACCTGGAACACGGCCGGTCAACCGTCGATGGCCGAACGGGTGAAAGAAGAGGTCCGCCATATTACGGAATCCCACAAGCCGGAACCGCTAAGTACCAAGGTTGTTGCCGAACTGGAACGGCTGCAAAGGGAGGGTGAAAAAGAGATCCTTGCCCAATTAAAGAAAAACTAGCGCACATTGCGCTTCAAATGGGAACGTATCCATGACGACTAAAACATACGATGCGATCATCATCGGGGCCGGCATTATCGGCAACTGCATTGCCTATGAACTGGCCCGTAAAGGCTTTAAAACGCTGAGCGTGGATAAACTGGGGGGATCCGGGTTCGGGTCCACCTCGGGCAGTTGTGCGATTATCCGGTTTTACTATTCCTCCCCCGAAGGGGTGGCCCTCGCCCGGGAAGGCTATTACTACTGGCTGAATTGGCCGCGCTATTTGAAAGTCGCCGACCCACACGGTATGGCGTATTACAAGAACACCGGGGCCATGGTGTTCAAAACCGAAGTCAACCACCACCTGGAAAAAGTCATGGCCTCCCTGGACGCGCTGGGTGTTGGCTATATTGAGCTCGCACCGGAAGAGATACAAGACTATATTCCCAAGCCGGACCTGCGGACCTATTACCCGCAAAAGTGTATGGACGATCCGGAATTCGGGCAACCTACCGGCGCGCAGGTTACCGGGGCGGTCTTCGCGCCCGAGTCCGGCTATATCAGCGACCCCAAACTTTCCACCCACAACGTGGAAATCGCCGCCCGGCATATCGGGGCTGATTTTTTGTTCAACACCGAAGTTGTCGATATTCTCAAAAGCGCCGGACGCGTGTCCGGCGTCGCCCTGAGTGACGGCCGGACCCTGGAGGCCCCCGTGGTCATCAATGTGGCCGGACCCCACTCCAGCCGCATCAATGCAATGGCCGGCATCATCGATCAAATGAACATAAAAACCAGGGCCCTGCGGGTAGAGGTGGCCCATGTGCCCAGTCCTGAGGGGGTGGACTGGGAAAACGGCGGGGTGATTACCTCCGACAGCGACACCGGGGTCTACACCCGACCGGAAACCGGCAATCATATCTTGATCGGTAGCGAAGAACCCGCCTGCGACCCGCTGGAGTACGTAGATCCCGATGATTACAATCTCGATTTTACCGATCAGGCGCGCACCCAGGTCATGCGGGAAGCCATGCGCATTCCGGATCTCCCCATTCCCAACCGGATGCAGGGCGTAGTCGATCTGTACGATGTCACGGAGGACTGGTACCCCATTTATGACAAATCCAGTTTGCCAGGATATTACCTGGCCATCGGCACGAGCGGCAACCAGTATAAGAATGCACCGGTGGTTGGGGCTTTCATGTCGGATCTGATTCAATACTGCGAAAGCGGCCGCGACCATGACTCCGAGCCGCTACAGTACCGGATGAAGTATATAGATCACACTCTGAACATTGGGTTTTTCAGCCGAAACCGTGAGATCAACACGGAATCCAGTTTCTCGGTAATCGGCTAAAGTCACGTTCGGCAAGTGGTAGCGCCGATTGGTCTTTTAAAGAACCGGGTTTCAATTGGAAAAACAAGCAAAATCCGCACCTTGACAAGCAGGCCGTATCTTGACATACTCCAAGGACATTTTAGTTTTCTGCCCTTAAACGGTCAGCGTCAAGGGGTGTCACCCCGCGGTATCGACCGGCTCAAACACACAAAACAGGTCATCTGCGGTTCCAGACCGGGAGGATGCCGACTCCCCAGTCGGAGATCTCTATTTTTTAGGCGCGCAGAATTTTCTACCGGGCGGGCGACCCGACTTACACTAATCAATGGCAGCGGCGTAGCCTTGCGGTTTAGGTTTAATCGTGAACGGGGAATCCGTAGCTGCTTGTATCGTAGGCGATTGCTTATCTTTGGATTATTGACGGATTGAATGCGTAAACTTTCCAACAACTTAAAAAAGTGGGAGGAGGTAGCATCATGACGACCGAAAAGAAGGACCCGACCAATCAGAAAGTACATCCCGGCGTGGAGCATATGAAAACAGCGCTGGCCGAAGGCCGGTGTTCGCGGCGAGAATTCCTGCGGACAACCACCCTGCTTGGCGTTTCCGCCACTGCGGCCTATAGTCTGGCATCCAAGATCCTGGGCAAGAAGATTTTGCCAGACTTTGTATCATCCGCCGAGGCCGCCGGCCACATGAAAGGCGGTGCCATCAGATTCGGTATGCAGGTACAGGAGATGGCCGATCCAGCAACCTACTCTTGGACCCAGAAATCTATCGTTGCCCGGCACATCGTCGAGTACCTCGTCGAAACCGGTCCGGACAACATTACCCGCCCCGGACTGGCCACCCGCTGGGAGGCCTCCGACGATCTGAAGACCTGGACCTTTCACCTGCGCAAGGGGGTCAAATGGTCCAATGGAGATGATTTCAATGCCGACGACGTGGTGTTCAACTTTACTCGCTGGCTCGATCCCAAAACCGGCTCCTCCAACCTGGGGCTGTTCGACGCCATGCTGGGAGAGACCGGCAAAAAGGACAAGAAGGGCAAACCGATCAAGCGCATGATTAAAAATGCCGTCGAGAAAGTGGACGCGAATACCGTGCGGCTCAACCTGAAATCGCCGGTCCTGTCGATTCCCGAAAACCTCTACAACTATCCTACCGCTATCGTGCACCGCGATTTCGAAAAAGAGGGCGGGGACCTCTCCAAGAACCCGGTAGGCACCGGTCCCTATACCCTGGCCGAATTCAGGGTGGGTGAACTGGCCGTTCTGAAAAAACGCAACGCACCTTACTGGGGCGGGGACGTTTATCTGGACGAGATTCGTTTCATCGATCTGGGCGAAGATGCTGGGGCCTACCTGGCCGCCATCGCCTCCCAACAGGTGGACGGCATCTATAATCTCGATCTGACCACCCTGGAAGCGGCCAAGGCCATTCCGGGCATCAAAGTGGTCGAGATCCCATCGACCCAAACCGGCGTGATTCGCATGAAGGTCACCAAAAAACCCTTTACCGATAGGCGCGTGCGCAGGGCCGTCCAGTTGACCTGTGACGCCCGGCGGCAGCTCGATATCGCCCATCGCGGCCTGGGGGTCGTGGCGGAACACCACCACGTCGCGTCGATTCACCCCGAATATTTTAAACTGAAACCCTTCAAACGGAATATCGCCAAGGCCAAGAAACTGCTGGCCGAGGCGGGTTACCCCAACGGCATAGACCTGACCTGTAATTGTGGGAATGCCGAAGGCGTCTGGGAGCAGGATTCCGTGGCCGTCCTCAAAGAGGATGCGGCCAAGGCCGGGATTAATATCAAGATGAACGTCATGCCGCAGGCCCAGTATTGGGATGTTTGGACCAAAGCACCACTGAGCCTGACCTCCTGGACCCATCGGCCCCTGGCTGTCATGGTGCTGGGGCTGGCCTACCGTACCGGGGTACCCTGGAACGAGTCCAGCTATGCCAACCCCGCGTTCGATGCCGCCCTGACAGCCGCCGAATCAACGTTTAATGTTGAAGATCGGCGAGTCAAGATGGAAAAGGTCGAGCAAATTCTTCAGGACGATGCCGTCCTGGTGCAACCTTTCTTCCGCGCGGTGTTCACGGCGATTCGGGACAATGTCAAAGGCTTTGAGATGCATCCAACGCGGTATTACCGTTTTCACAAAGTCTCCGTTGGCTAACCGATAGGTGTGAATTGAAAAGGGAGGGCTTTGGTGCCCTTCCTTATCTAAAGGCTTTTAAAACCTGGAATAAAACTAGGAGGCGCCAAATGGTTGCCCTGGTAGTTAAGCGTTTCGGATTCATGGTGTTTACCATGATTGTCGTATCGCTGATTCTTTTTCTTCTCCTGGAAACCGAGCTCACCGGTGATCCCGCCACCCGCGTACTGGGGCAGTTTTCCAACGAAGAGCAGCGGGAACTGTGGCGTGAGCAGCACGGCTACAATCAACCGGTCGCTCTCCGCTACGTGAAGTGGTTGGGCAATTTTGCCACCGGCGAACTTGGAGAGTCCATCCGTTTCAAGGGCCCGGTGGCCGACGTCATGCTGCCCCGGTTGTGGAACACTGCTATCCTGGGGTTCTGGACGTTTGCCATCATGATTCCGCTCTCTTTGACGCTGGGCGTCCTATCGGGCATGAAGGAGGGGTCCAAGCTCGATCGGACCATTTCGGTGTTCGGCATTATCACGACCTCCATTCCGGAATTCGCCAGTGCCGTCTTTTTCTCCGCCCTCTTTGTCTTCGGCCTGAAATGGCTGCCGGGCACCAGCAGCATGTCTTCCGGATTTGACTTCAAGCAATTGATTTTACCGGCAATGGTGTTGATTGTCTACGATTTTGGCTACGTGGCCCGCATGACCCGGGCATCCATGGCGGAAGTGATGACCTCCCAGTATATCCGCACGGCGGTGCTAAAGGGGTTACCCTACCGTTCCGTCATTATCAAGCACGCCCTGCGCAATGCCCTGATCGCCCCTTTCACGGTCATCATGCTGCAGATTAACTGGTTGCTGTCCGGGGTGATCGTGGTCGAATTCTTTTTTGCCTACAAGGGTTTCGGGGCCTTGATTCTGGAGGCGTCCCTGAACAACGACATTGCCCTGCTGGAAGCCTGTGCCATGGTTGCCGTTTGCGTGGCCGTCACGACCCAGACGATAGCCGATATCGGTTACACCTTTCTTAATCCGCGTATTCGATTCAGCTAAGGAGGCCTGTCATGACCACATCAACAACCCAAATGCCCAGTGCTGGATATGGTGCGGCCCTCTGGCGCGCGGTGAAGTCTTTCGCGCTGCTGCGGGAAAGTTGGGTCGGCATGGTGGGAACCGCTCTCATCCTGTTCTGGGTGCTCGTGGCCATTTTTGCCCCGTTGCTGGCCCCCTTTGAACCCAATTCATCGATCCAACCGTTTGCCAAGCCAGGCGCGGCGGCCCTCAAGGGCGGCGGCACCTTTTGGCTCGGCACCGATCACATTGGCCGCGATATCCTCTCACGCATTATCTGGGGCTCGCGCACGGTGCTGATCTATGCGCCCCTGGCGACTCTGTCCGCTTATACCGTTGGTATCCTCATGGGACTGGCCGCTGGCTACCGCGGGGGCTGGGTGGATGACGTCCTGTCCCGTATAGCCGACATCATTCTCTCGTTTCCGGTGTTGGTGTTGTATATTATTATTATCGCGACCATCGGCGCCTCCGGCATCAACATCATCATTGCCATTACCTTTGCATCATCCCCCGGCATCATGCGGATTGTCCGGGGGTTGGTCTTGGACCTGCGCAATCGCGATTATGTGGCCGCGGCCCAGACCCGCGGCGAATCTGATTGGCGCGTGATGCTGGCCGAAATCCTGCCCAACGCGCGCGGTCCGCTGATCGTGGATGCCTGTTTGCGCCTCGGATATGTCATTATCACTATCGGGGTTCTTGGTTTTCTCGGTCTGGGTCTGCCGCCACCGGATCCCGACTGGGGGGGCATGGTCAATGAAACCCGGCAGATGGCCATGGCGTTCCCGCACATGACCCTCTTTCCCTGTGTCGCGATATCGTCGCTGATCCTGGGGTTCAACCTGTTGGCGGACGGTCTGCGTGAAATCTCACTGCGTGATTAGGAGGTAAACTACGGATGAATGCAGAGCAAGAACCAGTGCTGGTCTGCAAGGACCTTTGCATTTCTTATTATACGCGGGCGGGCGAGATCCCGGCCGTGGTGGATTTTTCGCTAACGGTAAATCCCGGCGAGACCATCGGGATTGTGGGTGAATCAGGCTGCGGTAAATCCACGGTTGCCATGGCGATCATGCAGTACATGGGTGCCAACGGCGGCATCAAGAGCGGCAGCATCAGCTTCCAGGGCCGGGATTTGACTCAGCTTTCGGACGATGAGCTGCGTTCTATTCGCGGGTCGGAAGTGGCCATGATCTATCAGGAGCCTTTTGCTTCGCTGAACCCGAGCCTAAAAATCAAAACCCAGTTGATGGAAGTGCCCCTGGCGCATGAAAACATTACCAAGGAGGAAGCGTGGCAACGCTCCCTGCAAATGCTCCAGGACGTCAAACTGCCTGATCCGGAAAGATTGATGGAAGCCTACCCGCATCAGCTGTCGGGCGGACAGCAGCAGCGCGTGGTGATTGCCATGGGGCTGCTTTCGAACCCGTCCCTGCTGCTTTTAGACGAACCCACAACCGCCCTGGACGTCACCGTTGAAGCCGGTATCGTCAAACTGGTCGCCGATATCAGTAAGCAGTTCGGCACTTCCCAGATCTACATTTCCCACAATCTCGGTCTGATTTTGGAAACCTGTGACCGCGTTTTCGTGATGTACTCCGGTGAAGTGGTGGAAGAGGGGACGATCGACTCACTCTTCACCTGGCCCAAGCACCCTTATACCCACGGCTTGTTTGCCTGTATCCCGCTGCCGACGGCCGATAAAAATGCGGCTCCTTTAAAGCCGATCCGGGGGCAGCTGCCCCTGCCTTTCGAACGACCCCAGGGCTGCTATTACCACCCGCGCTGTGATCACTTCAGACCGGGGCTGTGCGACCAGGAGCATGTTGAAATGGAACACGTAGAGAAGAGTGCTCCCGACCACCGTGTTCGCTGTCTGCGCTACAAGGAAATCGACCACCGTGCGGCAGCCGAGACAGACATAGACAAAGAGCCGATTGAACTTGGCGATCGGGTTCTCAATGTGGACAGCATGAAGAAGTACTACGAAGTGCGCGACAATTCGCTGCAAGCAATTTTTTCCGGCAAGAGAGTTCGTTATGTCAAAGCCAATGAAGAGTTGAATTTTACCGCCCACGAGGGGGAAACAGTGGCGATCGTTGGTGAATCCGGCTGCGGTAAATCAACCTTTGCCAAAGTACTCATGGGACTGGAGACCGGGACGGACGGTGAAGTGCGGCACAAGGGCAAGGATATTTCCGATATTGAAGTCCGCGACCGCAGCAGCAAGCAGATTGCCTCGCTACAGATGGTTTTCCAGAATCCGTTTGATACCCTGAATCCCAGCCATACGATCGGCAGCCAGATATCGCGGGTAATTCGGAAATTCGGGGTGGAGACCGACAAACAAAAAATTTATGACCAGGTGATGCGCCTGCTGGATACCGTGAAACTGCCGCGTGATTTCTATTACCGCAAACCACGGCAGCTTTCGGGCGGCCAGAAACAGCGTATCGGGATTGCCCGGGCCTTTGCCGGAAATCCCAGCATGGTGATTGCGGATGAGCCGGTATCCGCCCTGGACGTCTCCGTTGCGGCGGCTGTGACAGAGCTGCTGATGGATATTCAACGAGAATATAAAACCACCCTGCTGTTTATCAGCCACGATTTGAGTGTCGTGCGTTATCTCTCGGATCGTATTGTTGTCATGTACCTCGGGCACATTCTGGAACGGGGCTCAACGGAGGAGATCTTCGAGCCGCCGTATCATCCCTATACGGAGGCGCTGCTGTCTGCCGTGCCGATAGCCGACCCGGAGGTCACTAAACGGGAAATCGTGCTGGAAGGCAACCTGCCCAGCGCTATGAAACCGCCCAAAGGGTGCCCTTTTTGTACCCGTTGCCACCGGCGCATCGGCAAAATTTGTGATGATGAAATGCCGCCGGAGCAGGAGGTCGCCGACCGGCACGTCATCAAGTGCCACATTCCCCTTGAAGAGTTGCGCCAGGTTCCACCGGTCATCAATGTGCCGGACGAATCGGAACGTCTGCATGTCCGCGAATCAAAATAGCCCTTGGGCTCCCGGCTGATCCGGCCGGGGCCCAGGGATAGGGACGTTAACAACCTACAGGCTCACCGGCGGCTGCTCACCGAATACCTTTCTCTACGCAGGCTGAAAACTCTTCCCCAATGATATTCAAGACAAATGGTAGGTGCATGTCCGGAATGGATCTGCCGCCGGTAGTGGGAAGGGCAATGGTGCTGCTGACCGGGAATTTATAGAGCTGCTCGCAGATTTTGGGTTCCAGGAAGGCGGCCTGGGTGATCAGGACCATGCGGGGGTAGCGGCAGCCCAGCGTGGCGATTTCATCCAGGGCCTGGGAAAAATAACGGGTAGACGTGGCGTCTAGAACAATCAGGTTGTCGTCGTATACATCGTAGTCCGGATTGAGTTCCGGAAAATACCAGGCTTCGCCGGCGTAAAATGCGGACGTCTCACTCCCGGTGAGGTCGGTCGGTGGGGATTTCAGAAAGCTGTCTAGATCGCGATTGGCCAGATAGCGGCGTTCCCAGTCTGCGATCCGGTCAGCCCCGAAACGGGCGACCAGTTTGTCGCGGGCCTCCATTTTAACAAACTTTTCCGCAACCCGAGGATCAATGGTGACCAGGGGGCCGTGTGCGCTTTCGCCGAATTGGTGCTGCTCGGCCAGTAGATGGCCGGTACGGTCCAGCATGTTTACCCAGGCTTGCCCCGTCCCGGTTGGCGGCCCGATATAAAACAGGGATTGGTAGCGTTTGTTCAGAGTCACACTCGAAGCGATACCCTGTTTCAGGTCCGCATTGTTCAAAATGGCGGCCAGCGTTCCCATTGCTTTTAAAAAGTGCTCCTGGACAACGGCCGCCTTTGTCGGTGCGGCCAATTGCAGGGCCTGAATAAAAATAAGGTTAAGGGCGGCATACAGGGCGTCGGCTCGGGCCCGCGTAAACGTGTGGGGCATTAAGAAGACACTGCCCTTTGCGGTGGTAGGCGCACGGTTAAATTCGGCTGCGGGTGCCAGCAGGCAAACCGGACAGGCCGCGGTCGTGAGCTCTTTCAGCAGCCGATCCCGGCTGGACGGGCTGGTTGCCGCAGCCAACAACAGAACGCTGTTTCCAAAGGCCGCCAAAGATTCCACTGGGGACACGATCCGGACGGGATAACCCAAAATCCGTCCCCAGGTATTTGCGGCGCTCTTTATAGCCGCGGCCGCCCAGCGGTCAGCGGGCATGAAAATGATCTCGTTCGTGTCAGAATTGTCATCAAAGAGACTGCGCGCCAATTGCACCAGGTTGCGTTCTACATCCAGAAACAATTCCTGGGCCGCTTTTTCCGAGAAAATCAAGCCCATTAATTCGCGCATTTCGCGGTAATAAAGCTTTGCCGTTGAAGTGGATGATTTTTCTTCCCATAGACTGGGCTTGCCCGGATCCACTGCCGGGGGCAACGCCGCTGACAAGGTGGCAGTGATTTCTTTAAGCCCTGCAATTTCCCGTGCCGATGAAGTTTTACGGTAAAACAGATTACGTCCCACCGTCATGGATTTAGCCCTATTGCGGGGTGCAATTCCCGTGGCAATGCCGCGGGCCTTACTGAAATTATAGGCCAACTGGTAATAGAAAACCAGGTTGACGATCGGCTGCAGAACGTTTGCCTGCATATCCGCTAGAAAGGCGCAGCGCCCGTTGCTCAAGTTCTCGACGGCGGCCTGCTCTTGCGACGTGATGCCGATCGCCACAAACTCGAATTGTTCTCGTTGCAGGTAATCCATTACAGACAGGGCCTCCGGCAACCTGGCCAGGCAAGTGGCATCCACCAGTATAAAGGCCCGGGAGGCAGCCGCCGGCAGCCCGGCATCCAGGACCTCCTGGTAGTCCAGGGTTTTACCCACGGCGGCCCAGGTGTTTTCTTCCAGTTTGAGCGCCACCTCACCGCCGGCCTGGTCCGTGTGCAGGGCGCTGAGCACAATATTGGCCGTGCTGGCGGCATACCGGCTGGTTACGTCATCGATAAACTGGCCGAGGGTTTCATCTTCAAGGGTCAGCGCCAGTATATGGGGGATCCGCTGCATTCTCTGCAGGTAGCTCAGTGCAGCGGGCGCATGTCCCATCCGAGAGGCCAGCCAGAGGGTAAACAGCTTGAGACAGAAGAGGACGCACACTGTACTTTTGACGCCGGAAACCGTAACCTCTTCCTGGCTCAGGGTGGGAATCACCCCCCCGCTTTTGGCCGTGATCAGGGCCATGTCCGCATATGTTTTTTCGGTCACCCCGATCATGACCACTTTCAGGCTGGCTAACTTTTTGGCCAGCATGACCATGTCGGCGGTGGTGGACGACCAGCTCAGCAGGATGACCAGGTCTTTTTCCGGCGCCAGCAACAGCTCGGGGTTGTCGATTTCACCAGGCCGGACGGTCAGCACATCTACTGCGGGTAGAGCTGACTGGATAAAGGTTTTGGCAATAGTCCCCATATAATATGAGCTTCCCGTTCCGGCGATGACAATCCGTTTGAGGCCGGCCAGGTTGGCACCGAAGCGGCGGCGCAACTGGCTTTTGCGGATAGTAAAATCCGGGAGCTGGTCCTCTTCCGGGGCATATTGTTTCAAAATATCCAGCAGGCGATCCGGGATTTCCTCAAGATGGGTTTCATAAAAAGAACGGTTGTGATCTTTTTTGATCTGCTCTGGACTGAGAAACGTTTGAAAAGGTTCAATGTCCGGAAGGGGCTCGCCCGCAAAGTCTGTAATTTCCATACGTCGGGCGACACTGCCGTCGGTAATACCTGTTTCGATAGAGGCAAATATTTCTTCGCCATCCAGCGCATGCACTTCCACGGAAAAGTGTTTCAAAATGCTTTCGCGCTCTGCCTTGAGCTGCGCTTTCAGTATTTTTAAGTTTGTTTATCCGCCGGGTCATTGTTGAGGGCGGCGATTTTCTCTTGATAGTCGCTGTGCGCCCTGTCGAGTTCCGCCAGCTTATCCAGGATCAATTGTTGCGGAAAAAGGCCCATGGCGGCATTGATATCCGAGACGAACATGAAGTCATCGTTTTCAAGTCGGCGCACGACAAAGGCCGGCCGGTTGTGCACCGCCACATAGAGTCGGCGCGGGGACAGGATGCTCATACCGCAGGCCGCGACCTGCCCACCGTTTTTTGAAATCTGGCGGGCGGCCTGGATAAAAGCCGTCCGATCCAGTTCGGCGCCGGTTTTATCCTTGACCTCCTGATAAAAGGAATAATCGATGCTGTGGCTGCCGACAGCCAGGGTCTGCATATCATTTTCGACCTGGGCCAAAACGGCTGCATAGCGGTGACGGGCTTCCTCGAGCTGCTGGTAATAATAACCCCACAACAGGCAGTGATATTCAGATGAATTTTCGCTCCGGAAAGAAAGCCCGCCGACCTTGGTGAGAAATCGTTTTATGTTGTCTTCCGTCTGGCCGTCGAATTGACCGTTGACCACAATGCTCCTTTGGCGCTTGGCATCCACAAAGGGGTGGGCGTTTTTTACCGTTACCGCCGACTGCAGTGCCCACCGGCCGTGCGCGATGATGGGCTGCGTGAAATAACGCAGCCCGACCGGATCGGTCTGACCCGGGATGATAGCCGTTGCATCCATGATGTCGCCGGTGGATAGACCGTTGCTTAGCATCTCCGTTAGAAAATCGTCCCGCTGTAGGCAGGTAAAAGCGGCCGCGGCCGCCCGCCCGTAGAGGTTCACCCCCTTTTCAGCCAGATACAGGGCTTTCCAGTTTACGGGGCCGGGACGCTCGTGGAGCGGCCAGGCAACCATCAGGATCTGCTCAAGCGCTTCCAGCAGCTCCGGCCGGCAGGTGAGCCTGGTCAGTAGGGCCGCATCCAGCAGGCGAAACAGGCAGCCGACACCGTCCCGATCGTAATCGGCGGGGATCTCCACCAGGGTGTCCTGCAGGCAAAGCCACAGGGATTTATTTGCCTGGGGATTGGCCGGGACCTGTTTGCGATGATCGGGCAGTGGTTTGGCCGCCTTTTTCCCTGATAGAATGGATTCAAAAACCCGGTCGAAACAGTTGAGGATTTCGGTTTTGTCCGACTGGATTTTTCCCTGGGTAAGCTTGGCGTCAATGACGATCACCAGGGGCTTGCGAATGATCTCCCGGGCAACCACCGGGGCGAGGTCATAGTCCCTGATCAGTCGCAGGATCAAACGGCTTAAACTCCGGCGGGAACGGACGGCCTGTACATTCTTGGAAAGCGGTCGGCCTGGTTGGCCAGGCAAGAGCCGGGCCGGGTTGTCCGTGGCCAGGTCTACCAGATCGTCAATGGTGGGATAGGGGCTGTTGCCGGTCACCGCAGTTTCGAAATGCTCGTTGGATAACCCTTCAAAGCTGATCAGCCGCTGCTGGAGGTCCAGCAGCTTATCCTGGGTGAGTCCGTCGGTCCATACCGACATGAGCTGTTGGTCATCGTTGCGGTAGATACCGTTGCCGAGGAGTTTTTCGATCAGTTGTTCTACCGATCCGACCGCCTTTCTAGTCCGTATAGGCTCGCTATCGTCTCCGAAAATAGCCACGCCGGTGCTGTCCGGGGCGCGATAAATGATCGCCGACATGCCGGTCATGACTCGGGTGAGATTGTTCCCGGCCCCTCCAAAATACGCTACGATACCGCACATCGCAGGCTCCCCTCAGGATGGAGTTAAGGCTCCATTAGATAGCTTTTATACGTTCTCGGATTCGGTAACGACGCCGGTATTACCGCACGCACAATTCGATCAGTTTGTCCAGGTTTTCTTCCTGTTCGAAGGCCTGGATCAAATTAACCAGCGCATTTACTCTTGTTTTTCCCAGGATGGGCGTTACCAACCACAAAAATTTTTGTTCCAGTTCCGAATCGGTGGGCGAGCTGCCGTGGGCGTCCCATCTGGCGGCCATCACTCCGGAGTTATATACCGCCCCGGTGGTGGTTGTAATTTCGACTTCCGATTCGGCTTTGGCCGGAAATTCCGTCTGGAACCTATCCTCGGCCACAATCTGGATTTTATCCATCATCGCGTGGATGTCTTTTCCAGAAAGCCGGGAGGCCAGTACCTGCGCCGGTCCAACCTCGCCGTCCAACAGGGCGGCGGCGATGGGAAAGGCAATATTATACTGCGCTTCTTCGGTGTTATTAGGATAGGCCGTGCTCAGAGCGGCTGATTCTGCGAAGGTGAAAACTCTGATCTTTTCAATCTCCCCAGGATCGATTTTATGCGTGGTCATGATCTGCAACGCACCGTCTATCCCCGGCTGCGCCCACCGGCACGCTGCATAAGGCTTAAAATAGAGGTGCATCATTTCAAAGGTGTGTCCCAGGGTGTCAATCCAGTCATTCTCGGGGGCATCATCGAAAATCGGATTTGAACCGGTGAAGCCTCGGGCTGCCATCTTGACCGACATCAAGGCCACCAGGCAACCCCAGCCAATGCTGTCTTTGCCCATGGCCGGGTGCTCGATGCATTTCATCATCGGCGCAATTGGCGCGTGATATTCCGCCGCTCCGAGGGCGTGGCCCATCTCCTTGCGGTCCAGTCCCAGGAGTTTGCCCGCCGCGGCGGCCCCGCCGATGGCGCCCCAGCTGCCGGAAGAGTGGTAGGTTGTTGAAGTCGCGTGCCGGATCAAGCCGGCCCGGATGGCGATTTCATAGCCGACGACCAGAGCCGCTAAAAAATCCGGGCCGGAGGTCCCGGGGGTGATTTCGCCGGCGGCCAGAATCACCGGTAGGATGCAGGCGCCGGGGTGACCTTTTATCGGCCGGTAGCCGTCATCGATATCGAGCGCATTATTGGCGAAACCGTTGACCAGCGCAGCCCCGGCAGCCGCGGTCTTGTTGCCCCTAACTAGAATGGAAGCCTCATCGCCCTTGAACTGATCCAGGGCGAATATATGCATCAACCTGGCAACCGGCGTCTGGTGGCCGGCCAGCATGGCGCCGAGGGTATCCAGCAGGCAGCGTTTGGATTGATGCTGGACGTCTCCGGGCAAGTGCGCCCAATCTGTCTCCAGGATAAAATCAAGTGCAGCGTCGTTGTGTTGCATGCCCACCGTCCTTGCGCCAGGCTGAAATCTAACTCAGGGGTCGGGGAGTCTTCTTACTAAATGTCCGTCATCCCGGCGAAAGCCGGGATCCAGTCCATGTAAAGGAAACGTCTCTGGATGCCGGATACGTCATCCCGGACGCGATCCGGGACCGGCATGACGCCCCCCCCCCCCGGCCACTCATCTAACTATAACCTCACCAAACAGAATATGGCTTAAAATCCGCTCTTTGCTTTACGAGCTTCAACAGCCAGGAAGACTTTATGGAGATAGGTTCTAAACGCTTAGCACGGGTATCCATCAGGCTTTGATCAGGCCGGCCCGGACCGCTTTCAGATACCGCATACAGAAATCGTCGTTTCCCAGCAGCATGTTGGCGGTCCGGATGGTGGCCATGATATTGGTATCCAGCGGATCGATGATAGCCGCGTCCATGCCGGCCGCCATCATCAGGGTAACAAAGGTCCGGTTGATGATCTTTCTTTCCGGCAAGCCATAAGAGATGTTGGAGAGGCCGCCGGTGATATGGACGTCCGGAAGGCGCGCTTTAATCTCCCGCACCGCATCCAGAACCATGTTGCCTTTGGTGATATCCGTACTGATGGGCTGCACGAGGGGATCGATGTATATGTCCGCCTGGTTGCACCCGACGTCTTCAAGCGCAGACACTAGTTTTTCGGCCCTGGTCACAATGTCCTCGGATGAGGCCGTCATCCCGGCATCATCCATACAGAGTGCAATAATTTTGCACGTCTTGCCTTTTAAAAAGGGTAACATGGTGTCAAAGCGCTCTTTCTCGAGGCTGATTGAATTGATCATGGGCGGCTGGTCAACCATGGCAAAGGCCATTTCCAGGATGGCCGGGTCAGGGCTGTCCAGGCAGAGCGGCACGCTGGCAACCGGAACGATGACGTCCAACAGCCACTGCATGTCCGCCTGTTCGTGCCCGATGCGGGCCCCGGCATTGACGTCGATGAAATCTGCGCCCGCTTCGATTTGCTGGGCAACGTCCGCCCGGATATAGTCGGCATCCTGGTCGGCGACTGCCGCCTGGACTTTCTTCCGGGATGTATTGATCCTCTCGCCGATGACCTGGAACATATAGGAATCTCCTTTGCGCCCGGTTAACTGCCCAGGGCCTTTGCTTTTTTGGCGGCCGATCCGGCATCCGGGGCAAAGGCATCGGCCCCGATATCATCGGCGAAAGCCTGGGTGACCGGGGCACCGCCCACCATTATTTTAATCTGATCGCGCAGTCCGCTTTCAACCACGGCATCGATGGTTTGTTTCATCATCGGCATGGTGGTGGTCAACAGCGCTGAAAGACAGAGCAGGTTCGCCTTGCTTTCCTTGATCTGTTTGATAAATTCTTCGGGTGCGATATCGACCCCAATGTTGTGAACCGTCAGGCCGGCGCTCTCCATCATCATGGCCACCAGGTTCTTGCCGATGTCGTGCAGGTCGCCTTTCACCGTGCCGATGACGGCGCAGCCCCGGGCCGAGGTTTCTTCTTCACCCAGCAGGGGCTTGAGAATTTCGACCCCCTTGCCCATGGCCTGGGCGGCCATGAGAACTTCTGGAATGAACATGTCCTCATTCTCCATTTTTTCACCCACGATATCCATGCCGGCTATCAAGCCTTTGTTGAGGATGTCGCCGGCGGGGGTGCCCTGCTCCAGGGCGTCATTGACCAACTGGAGCAGTCGGGCCTCATCGAGGTTCACCAGGGTCTCTTGGATTGCGTTGAAATCTGTCATGGGCGTCTTCCTTTGCTTGGGGTTGGCACTTATAGACTGACGGACCGTTGCGATGCGATCCTACAGCAGGATATTGAACTTGGCTCTGATGGCCTGGTCTATGTCTTCAGAGATATACGCCGGATTCGGATTGGCTAACAGCTGCCGGGCCTTTGCAAGTGCCCGTTGCCGTATATCGAGACTGCCTTCCTCCGCCCACTTTTCCCGGCTTTTCCGATCGGTGACGCCATTGCCGCTGAAGTATTCCGTGCGCAGGTGGGTCATGGTGTGCGGTGCCATCATGAAATTCCCGCCGGGGCCTACAGCGTCAATGACTTCCAGGGCCAGGTGTTCTGCATCAACGTCGATACCTTTCAAGACCTTGCAGCAGTTGCCGTTTATTTCGTCATCGATGACAAATTGCTCGTAAGCGATGGTCAGCATGGATTCCAGCATGCCGGCACTGTGGTGGATGTAGTTGGAGCCGCCCATGGCTGCCAGAAGGGAGGTAAAGGCTTTTTCATAGCCGGCCTGGGCATCCGGCAGTTTGGAATCGGAAAGCCCCGATGAGTTGTAGTTGGGCACTTTGACGTGAGCGGATAGCTGGTGAATAGCCGCGTTCATCATGCCGCATTCCACGGCCCCGCCTGAGTATCCCATGGTTTTAAGATTTGCCAGGCCGGGAATGCCGCCATAGAGCGGGGGGGCACCGGGACTGGTCAACTGGCAGATGGTGATGCCGGCCAGTTCTTCGGCGTGCAGTTGGGCCAGGGTGCCGGCCATTGTCAAAGGCGAGGTCGATCCCGCCATGGGCGCACTGGACAGGGCCACCGGGATATGTTTACGGTTGGCGGCCTGCATGATCAAAGTGGAGTCCGTGCAAAGTTTCAAGGGGCTGATGGCAAAGCAAGTAATAACCGAGATGAACGGTCTTTCCTGGAGCTTTTCCAGTCCACCGGCAATCATGGCCGCCATTTCAACCACATCCTGAAACCCCTTCTCATCGTTGACCCCGGACATGACATGCTTGGCGGTTGCTTTCAGGCAAGCGTAAAACCAGTTGACGTTGTAGTCCTCCACTCCGATGTCGGAGGTGACGCAGGGTTTGACCAGGAAGTGAATGTTGTCCAGCTGATCCACCAACCGGGATACGGCGAACAGATCTTTAAGGGTGGGGGGGCGAGCCACACCGGTATCCGGATCCAGGATTGTAAGGGCGGTACCACCGGTTCCCAGATACACCCTGTCTTCGGCCAGGTGCAAATCGTGTTTGGGATCTTGCCCGTATAGAACGACTTTTTCAGGGGTCTTGGCAACCTGTTCATGAATCAGTTCCGGCGGGAAGGTGATTTTCTTCTGGGTTCGGTCGACTACGGCGCCGTGGTCCGCCAGCATTTGAACAGTGTCTTCAAGCCCATCTTCATAGGTCATGCCGGTGGTTTCCAGGATCTGCAAAGCGGCGGCATGTAATGTATCGATTTGCTCCGGAAACAGGGGGCGATACTGACCGCCCGGAAGGCCCATTAACGTCATGGTGTGCTCCTGGGTAAGGAGTATTTAGAAACGGTTTCAAAACCTCCCCTCGGTCCCAATCTTCTTCCTCCGCTGAAGCTATGGCTGATAAACTCAGTTGCCTTGCTTGTCCGGCATAGCTCGTAGAGCGTAGACGGGACCTTGAACCCGATTGAAGCTTTTGAAACCGTTTCTAGGAAGATTTCTCCTAATGGCATTCTCCGGCTTACCTGTCAAGCGCAATGTAACAAGACCTATCAAAAAATAGCGAAATTGTTTATCGGCAGGCAAGGCTTGTCAGTTTTTGTTACCTGTTCGTTCCGGGTTCAGGTGCCAGGTGTCGGCCTCGGTCTGAATAATATGGTCCAGGATCGCATCTTTGGATGCTGCCAGCTCTTTTTTCAGGGTCGCGCGGGCCCCCTGTATGTCGCGGGTTTTCAGCCTGGCGATCAGGCGCTGGTGAATGGCTGCCATCTCCTGACCGGAATGCAGCATGATCATAAAGCGGGCCAGGCGGTCATGCAAGTGGCCGACCTGCCGGGCGAGTTCCTGGTTGCGGGAGGCCCAAGCCACCAGGAAATGGAAGTTTCGATTTTCCTCCGTGTATCGCCAGTAAGCCTCGTCAGTGTCCGTTGTATAGCCCGCGTGCACATTCTCCAGGCGCATAATTTCACTGGGAGATATGTTGGCGGCGGCCAGTTCCACAGCAGCCACTTCCAGGATGGCCCGTAGATCCAGCATGTCGGTGAGTTCTTTCAAGGTCACCCGGGTCACATAATAACCGGAACGGGGTTTGATAGTGAGCAGGCCCTCCTGGCCGAGCATTTGCAGGGCGTCCCGGATCGGAGTGACGCTGGTCCCGAAATCGGCTTTCAACTGCTCGATGGCCAATCGTTCTCCAGGTTTCATCTGGCTGGTGATGATTGCGGTCCGGACCTGCCTGTAAATGGCGTGTTTGACGGCACCCTTTTTGGAGGGAGGCATACAACGCTCCTGTCTGCACTGCGGTCGCCTTAAGGCCGGCAAGCAAAAAATGTTAAAAGTTGAGACATTGTACAGTAAAACTTTGACTTTTAAAAGATATAAATGTATTAAAAATATATTTTGATATATCAACGAGGAAAGTTATGATATCAACCCACGATCTCAGCCTGAATAGTGCCCACTATGCCCGCATGGGTAACCCGGAATGTAAAAAGATCCACATGGCGACCCTGGAAATTCTCGAAAGGACAGGTGTCGATGTGCATGACGAGCAAGCCCGGTCCATCCTGCGGGAAGGGGGCGCCCACAGCGACGGCATCCGGATCAGGGTACCGGAGCACATGGTGGCTGCGGCGCTGGCTACCGCGCCGGAGCGCATCACCCTCTATGACCGAAACAAAAATGTCGCGCTGCGGGCCTGGGGGCACAACACCTATTTCGGCGGCGGATCGGACTGCCTGAACATTCTGGATCATAAAACCGGTGCCCGGCGGCAGCCGTCTCTCGAGGATGTAGTCCAGGCAGTCCGGGTCCAGGATGCGTTGCCGGAAATTGATTTCGTCATGTCGCTGCTCCTGCCCATGGATGTCCACCAGAGTATTTATGATCGCTACCAGATGGAGGTGATGCTGAACCATACGACCAAGCCCATTGTCTTCGTGTCACCCGGTTTCGAGGGCTGCAAGGCGGCGGTGGAAATGTGTGCAGCGGTGGCCGGAGGGGACGAGGCCTTCCGGCAATACCCGTTCGCCACCTGTTATATCAACGTGACCTCCGGTCTGGTCATCAATGCCGAGGCCCTGCAAAAATCCATCTACCTGGCTGAAAATGGGCTACCCCAGCTCTGGATTCCCCTGAATGCCGGCGGGGTCAATTCGCCAGCCACCACCGCCGGCTGCATGGCATCCATGAATGCCGGCATCCTGCTGGGGGTGGTCCTGTCCCAACTGGTCAAGGCGGGGGCGCCCATCGCCGTGCCGGGCTGGAATGGTGGTCCCTATAACTTGGAGACCATGGTGGGCAACTATGTCCTGGCTGATGAGCAGGGTGTGGCCACCTCCATGGGTAGATATTACAACCTGCCGGTATTCGGTCTCGGCGGTTCCACGGATTCCAAGGTGCTCGATCAGCAGTGTGGTATCGAGATGACCATCAGTCTGATGACCGCTTTACTCCACGGGGCCAATATTGTCCACGACGTCGGATTCATGGATTCAGGGCTGCAGGGCTCGCTGCAGCTGATGGTTATCGCCAACGAGACCATCGGTTTTCTACGAGCCGCCACCCGGGGCGTACCCGTAGATGAAGAGACCCTGGCCCTGGATGTGATTGCGGAACTGGGCCCGACCGGCGACTACCTTCAGCATGCGCACACGCTGAAGCATTACCGAGAGCCCTTTTACTCTAAACTGTTCGACAAGGGATCGTATGCCCGGTGGGATAAAAGAGGGCGGCAAACCATGGAACAAAGGGCGGCGGCGGTGGTGGATGACATCCTGGCGAAGCATACGGTCGCCCCGCTTTCCGAAGACGTTCAGGTCCAGATAAAAGCAATTGTCGCCAGGGAACAGGAACGGATCGACAACCAACCTTAAAAGCCACTGGGGGGAGCTTTGAACGATGACGGAAGACAAACATTTTTTCCTGCGGGATCACTGGGTCTACGACCCTAAGACACCCAAGCCGGTAAGCAGGGACGCCGGCCTGTCAATTGAAACAAATGCCCTGCACGCTGGCTTTCACCCGTACCGGAACCAGGCGGATTTCAGATCCTTTACACCGCCGCTGGTCCAGTCGGTGACGTTTCCTTATGAAACCTTCGACCAGATCCCCTGCCCGGTATATGGCCGGACCCGAACTCCCACCAATACGGTTTTGGAGCAACGGTTGGCGGCGTTGGAAGGCGGGGAAGCCTGTCTCACCGCCGGTTCCGGCTCCCAGGCTCTGTTTGAATTGATATTTACCCTGGCCCGGCCGGGCGACAATGTGGTCACCTCGCTCAATATCTTCGGTGAAGGCTACAAACAGGCAGCCGATATTTTTCCCCAAAGGTGCCAGGTTGCCTTCCGGTTCGTCCAAGATCCGGCCGACCCCGATTCTTGGAGCCGGGAAATGGACGGCAACACAAAACTTGTTTGGGTGGAAACCCCCAGCAATCCGTGCCTGTTTATTACCGATATCGCCAGGGTGTCGGAGGCGGCCCACGCTAAAGGTGTGCCCCTGCTCGTCGACAACACCACCGCGACCGCGGCCCTCCAGCGCCCGCTAGAACTGGGAGCGGATTTTGTGCTGCTGTCGATTTCTAAATTTCTGTCCGGCAATGGGGCGTTGTTGGGCGGCGCGCTGGTAGGGCCTGAAGGCCTTGTCGAAGATATCCGCTGGAATACGACCGAGTTCGTGGGTGCCGTCATGCCGCCCATGGAGGCCTGGATGACCCTCCAATGCTTAGAAACCCTGCCCATGCGGATGCAGCGGCACAGCACCAATACCCAGGCCGTGGCCGAGTTTCTAAATTCCCATAGCAAGGTAGAGCGGGTGAATTACTCGGGGCTGGGCGACCATCCCCAGCACGAACTGGCTGGGCGCCAGATGAGCGGTCACGGCGGCCTGATGTCCTTTGTGGTCAAAGGCGGTATTGACGGGGCGGCCACGGTCATGAACAGCCTGAAACTGATCGTGCATGCGGTGACCTTTGGTACCAGCCGGACCATCTGCATGCACCCGCCGACTATCACCCATGAACACATGACGCCTGCCGAACGCGAACAGGCCGGGATTGCCGATGGCCTGATCCGGTTGTCGGTCGGATTAGAAAATGCTGAGGATTTGATTGCCGACCTTGATCAGGCGTTGGCACAACTTAAATAGGTTCGATCTTGGGGATGATCTTTCATTGGTATCATTGATAGCATATGTAGCAGATTCTTATTAGGAATCATCTTGTTACTTTTCCTGTGCGTACAAGAAAAGTAACCAAAAGAAAACGCCGGTACGGTTCATAGACATAGGTAACACAATAGTACAAGGACATAGGTAACACATTTGCAGTATAGAAGTTTCCAAAAAGGAGGCTTCT